>Ga0116227_10013845_pt1 | contig 12527 bp, 12 predicted proteins | sample S1TSphgellanicum_FD_89693 | JGI IMG/M metagenome (GOLD analysis project Ga0116227, IMG submission 89693) | Host-associated microbial communities from peat moss isolated from Minnesota, USA - S1T2_Fb - Sphagnum magellanicum MG | ecosystem: Host-associated > Plants > Peat moss > Unclassified... | reverse complement strand
GCGATCCGACCGTCATTCCTACCCTTCGGACGACTGCAATGCTTTGTGGAGACGCTTTGTACACGGAAACCGTGGTGGTCTAACCCCCGTCACAGACTAACACCGGTCGCCCGCTGCTTCACCGGCTTCTCCCTCCCCCACCCCCCAAAACCCCCGTCAGATAGACTGATTAACAGATAGACGTAGTGAATTAATATATAAAATTTAGACAATGGGTTCCGACATATCACAAAAATATATGAATAATCATAGAGCTTTGTATTTTCCTTTCTATCATATCACCAAATTTGGTTAATTCTCCTTGTACATAATCAAAAGAGTAATTACATCACAAAAATGGGAAAAAAAAAAAACATCAAAAGGTCCATTCATAGTTGGGGTTACCCCACCGCCCTCCCTTAATAACCATAGGAACATATATAATTTTTTTATTACCTACCAAAAAAAAGAAGTTACATAAGACAAATTCAAAAAATTTCAAAAATTCAAAAAATAATAATTTGTATGATGGTGGTGTATTTTCACATGTGTATGTGGTCATGCATCAATATTTTGTTTAAATTTGTTTAAATGTTTAAATAATTTCTTATATTCGACTTGATTTTTTTTTATGCATGTAACTTGTACCTAAGGCTACATAAACAACATCAATGTGTTCGAACATTTTTACTTCATCTGATTTAAGAAATCCTTACTCAATTCACTAATCACACCATTTAATTATGGTGTTTTGCTAGTCCATGTTGTAGGATTTAAAATTTGATTTATAGCATTAAAAAATTCACAAATTGTTATTGTAATCTATTAAACTAGTGGTTGTTAGGTGAAGGAATTATTGGTAATTTAGAATAAAAAATAAAAAATCAAACATTATAATTTAACTAACAAAGTTACTTTTATTACATAACCAATATATTAATAAAAAGATTAACCAAAATGTTTACAAAAAAAAAGTACCAAAAGTGCCTATCAAAATGATAAGCCAACATGACAAATTAGTAATTTTGATAAACCAGAAAATAAGATGAACCAACAATCTGAACAAATTAGCAAAACCTACCAATAATTTCACAATTTTAACATTTGAGGGGCCAAATCAACTTTGATTGAGGTGTATGACATAACGTTGGAAAGCTCTTTTCCAAGGCTATAAGATAGAGTTGTCAAATGTTCGATTTTGAAATCATTTTGAAAAAGTTTTGATTCTTTGAAATTTCAACATCCATTAGTGAGAACAAAAACATGAGGTGAATTACAAGATAACGGACTTGATGGTAGTTGAACTAGAGGACATAGTCGAAGCTCTTCATAGGTGGTTACTAGTTAATTATAATCGCTTAACTTAATTAAAAGATGGTGAGAGTTGAAAAGGGGATTATGAAACAAGAGAAGGGATTATGAAAGAAACCAAGGGAAAGATTGCAAGGAGAAGAGAAGGAAGCAATGTGGAGGTATGGAGCTTAGGGGAGAAAGATGGAAAGGGGATCAATCAATAGAGTAGTGGAGAAAATTAAGAGAGACATGCATTGGAATATGAGGACATGGAAATCAATGTAGTTTTCCAAGACAAGATAATGACATTTTTATTATTGTAGTATGGAGTAGTAGTAGATGATGGAGACATTTGTGCACGTGTGTATGAATTCTTGTGTGCACACATAAAATTGTTTTCTTGTTTACAAACATACTAGTGGTAACCCGTGCCTGCAAGGCACAGCATGGCACTGAAGCTTTTTAAAATTTTCAAACAATCGGTGTGGCTATATAACCACGGTTCCCAAATTTTCAGGAAAAAAAAAAAGTCTAAAAACCAATGCGCTTTTTTACCGGTTCTTTCGTAAAACCTGTGGTTCTTCTTTTGAAAGAACCAGAACCGGTGATTCTTTGATTATGGGGAAAAAAATTCAAAGAACCGGAACCAACACTGGAACCAACCACCATTAGCGGGTTATTAGAAGGGTGGTTCTTACCATTCATTCTCACGGTTCTCAAAAAATCAATGAACAAAAATATGGAACCGGCTACTAAACACCGGTTTCCATCGGATCACACTGGGCCAGAGTGATTCAGCACCCGCCGGCGCACCATCCATCCATTGGATGCCTGAACTCCGGTTTCCATCGGATCACACTGCGCCAGAGTGATTCAGCACCCACCAGTGCACCATCCATCCACTGGATGCCTGAACTTGTTGTGGATGAACCTGAACCGGTTATAATTGTCACTGACAGATTGACAGACTTGCTGAAATAATATATAGGATTGGTTTGCACATGTGTAGGAAGAATCAAGATAATTATAATTCACATGGAGCTTAACACAAAATAGAAATTATTGCCTTGGTTATTATGGATACATGGTATTTGTAATAATGAATAGAAGCAAGAATCTAATAATTATACTTTTTGCATGTGTATGACAATTAACGTGTAAAAATGTATCCCTACCAATGGTTGTCACTAAAAGTCAAATATCATCCATCTTCAAAGCCCTTTGATTTTCTTACATTGTGAGATAGTAATGATTATTGAGTTCCTATGAACCTCTTTTAAGTAGAAAAGGTTGTCATTTGTTGTTAATGAAACAATTGTTATCACATGTCTCTTCAAATATATGTATAATATTTGAATCTATTTGCTTCCCCTATTTTCCCATGTCCCTTTTCACTCTCTATAGGTGCCAACTAATTAATCCCCATTTGATCCCTATTCACATAAAACATGATGAAATATTGTATGATTCAACAAGGTGAACCACACAATACACCATGAATTTGCCTTACTTTACCCAATTTGTTGGTAATTTAGTAACAATTGAAGTATGAACTCCAAAAGTCTAATTCATGTAGATTTGAAAGAACTAACTTGTTTATACATTGATAATTGTGAATGGTACAAACAAATGAATTATTCAATCTTTTTTGGAATTGGATTTTTACATTCATCCAAATCAAATTATTTTTATTAATCTATATTATGCTAAAATTTCAAGAAATTAAAAAAGGTCAGTCAAAATTCATGTTTGAAAATTAAATAATTATATCACAATTATTTGTTGAACCTATTTTGATATTATGGTATTTCTCATATCTATAATAGCTCCCAAGAAAAGGAAAAAAAAAGGAACCAATAAACCAAGCAATTTCAAACAAAGGTTCAAACTAACAACCTCAACGGTAAATCGGTAGTAGGTCTTAAATGTAGGTAGTACAAAAATACCATTACATTTTTATTTTTTTCATCGTTTGCCTTTAACTTGATTCATGTTTTTCCAAAAAAATATGGGTGATGCCCAAACACATTTTGGGCTTGTGATTATGCACATTTTAGGTGTGTAATGTACATTAAAAAGCAAATGTTGAAACGATACGTGTATGGGCTAAGTAAATTGACTATTGTAAGTACTTGACACATCTAATCTGAATTTGTAAGCAATGATGTGAAGATTTGACTCAATTTGTCATGACTATTTTGTACACATTACATTTACATGTATGAACAATTTGACATGATTCATCGTGATTTTTTTCGATGATTCGTATATCATGAGTTACTACTAGATCAATTGATGCCCAACATTATGAAAACTAAGAAAATCACATGCACCCAAAAACAACTGGATTCAAACAATGAATACTCACTAGAGAGAATTAATGAACTCCTATAAAATAAATACTTGATGCCTCTTAAATTTGGCTAAGTCCTCTCATGGATGATCACCAGTCCTCCTACCTCACAAAATTGGGAAAGAAAAAAAAAAAAAAACCTTGATTATATGTGAAGAATTGAAGTAATTTGTTATGAATATTTCAGCAATTCAATCTCATCAGAATTTGTAGATAGTATTTACATGTGAGCCATTTTCCATGATTTCATTGTGAGTTGGCAGTGTTTTGGTTGATTTGTCTGATCTGAAATCTAGTGAATCTAGTGAATCAGCTCCAGGTTTGACAATCAGGATTTTAGTGAATCTGCAACAGGTTTGACAAGCACGTTTTAAGATCATCGTACCAGTCAGAGATTTGGGGCCAAATCGGTGATTTGGGTACTGCAGAATCTCAGTCAAAAGTAAAGAATTCGGGGCTAAATCCGCGATTTGAGTACTGCAGAATCTTTGTCAAAAGTAAGACTTTATATGTATCATGCCAGAGGGATGACATTTCTTCACACCCAAAACATTCCAGGCTCTTCCCAGGAAGAGCATGCACCACCGCCTCAGTAGTAGCCAAACCAGCAGGTGTTTGAGCAGACCCACAAAGACTTTCACAGGCTCTTTCTTCTCGTTGGCGGTCACTCATGAGTGTGTCTGGTTAACCTTGAGCTGTCAGGGCCTTGAGCTCATCATTTAGTAGAAGTTGAGAAGGATTGAGATCAGATGACTGCCCAGACCAAATATTACTTCTCAACAGCTACCCATAAAATGACAGCAAGCATAAGAAGATTAGAGTGCATGCAAAGGATTACTCGTCGAGGTAATGAACAGGAAGGAATCATCTGTTAAGAGGCAGGAAGTTGTACCTCAAAATAAATGTTTTAGGCATGAAATTGTTGAAGAAGAACAACCATGAAATTGTTGAAGATCATCACTGTTGTGGAGCATGGTGAGATGAGAGAGAAACATCAAAAGTAATTACTGATTCCAACAGTTGCATCTTCTTTTGAGCATCTGACTAGATCGTGCACATTCTTGCAGAAAGTATTTGTTGCAGAGTCAATCTCACGAAGGCAAGATCAGCCTCAGCAGTAGCGCACAGGCAAATCCATAGAAACCAACAGATCCAATGAAGAGAAAAACCAAGATGGTTTATGATGATGACCAGGAGACCTGTCATTTCATGGGCACCATGATGGCAACCTCTGCAAAAAATTTCCATATAAAACTGAAGAAACAACTGGATTGATAAAAGAAAATATCTGAATTCCTATCTTGTGGGAAGCATTCTGACACTTGACTGGCAACTGAAGAATCACAAGCAGAGCTCTCACATTTGTATAGTCTGACCAAGAAGGTCCATCCCATGACAGATCTGGGGCAACAATGAGAATCAGGATGTACTATGATCTGCCAATCCACAAGCAAACCCCAGCCTTTGCAATCAGAAATTCTTACAGGCGCTACTGACTGAATGGGTTTGTGCATGCTAGACTAATAATGATGCTCTTTAGAGACAGATGCCACAAAAACTGCCAACACTCCACTGAGTGCAGCAATGGCAGTGTAGCGAGCCACAACTTCAAACTGTGCTGGTTTTCCTGCTGGAACCATCCATTCAACCACCTTTGAGCTGTTTGTTGAAGTAGTAATGGCCCCCAAAAGGACAGGTCTCCAGTCACCAACAGTTTCATCAAGGGCAGATGAATCCTGAACTCCTGCTTGTTTACAAGCGACAAATATATGTGGTAGAGGGATTCGCACCACACTATGGCTTTCCACACTCAGAGGCTGCATAAAAAATAATAATAATTCCACTTTGAAATTAGCAACTGGGGGTGAGCAATTTTTTGTCCAGAAGGCAATCAAGCAAAATGGGTGTTGAGGAGGAGGTGCATGTAAATTCAGCATTTACCGGATAGCGAGCGTGCAAAGGAACTGACACCTTGGCTTGCAGCAGTAATGGCACCTGAGAGCTTTGTTTGCTCTGTTCCTTGAGCAAAGTAACATGGACATCCACAATGGACTGTCCTGATAGCAGTGCAGGTCGCTCCAAGTTCTTATCACCATAGACAAATGCTTCCTTGACCACTGGAGAAAAAACAGATGAAAAACTTCAGCTAGCAACAAAGCAGTAGTATTTGAAACTGCAGGTTGTTAAAAGGAGCTTCATAAGCAATGATTGTCCCACAAAAATGAACAACAGACAAAAACCACAAATGCACTTACCTCCACGTCGTCGAAGACCTTGCAGCTCATATTGATCAGCAAAGACCCCAGTTGGCAGTCTCTCCAGTATTCTCAGGTAGCAGTGAGGTTGTTGGCTTTCAATTGTATGTCCAGAGTGCAGTGCAACTGTTACCACTGATTGTAAGGTACGATGGGCACCATTGCCCACAAGAGTGCGTTCAAGATCTTGGAGTATCCAAAGCTCTCCATTCGCATCTCCGTTTGCATCTTCAGCTAAGTGGGAGCTCCTGCAGTGTGCAAGATCTGTGGAATTGTGGTGTACCTGCAGCCTTGCCTCCGTGGGTATATCATAACCGGTTTCAGAAGATGCTGTTGTTGTGTGAGACATGGACACACACTTTGGTGGGGAACTGGTGTAAGCAGATTCACAGAAAGCAAGAGAGAGGCCTTTATGCCTATCTTCTGGCAAGGTTATCGTCAAGCTGTGCTGGTGCACCTGGCAGCCAATAAATTTACCAATTTTCCCTTAAGAACAAATATCACAAAGACTGATCATGCACTTTGAGATAGACATTTGCCATGTCTTTGAAAAAAGCATGTGCAACTGCAATAGTGCAACAAGGATTACACATGTCCAACTGCACACATGAAGCACAAACAAGGATTACATATGTGCAACTGCAACAGTGTAAAGTGCAAATGAGAATTACACATGTGTGACTGCAAGAGTGCACAGAACGAATGAGGATTACACATGTGCAACAGCAAGAGCAAAAGGTGCAAATAAGGATTGCATGTGTGCAGTGGCAAGATTGTAAAGTGAAAATGAAAGAGATTGTACACATGTGCAACTGCAATAGTGTGATGATTGGATTACACTTGTGCAAACTGCAAGAGTGCAATGAGCATTACACATGTGCAACTGCAAGAAGCACAACAAGGATTTGGGGGAAGAGTAACCTGCCATTGCGAGGAAAGTTCTTGTGCCCACAGTGGTGCTTGACCTGCCAGCCAGCTCTGCAACAAGGGACCACCCTGTTTCTCTGATCTTGGATGTGCTTTTGTTGATAACCCTAATGACAAGAAAAAAGAGGGCAAGCCATTGCTGCCCTTTGGTGCAGTGTTGCCGACAAACCGAGAAGGCAGCCAATGCCAGAGTCCCAAAACAGAGCTCACTGTTTGGGTATCTGTCGAACTCGTCATCACCTTCTCAGTCAAGTTCAGCAAGAAATCCTCAAACAGAAGAGGTGATGATAGAACAACAGTTGACAAATCTCCAACAACACTGCCGACTTCTTCTACTTCATGGTCTCCTTTGAAAATCACCATCTTCTTCAACGGTGACTTGATCTGCAAAGAGAAGGTTTCCTCGAGGATAGAGAAACCAGATACCAGGCACAGATTGTGAACTTGCAGAAACTCCAAAAATGCACACACAAAAATCCCAATGCAAAGAGAAGAAACACATGGAGAGAGCCACAGAGACAGAAACAGAGATAGAGACAGAGAAATCCACCAAATCCACTGTTGCCTTGCAGTAGTACAACTCTATTCAGAACAGCAATTTTGCAAGAACTGCAACCATCAGGATGATGATGCAAAAAACCAGTTTCTCTCAAAGAGAAGTACCTCTCGTATCTCCTTCAGTGCACCGACATCCTCTTGTTGGTGTTGTCGTTGCTGTTGTTGCTGCTGCTGCTGATGTTGTTGCACTGAAGGTCCATGTCGCTCCCATCCCAATGCCGCTCCACCCACAATCTCTTTCAGAAGCAGCTCTACTCTGGACAGAAGATCTGCAGAAATAAGTTGATGATGATGACGATCATCACCATCACCATCATGATGATCATCATGTGATGATCTGTGCTTGTTGCTGCTGCTGAAGCTTAAGACCATGCGTGTTCCAATGGGTCCACTTGCATCACCCTGCAGCATATCACCCAACAACAGCAGACATACGCTCTTGCCCATAGATCATCATCATCGCATCTCAAGAAGCTTTTCCCCATCTCTGCCAAGAAAAGGCAGAAAGAAAAACTGCCATCCACCCAGTCCTTTCCTCAGAGAAGAGAAACAAAGACCTAGACAGAAAGCAAGCTCTTGGTCTTGTGGTAAGCCCGCAAACAGAGAGAGAGAGAGAGAGAGAGAGACAGACAGACAGACAGAGACAGACAGACAGACAGACAGAGAGGGTAAGAGCTTTACCGGCAGCAAGAGATTGACATGCTCCAAGCGCAACCAGCGAAGGGAATGGAGATGGTTGAGTCTGGCACCCACATCCTTCAAGTAAAGCTCGACGCAGTAACGAGCTCTGAAAGCATCAGCATCAGCTTCTCCTTCTCCTCCTCCTACCACACAAGCTTCCTCACGTTTTTTCACCACAACACCGTAGTTGTGATGAGCACGATTGGCTGATGTTCCTTGTACTGTTGCTGTTGCTGCTCTTGTTGTTGTTGTCGCTGCTTCTTCTTGTTCGCCTTGGACTTCTTCCAATGCTGAACATGACAAAGCAAGAGCTCCACAGAGAAGCAACAGCAGCAGCAGATGTATGGATCTACTCCCGCTTGAGCAACGGATATGCCTAGATGGCAAACCCATTGCAGCAAGAAGAAGAAGAAAAGATCTGGAGCACACTACATCCTACTGTGTGCTTTGCAGCAAATGCTGTGCAGCAGCAAAATCTTGGATTGCAGCAAAACCCAAAACCCTAGCTGGACCCTGAAGCTTTCCCTGATTCTAGGGCATAGACTTTCCAGAGCCATATGCACCCATGATCATGGAGAACCATCCGAGCAGAGATTCTCTTCTGTGATCATCATTGCGCAAAATCCATCAACACAAAATGTTTTTGTTTGTGCAAGAAACAAATACCCAGAGATTTTTTTTTGGCAGCTTGCTTTGCCTCTTTGTGTTTGCAGCTTGCCCACTGTTATTTGTTTTTGGGTGTTTTCTCCTCGTGGGTTTTTTTCTTTTGGGAATGGGGAATGTTTTTGTTTCTGGAGATTTTTTTCTTTGTTGCAAAGGTGGGGCCACACAGCGACTGCTGGAGCAGCTGCTGCTGTTGTGTGGGCCTTCTGAGAGCAGCTTTCTGTGCAGAGTGAAGAAGAGCAGCAAAGGAGAGGCACTGCTGTAGTAGTCGGGAAGCACAAAAGCAAATTGCAGAAGAACAAGAAGAAGAACAACAACAACAAACTGGAAATGGAGAAAGGAGAAGAGGAGACACTGGATGAATCAAGCATCGTCAGACAAGAATCAGTGTTGTTGAAAGTGGAGAAAGCTTGTCACCCAACACCACAGGGACACAGAGAGAGAGAGAGAGAGCTTGCAAGATTCAGGCTGGAAATTTGCAAATTGAAGCAATTGAAGAATGAACACAGTAGGCTGTCATGCTCGAGATGCTCTCAACGTTCTTGGCTCTAGCTTTGCGAGAAAAATAGATCCAGTTGTTGATGATGATTATGATGATTATGATCTTGCCATGAACCTCATCAGCACTACTGATGCTCTAGATGTCAAAGGTGTGTTTGCTCTGCTCTGCGAGAAATAGATCCAGTTGATGATGAGAATGATGTTGCCATGAATTCAGCACTACTGACTGATGGGATCTAGATGTGAAGTTCTTCTCTTTGCTGCTCAATGAGAACTTAGAGATTGCAGTTGTTGTTGATCATTGTGATCTGCTCTTGCTATCTATCATGTAAACCAGGACCTACCTGCTTGGTATGTATGTTGAAAAGGACAGGAGATCCACAGCTTCCGAGGAGAACTGAAGTTTATCAGGCAGCAACAATAGCAGGAGCGACAAATGCAAGGTGCATATCCATTTCAAGAGTTGGAAATCAAGAGCAGAGCCAAATGAGCTACCAGGAATTGCAACTGCAACTGAATGGAGCTGCTACAGAGAGAGGAAATGCAACTTAATGAAGCTTCTGCAGAGAGAAGAAATGCAACTGAATGGAGCTGCTGCAGAGTGAAAAAATGCATCTGAATGGAGCTCCTGCAAAGAGAAGAAAGGCAACTGAATGGCTGAATGGCAGAGAGTTTCCTGGCTGAAGAGTTGAGATGCACTTGGTGATGGAATTGTAAGCAGTCACAACATCAACAAGCTTTAGTAGCTCGCCACTTTATCAATGAATCAAAAGTTCACAAATTGGTAAACTTTGCAAATCTTTTCATCATATGTACTCCCTTTTGTTATTGTCAATCAAAAGCTCACACCTCTGAGTTTGCTAAATGGGTGGTTTTCCAGAATGTCTCTCAAGTGCTAGTGATCATGACCGAGTCTTCTTCTTCTTCCCTGTTTGCTGCTGGAGAATGCAACAGAAATTCTGAGATGGCACGTGTTTTTGTATAATAACTGGTTTTGTGTTAAATTTTGGAGCAAATTCTTATTTTACTTATCTGCACCCACCGTCGGGATGCTACTGATGAAGTCAGTGAGTGGGTAGTCATCGTGGCAGGTCAGGAGCTGATGAAGTCCAATCTTGTATAGATTCACGAAGATGGTGATCATCCAACAATTTGGGTGAGCAACTCTCTCTCTCTCTCTCTCTCTCACACACACACACACACACACACACACACACATGACAGCTTACATGATGGCACTCAATTGTCGTGTTTACCTTTGAATGATTTTTGTTGCTGTGGGAGATTTTCTCTGCAAATTTTCATAATTCATCAAGATGGCAAAGTTTTTTTTCGCTAGCTAGATTTCATATTTGATTAGTCAAGTCGGGTGATTGAAGCTTTCCAAACCATTCTTGTAACAAATCCATTGTGGGACACATTCAGAACCCAAGTTTTGTTGAAAAGACCTAAATCAACTTATTGAGTAAATCTTTTCCATTTGCTACAAAAATGAGTACTTTGAATCAAATCATCAAACAAATGGGTTTGCAAGAAATGGTTCCTAAAGAGATTTTCAAGCATTTGCGATTGAAATGATGCAAAATCCATGGAGATTCAAATTTCATTGTTATGAACTTAATTTTCATAAAATCAACTCATTTTTTTGCATCATTTCATCGTTATTGGTAGTGTGGAGCAATGTGGAGCCCCAAGTGAAATAAAAATTAAATTAATTTTTTTTTCACTTTACTTTTCTCTAGGAGCATTGAATTGAATAGAAGCTTGAATAAATGGATTATAAATGTGAGATTGAAAAATAGATGTAAGGAAATGGAAAAGAAAATGAATTAAATTGAAAAAAAAAAAAAAAAACCGGTGGCAACTCAAAATATTTTTGGAAGAAGAGAAAGGGGGTTAATGTAAAAAAAATAAAAAAAAAGAAAAAAAAAATTAATAAAATTTAAAAAAAAAAAAAAAAACCTTTTGCCACTCTAATTTTCTTTGGGTGCATGGAATGGAGGCTATTGTAAACAAATTTATAAACATGGGACCAAAATTAATATGTAAGTGACTGAAAAGAAAAGAAATAAAAATAAGTTTTAAATTTTATAAATTTTAAATTTTATAAAAAAGAAATTTAAATAAAAATAAAAATAAACAAAACTACTTTAGATTGTTGAGAGTGAAATTTTTGTGGTGAATTTTAACCATTTTGAGAAAAATATTTTCAAAAAGGATTATTAAATCATAAAATCCCTGCTTTTTAAAAAAAAGTACAAAAAATATCCAAAAAATTCACCAAAATTCGCCATAATTGCCTACAACATAATTTTCATATTTTGAATATCATCAAATTTGGCTAAATATTTTTATGGACTATTGTCACTTAAGCAACATAACAAAATTGGGGGAATTAATTAATTAATTAATTAATTATATTACATTTATAAATAAATAAATTATTTAAAAAAAAACCCATTGTTTTTTGAGCATGGAATGGAGGCTTACATGAATGGATTATAAATTGAGATTGAAAAATTAAATTCAAGGAACCAAATACAAACAAGTGAGAAATCAATTTGAAAAATATATGTGCTTGCCAAAAAACTATGTACAACCATTTTCTCTAGTCAACAATTATTTTTTACTTATTAGTAAACTTTTATTAGGGTTCCTAGGGCTAAGGGGTTAAAGGCTAAGGGTTAGGGTTAGGGTTTTGAACTAAAGACAAGAGAGTGTTTGGCATTGGGTCCAAATACTAAACCCTAAACCCTAACCTTGAGTAAACTTGGGTGGTTGTACTTTTAGCCCCAATCCCCTATTCATCCCCAATTGGTGGGTATTGACAAAATGAGCAGATTTTATGGAAAAAAAGATCTTCTTATTTATGGTGTTTTTTTTTTGTCTTTTTTCCAATTTTGTGTTGTAGCTGAACTGACAATCATCCATAAGATGATTTTGCCAGATTTGGCTACATGCTATATAAAAATAAAATAAAATAAATCCTTCCATATTCTTGGCTATTTATTGGAATTCATCATAAAAATCTGGCTATTTGGAATTTTTTTTTTTCCTTCCTTCAAAATATGGAAAATTTGGGACATTTTTTTCTATGAAAAATCCTTTTTTTTATAAGTTGAAATCTTTTTTTTTTAAGGTCAAAAATTGATGAAATTTCGCCCAATCTTATATATAAATTCACTACGTCACTGACGGAGCTCGGGTTTCAGGCCGACCGGGCCCGGCGCTAATCGGAGGGCGGAATTTCCTGTTCCCAGTCTGTGGGCAAAGCTATTGGAGGAAATTAGGTTACAACATTCTAGCGCGGAACGGAG
>Ga0116227_10013844_pt1 | contig 12527 bp, 9 predicted proteins | sample S1TSphgellanicum_FD_89693 | JGI IMG/M metagenome (GOLD analysis project Ga0116227, IMG submission 89693) | Host-associated microbial communities from peat moss isolated from Minnesota, USA - S1T2_Fb - Sphagnum magellanicum MG | ecosystem: Host-associated > Plants > Peat moss > Unclassified... | reverse complement strand
TTCGCTGCGGGTGCGGGACGCAACACGAGCTACGCGCGCGTTATGTACTATCCGTACGGCGGCGACTTGGCCACGACGTTCGTGGCGGTCATCCAGCGGATGCGGCAGAATCAGGGCTTGGAGCCCGCGGATATCTCGATCGCGGGCGCGTCGCCGCTGACGGCGTCCCCGCCCGCGCGTTGCGCCGGCATCACCGGAACCATCGACCCCAAGGACGACAAGGGTTCGCGCGAATTCAACGCCGTCTTCTGCTCCGGCGGCGTTTCGCCGATGGGTCAATTCATGAACGTGGTCAGCCTCATCTCGATTCCCGAGCACAATGCGGAGCGCGAGCGTGCGACCGCTCTCGCGATCTTGGCGAGCTATGCTGAAGATGCGAGCGTCGTCGGCGCGCAGGCGAGCCAAATGGCGGCTCCGGAAATCGCGCGCATCCACGCGATCGGCCAACGCGCGGCCCAACAAGCGGCGAGCGCCCACGCGGCGGAAGACGCGCAGAATGCCGCCGTGGAACGGCACTGGGACGCCGAGGACCGTAATAGCCAGGCATTCGGCAACTACTTGCTCGATCAAACCGTCATCCAAGATAACCAGAACGACGCGCACGCCACGGTCTGGAATTCGACCGCGGATGCGATGGTGCGCAGCAATCCCGACCGCTACCAGTACGTCGACACGCCGAACTTTTGGAAGGGCGTCGACTATTAACCGCTTGACCGTCGTGGGACAATCGCTACGCTGAGGGCGGCGGGTAGCGCCGCGAAAGCCGGATCGCGATCAACGTGATGACGGCGACCGCCGCGAGAATCACGGCGAGGTTTACCACGACTCCCAGACCTCGGTCGGCCGGGTCGACGACGTTCGCGAGCACGTAGCCGGCCCACACCGCGCCACCGCCGATAACGACGATCAGCAGGGCGATCCAGCCGAAAAGCGGCCACGACCACGTCCTGTTGCGCACCGCGAAGAACACGAGCGCAACGGCTACCGCGAGATACGCGAATCCCCTTTCCGCCTCCATGCCGCTAACCGTACGCGCATATCGCGCCGGTTGCCTTGAAACTTCACAGAAACGCGCCAAGGGGGATCGGTCCTGTTCCTGAGAAAGTCATTCGACCGTCCAATAGGAGTCGTTCGAGATGCGATCGTCTATCAGTGTGGCCGTTCTGACGCTCGCGACCCTGGCGTGCCGTAGCGCGATTGCGGCGCAAGCCGCGTCGCACGGCACCTTTCAAACCTTTGCCAACCCGGGCGGCGGGAGCGTCGTGACGGGATTGCTCGGACACCAGCCCTCGTTGCAGGCCGCCACGGCCGCGATGCTGCGCCACATCCACTCCGATTTCGGCAGCCGCCCAACCGTGATCCAAACGGCGCGAAACCCAAACGGACATGCGATCGCGTTACTCTTCAGTGAAACCCGTAATGGCCGGCCGTACCTCGGGATTTCGCTCGTCAACGCGGCGCCGGGTGAGCCGGCAGGCGGCGCGGTGCTCTACGATACGAAAGCGCGCTTCGCTTCAACGATCGGACCGATGTTGCGCCGGCTCGATAGCGTCACGACGCCCCAGAGTCCGCAGGCGAAACGGGTGGCGATCGCGCCGGCCGAGCCGTTGGAACACCGCGTGTTCACCGACGGCACCGGCAGCATCGACCTCCCCGCGGACTGGAAATTGCTGAACGGCGGCGGCGGCAGCGCGAGCGCCTACGGTCCGACGGGCGAGATCGTTAGCTACAATCTGGTGTTGACTGCGATGGATCCGTCCAATCCGACGGGACAAAACTACCTACGCAACTTACCGCCGCAGTCGCGCCAGTTCCAATTGACGCGCACCGCGATCTTGCCGTACACCGGAGATCCGGAGCAAGCTTGGAACACGGGATTTCGCCAACTCGCACAGCAGAATGGCCGTCCCAGTCCGTCGTTCAGCATCGCCAGCGTCGTGCCGCTCGGTGCATCGCAGGGGCTGCATCTCGACGAACTTACGGGCGAGGGAACGATCCCGCGTATTCCCGGCAAGGCCGACGATGCGCCCGGCGACTTCGTGGCGTTCGTACAAGTCACGCCGCCCGACCCGATGGGCCAGTGGAGCATGTATTCGACGTTCGTCTTCGTTCCGAAGTCCGAACTCGCCCGGCAGGGTAGCACCGCGGCCGCGGTCTTCGAGAGCGTGCGCATCAATTTCCAAGCGGTCGCCGCCCAGAGCGCCGCAATCCGCAACATGTTCCAGAAGAGCTTCGAAGCGATGTTGGCCCGGAGTCAAGCCGCCAATGCCGCCCGCGAGGAACAGACCGATGAATTCCTCGCCAATCAGGCCGCGGAGCAGGAGGGCATGCACAAGTGGGCCGTGTCGATGGAGAATTTCGCTGGCGACCGCCAAACCGTCGTGAACACCACGACCGGTTTACACAGCACGGTCAGCACGGCCGGCGCATCGCTGCTCGTATACCCCGGCTCCGAGTATCAATCCGTCCCCCCGAGCGAACTGCTCAAAGGCGTCGATTACTAGGCTCTGATGGGCTGCTGAGCTTCGACGATGGGAGCACATTAGGCATAAATCCCGTCAGGCAAGTCCGCGGCGCAGACGCCCCGATGAGCGGGCCGCGCGCCTGCGGCTCGGCGGTTTCTTGACGGGCGCCATAGAATCTCCACCCATGTACGTGCCAAACCACTTCGCCGAGCAGCGGCTCGACGTGTTGCATGAGACGATCAACCGGATCGGGTTCGGGTCGCTGGTGTCGCTCGCGAGCGCTCCCGGCGGACGCCAAAGCCTTAACGCGAGCCATATTCCGATGCATGTGGAAGAACGGGCCGGCACGTTCGGCGTGTTGCGCGGCCATCTCGCCAAAGCGAACGGCCAATGGCGGACTTACGATGGCGGCGTGCCGTTCCTGGCCATGTTCGTCGGCGCGGAGGGCTACATTTCGCCCTCGCTATACCCGTCGAAGCGCGAGCACGGGCGGGTCGTGCCGACCTGGAACTACATCGCGGTGCACGCCCACGGCACGCCCGAGTTCTTCGAGGATCCGCAGCGCTTGCACCAACTGGTCTCGATGCTGACCGGGTTATATGAAGACGAGCGCGATGCGCCCTGGCACGTGACCGATGCGCCCGTCTCGTACATCGGCGACCAACTCAAAGGCATCGTCGGTTTCGAGATGCCGATCGACGAGATCCAAGGCAAGTGGAAGCTCTCCCAAAATCGAACGCTCGAAGATCGTCTCGGCGTCGTGGACGGCCTGCGCGCTGAGGGTACCGAGGCTCGCCCGTTGGCCGACGCCGTTGCCGAAGCGTTAGGCGAAAGGCTCGCGCCAAGACCTTAGCCGATCGGCTCTAGCCCAAGACGGGCCTAACGAGAAGCGGCGGCCCGTTTCCCGCCGGCGAACCCTGGGTAACTCGTACACGAGCCGAACTTCGACCCAAGGTCGCAGTGCGATTTCGGCCACGGACGCGTGGATTTCGGTCCACGTGCTGTCGCCGACCGGCTTGGCGCGGACGGCGAACGACGGGGGTGAGAGATGAGGACTGGGACCTTCGCAATCCTGGTGGCGCTTGTCGGGGCGCTCGGTGGATTGCTGTTCGGGTACGACACGGGCGTCATCTCGGGCGCCATCCTCTACATCGCGCCGGCGTTCCAGTTAAGTACGGGCGAAAAGGAGTTCGTCATCAGCATCGTGCTCTTCGGGGCCATGCTGGGCGCGTTCTTGGCGGGCGGCGCGGCCGACATGTACGGCCGGCGCACGACTCTGATCGGCGCGGGCGTGCTCTTCACCATCGGCGCGCTCGCCTCGGCGCTCGCACCTCCGCCCAACGCCGACCTGTTGGCGTCGGCGCGTTTCGTCGTGGGCATCGCGATCGGGTTGAGTTCGGTCACGGCGCCGCTATACATCTCCGAAGCGGCGCCGGCAGCCACGCGCGGGGCGCTGGTCTCGCTCTATCAATGGGCCATCACGATCGGGATCCTCGGCGCGCAGATCGTCGATTATCTGCTCGCTGCCTCGCGAGATTGGGAGCTGATGCTGGGGCTCGCGATCGTGCCGTCGCTGCTTTTGGTGGCGGGCATGCTCGCGATGCCGGAAAGTCCACGCTGGTTGATCGCGCACGGACGGATCGCCGACGGTCAGGCCGTCTTGCAGCGAACGCGTCCCGCAAGTGAGATCTCGGGCGCGCTACGCGACATCGAAACGAGCTTACGAGTGCAAGAGGGGAGCTGGCGCGACCTCTTGCGGCCCGACGTGCGCAAGGCGCTAGCGATCGGGATCGGGCTCGCGGTGCTGCAGCAGATCACCGGTATCAATACGGTCATTTACTACGGCCCGCAGATCTTCAAGCTCGCGGGTTTCTCGAGCGACGCGGTCGCCTTACTCGCCACGATCGGCGTGGGCGCGATCAACGTGCTGCTCACGGTGGTCGCCATCGCCTTCATCGATCGCCTCGGGCGCAAGCCATTGCTCTACGCCGGCGTCGTGGGCATGATGCTCTCGCTCTTCGCGCTGGCTTACGCATTTTCGAGCGGCGCCGCGGGCTCGCGCGGAGCGATCACGATCGCGAGCTTGATGGTCTACGTCGGCTGCTTCGCCTTTAGTTTGGGGCCGATCGTGTGGCTCTTGATCTCCGAAATCTATCCGCTGCGGATTCGTGGCCGCGCGATGGCGATTGCCACGCTGTCGAACTGGGCGGCGAATTTCGCCGTGTCGCTGGTTTTTCTCTCGATGATCGACCTGTTCGGCACCTCGACGACGTTCGCGATCTACGGCGTGATGTGTGTGCTGACCCTCTTCTTCGTCCGGTTCGCGGTCCCCGAAACGAAGGCTAAGGAACTGGAGAGCATCAGCTTCCGCGCGGGCGCCGCTTCGTAGAGAGCATGGTCCCGCAGCCGTTGCTGCTACGGATCTTGCGGGACCGGCGGCAGGACCGGGTGGTGGTCGGGATACGGCGGATGCTCGTATGCCGGTAGCGGGTGTTCGCGCAGGAGCTCGAGAGCGCGCTTCACGCCGGCTTCGAGTTGCGGATCGTGGCCCTCGCGCACGAGCTTGGGATCTTGAAAGACTTCGATGTCCGGGGCGACGCCGTGATTTTCCACTTCCCACTGACCGTGCAGGCCGCCGATGGCCACGCGCGGCGCGGTGACGGTGCCGCCGTCGATCAAGTTGGGATAACCGCCGATGCCCACGAGTCCGCCCCACGTGCGGACGCCGACCAGCGTGCCGACGTGCTCCTTGCGGAAGTACCAGGGCAGCGCGTCGCCGCCCGAGCCCGCGAACTGGTTGATCAGCATCACCTTGGGTCCGTAGATCGCCAGCGGCGGATCGATGAGCTGCCGCCCGTCACGGCCTTGAATGACGCTGAGCGGCTTGCGATTGAGGTAATCGACGATGTAGTCGGCGAGTTGTCCGCCGTGGTTGAAACGTTCGTCGATAATGACGCCTTCCTTGCCGACCTGCGCGAAATAATAGCGGTTGAAGTTGGTGAAGCCGCCATATTCCGTGTCGGGTAAGTAGACGTAGGCGAGCCGGCCGCCGCTGAGCTCGTCGACCTTGCGCCGGTTGTCTTCGATCCAGTTGAGGTTGCGCAGCGCGAACTCGTTGGCCACCGGCACGACCGTCACGTCGCGGCTACCGGAACCGTCAGGCTTGGTTCCGACGGTGATGACGGTCTGCTTGCCGGCCGTTTCGGAGAAAAAGCTATAGAGATCGTCCGCGGCCGTGACGTGCCGGCCGTTGACGGCGATCAAATAGTCGCCTACCTTCACGTCGGAGCCCGGCTGGGTAAGGGGTGCCTGCAACTCGGGGTTCCAGTTCTCGCCGCCGTAGATCTTGGCGAACCGGTAGCGGCCGTTCTCGACCGTGTAATCGGCGCCGAGTAAACCGACGTTCGTCTTGGCCGCCGGCGGCTCGGCGCCGCCGCGCACGAACATGTGTCCGACCGAGAGATAACTGAGCATTTCTTCGAAGAGAAAGTTGAGGTCGTCGCGCGCACCGATGCCGTCGAGGTATGGTTCGAAGCGGCGCTCCGCGGCGCCCAGGTCGAGTCCGTGGTAGTGCGGATCGTAGAAGAAGTCGCGTTCGATGCGCCAAACTTCGTGGTACATTTGTCGCCAGTCCGCGCGGGGATCGACGAAGACTTCCATGCCCGCGGTGTTGAGCGCGCCCTCGCCGGGCTGCGCCGGCTTCGCGGCGTCGGCGATGAACCAATGGTCCTGTTGCTCGTACAGCGCCTTTTGGCCGTCGGCCGATAGGGCGAACGCGGACAGGCCGCCCGCGAACGGGCTAACCTTTCTCGATGCCCCGTCGTATTTCGCGACTTCGATCGGCGGCGGTCCGTCGTTGTTCGTCGCTAACGGCGCCGCGGCCAGGAACAGTTCTCCGGTCTTGCCCGCGAACAGCCCAACGTAATTCGCATCGGGAATCGGCAACGCGACGATCCGTTGCAAGATGCCGTCGAAGTCGATTCGGACTTCCGGCGTTTTCGGCGCGGCCGGCTTCTTCGGGGCCGGTTTTTGCGAGGCCGCCGGGGCCGCGGAGGGCGCCGCGGACGGCGCGGGCTCGTCGCCGGCGTCGGCGGCCTTAACCGTCTCGTCGCCGGTCTCCGGCTTGACGGGCGAGGCGACATCGCGCTGCAGGACCGCGACGTAAACGGAGCTGCTAACCGGATGCTGGTCGCTCGTCATGTCCAGACCCTGCGACGTCAGCGCGGTGTTCGTGCTGGCCGTAAAGTATAGATATTTGCCGCTTGCATCGAAGACCGGATAGCGCACGTCGCTGAGGCCGTCGGTGATTTGCCGGCTGCGGCGATCGCTGAGTTCGTAGACGAACGCGGCGTGCAAGAAGTTCGGCAGCTCGTTCGCGTAGGCGATCCAGCGGCTGTCCGGCGACCACGCCACGTCGAAGCTGCTGCCGCCGAAGCCTTCGGTCAGGGCCGAGGCGACTTTGACCGGCGCCGGGTGCTCGAGATCGACGTAGTACAGGTTGAGGTGCTTGTCGCTAAAGGCGATTTTCTTGCTGTCCGGCGACCACACCGGCGAATAGTAAAACGATGGTCCGAGGGCGATGGTGCGCGGGGGCTGCAGGCCGCGTTGGTCGCGAATCGTCAGGGCGTACTCGCCCGACGCGTCGGAGAAATACGCGATCGACTTGCCGTCGGGAGACCAGGCGGGATCGCGGTTGGCCGTATGGGGCAAATTACTGATGTTGCGGATATCGCCGTGTTCGGCCGGCACCGTGAGGATCTGGCCGTGCGCTTCGAAGACGGCGCGCACCCCGGAAGGCGAGATGTTGGCATTTTCGATGTGGTCGCCGACTTTGGTCCAATGCGGCCGCAGTTGCGGCAGATCGGCCGCGATCGTCACGTGGACCGGCGTCGTCGCGCGCGTCTGCGGATCGAAGACGTGAAGGCTCCCGAACTGCGAATAGACGATCGCGCCGGCGCCCGCCGACGCGGAGGTGATGTCGAGACCGTCGTTCGCGAGCGCGCGTTCCACGTGCTGCGAACGCGTGTCGTAGCGGAAGAGCGTGACCGGTCCGTTTCGGTCGGAGAGAAAGTAGACGTCGTTTCCGAGCCACATCGGCGAATCGTCGTTGGAGTTGTCGCGCGGGACGCGTACGATGCTGGAGTCGGCCAGATCCGCGATGTAAACCGGCGTCGTCTGGCCGCCGCGATAGCCTTTCCAGAACGGTTCCCAACGGAAATTCGGCACGTACGCGAGGTGCGATCCGTCGGCCGAATACGATCCCTGCTCGCCCATCGGCAGCGGCACGCGCGTCGGGAACCCGCCCACCACGGGCACGGTGAAGAGCAAGTTGGGGTCGGTGGGGCTCTCGGCCGCCGACCGGAATAAGACGTTCTTGCCGTCGGGGGTCCAGCCGACGGCCACGGCGGCGCGGGGATTCGAGGTCAGCCGGCGCGGTTCGCCACCCGCCGCCGGCACCACGTACACGCTGACGATGCCGTCGTAGCTGCCGCTGAATGCGACCGTCTCGCCGTCGGGTGAAAAGATGGGCGAGGCCTCGCGGTCCATTCCGGTCACCAGCCGCCGCGCCGCGCCGCCCGCCCGATCGACGGTCCAGATGTCGCCGGCGTAATCGAAAGCGATCTGGGTCCGGCTGATCGTCGGATCTTCCAGCAAGAGCGGCGCCGCATCGGCCGCCGCCGTCGCCCGCGCGAGTCCGCAGGCGACGGAAAAGAGACTGAGGGAGAGCAGACGCCGCAAACGCATGGGTCGCCGTTTAGGCTCCGGGTGTGACCGTGCCTGTGCCGCCGCCGGCAAATTGACCGGGCTGGTCGCGGGACGCAGGCGGCGAAGGACGGGCGCGTGCCCGATCAGACGGATGTCCCCGAACCCCGCGCTATCCGAATTGTCGAGGATCGTTGGACGACGCTGCGCCACGTCGTCGAGGCGATCGCAATCGTAATCGCCGGCGTTTGGGCGTTCTACACCTTCATCTACCAGGAGCACATCAAACCGGCGAGCGAGCCGGCTTCGCTCGACGTCAGCGTTTCGATTCAGCGACTGGGGCGCGACGCGCGTCGCGACATTCTCGAGGCTACGCTGCACCTGCGTAATTCCGGTAAGACGCAGGTCGACGTGGCGGCGGACGCGCTCAACGTGTGGGGTGACCGGTTCGCGGATCGCCAGCGGTCCCGGCAGCTGAATAAGGGTTACGGGCGCCGGGACGATTTCGACGAGCCGCGGATTTCGCGGCGGTTGCTCGACAGCTTCGCGGAACTGCGCGACGCCGCCGTGGGTGGGCACGCCGGCAACCACGTCATCCTCGAAGCGGGCGAGTCGTACGACTTTGGAGACGTCATCGTCCTCCCGCGCGGCGCCTACGAGCTCCTTCACGCTGAGGGGATCGCCGTGCCCGTGAAAACGTCGATCGGCCGAAAGGTTCGAGTCGGGATCTCACGCACCGCGGCGGACGGTGGCTTCTCGCTCGATCCTGACGACCCGGATCCGGATATCGTGGAAAACGACTACGAAACCGATTTCGCGCTGATCCCCTAAGGTTTGGCCCATGCGCCGCCTGCGGGAGAAGCTGATTCGCGATTCGAACGGAATCGGTCCCGTCGATATATTTCGACGGATATATCGGTCGATGCACTACACCGAACCCCCGCTCGCCGCAGATGGAGAACGCACATGACCACGATCGCCTCCGCGAACCTGCTCGATGGAATCGACTGGCAAGGGAAGATCTTTTCCGACGGCTGGCGACCCGGCGGCGCCGCCGCGGTTCCGGTGACCGATAAGTCGACCGGCGAGACGCTCGGAACCCTCGGCGTGGCGTCCGCGGCCGACGTCGAGGCCGCGGCGAAGAGCGCCGCTGCCGCACAGCCCGCTTGGGCCGCGACATCCCGCGAAGCGCGTGCCGCGGTGCTGAGGAGCGCGAAAGATTTGCTCGCGCAGCACCGCGCTGAATTCGAGTGGTGGCTCGTGCGCGAATCGGGCTCGACTCAGCCCAAGGCTGCCTTCGAGATCGATTTCACGCTCGCCAAATTCGACCAGATCATCAAAGAGCTCGAAACGAGCGTTTTCGAAGAAGTCTTGGCCGACGAAGGCGGTTACCGCAGCGTGGCCGAGCGCGTGCCGCTCGGCGTCGTCGGCGTCATCGGGCCGTTCAACTTCCCGGTCTACCTGTGCTTGCGCGCGGTTCTGCCGGCCCTCGCGTTCGGCAACGCGGTGGTCCTCAAACCCGACCAGCAGACGGCCGTCTCGTGCGGCATCCTGGTCGCGCAAGTGTTCGCCGAGGCCGGCCTACCGGCCGGCGTGCTGCACGTTTTGCCGGGCGATGCGGAGCCGGGCTCGGCGCTGACCACCGACCCCAACGTCGCGATGATCGCCTTCACGGGCTCGAGCGCGGTCGGGAAACTGATCGGTAGCGCGGCCGGCGGCGGCCTCAAACGCGTTTCGCTCGAATTGGGCGGAAACAGCCCCTTTATCGTGCTCGAAGATGCCGACATCGAAGCCGCGGCGCGCTGCGGCGCCTGGGGCTCGTTCCTCCATCAGGGCCAGATCTGCATGGCGTCGAGTCGCCACCTGGTCCACGAGAGCATCGCGAAGGAATACGCCGCGGCCTTGACCGCGCACGCCGAGAAGCTCGCGGTCGGCAATCCCGCGCTCGAACAAGTCCACCTCGGTCCGATCATCAACGCGCGGCAAACCGAACGTGTCGATCGCATCGTCAAAGAGACCGTGGCCGACGGCGCGACCGTGACGACCGGCGGCACGCACGTGGGCAACTTCTACCGGCCGACCGTCTTAACCGGCGTGAATCCCGGCATGGCCGCCTTCGACGAGGAGATCTTCGGGCCGGTCGCGCCGATCACGACGTTCTCGAGCGACGACGAAGCGGTCGCGCTCGCGAATCGCACGGAATACGGCCTCTCGGCATCGGTGCACTCCAAGTCGCTCGAGCACGCGCGCGCGGTCGCGCGCCGGTTGAAGACCGGCATGGTCCACATCAACGATCAGACTGTCAACGACGATCCGCGCGCCCCGTTCGGTGGCGTCGGCGCGTCGGGCAACGGCAGCCGCCAAGGCGGCCACGCGTCGCTCGACGAGTTCACGACCTGGCATTGGTCGACCGAACGGGCCGAGCCCCCGATGTACCCCTTCTAGACTCGTTTCGGGCACGAGTGCGCAACCGGTCCATCGATGCGCTGCTGTCGACGAACCGGTTGCGCATCTTCGCGCTCGACCGCTATTCGGAGACAGGCGCGGAGTACGCCGTCGCGCGGCTTCCCGGCGGAGTTTGCTCCGGCGCAGCCTACTTCGAAGTGAAGGTCCCCTGCAGCGACGGCGTGCAGTTCGAGTTGCCGTCGTTGAGATAGACGCTGATCTGCGTCGCCGCCGGCAGCACGTAGCCGGCCGGCACCGAGCTCTCCTGGTATATCGCATTCGGAAAGGGCGCGACGTTGGGCTTCGGTAACGGCGATGGGGCGGCAGCTACGGTATTGAAGTATTGGCCCACCGACGAACCGGACGGCACGATGATCGCTTGATAGAGGCTGCTCAGGCCGTTCGTCGAGCCGAAAATGACGCCGGGGAAGTTATCGGGAATCCCGGTCGCGTTCGGTGCCGGGTAAGCCAGCGCGACCTGCCCGCTCGGCGCGCCGCACGGCCCGCCGACGGTCCCGCCAACGGAATTGTTTGAACTGCAAGCGGTGAAGACGCCCATGGCGGAAGCGGCAGCGATCAAACCGGCAAGGATATGACGTTGCTTCATGAGCCTCGGCTTTCACGCGGCGTTATGGCGTCCCCCGCTTGCTTTGCCCCGCGGATGCGAAGGCTCGGCATTCTCTAAGCCGTTCTTAATCGAGGGTCGATGCAAGACGTTCTCGGACTCCCGATCCGTCGCGGCCCCGTTCTCGTGGAGCGAGGCGTTTCTTACTGCCGGACGACGTCGTGGTTGTAGGAGGCGCCGTCGCCGGCCGTCATCTTGTGCGCCACGGGGTGGCGGTCGAAGTAGTCCAAGGTGCGGCGGATGTCATCGAGCAGCAGGTCGGCCATTTGGCGGCTGAAGCCGTGGCGCACGAGGACCCGCATCACGACCACGTCCGAGATGTTGGGCACCATCGTGTAGGCCGCGACTTGCCAGCCGCGCGAACGCAAACGATCCGAGAAATCGAATAACGAATAACCGACGTCGGCGCCTTCGCGTAGCGTCCACGAAACCGCCGGAATGCCGCTGCGGCTATCGCCGTCGAAGTAGAGATCGAACGGCCCCGCGGCGGCGATCTGCTTGCCCAGGTATTGCGCCGTGTCGTAGCAGGCTTGGTGAACGTTTCGGTAGCCTTCCTTGCCCAGGCGTAACATCAAATAATATTGGCAGACGATCTGCCCGCCGGGGCGCGAGAAGTTCAGCGCGAAGGTCGGCATATCGCCGCCGAGGTAGTTGACGCGGAAGACCAGGTCGTTCGGTAAATCGCTCTGCTCGCGCCACAGGATCCAGCCGACGCCCAGCGGCGCCAAGCCGTATTTGTGGCCCGACGCGTTGATCGACTTCACGCGCGGGATGCGGAAATCCCAGACGAGGTCGGGCTCGACGAACGGTGCGATAAAACCGCCCGAGGCGCCGTCGACGTGGATCGGAACGTCGAGACCGGTCTGGGTCTGCAGGCGGTCCAGCGCCGCGGCGATTTCCGCGACCGGTTCGTACTGGCACGTGAACGTGACGCCGAATGTCGGCACGACGCCGATCGTATTTTCATCGACGTGTCGCAGCACTTCTTCGGGCGTGAGGCCGAGGCGCCCGCGTTCGAGCGGAATCTCGCGTAGCTCGACGTCGAAATAGCGCGCGAATTTGTGCCAGCAAACCTGTACGGGGCCCGTGACGAGGTTGGGACGCTCGGTGGAGAGGCCCGCCTCACGCCGCCGCTCGCGCCACTTCCACTTCAGCGCGAGGCCGCCCAGCATCGCGGCTTCGCTCGAGCCCGTCGTGGAACAGCCGATCGTCGTTGTGGCCGCGGGCGAATGCCACAGGTCGGCCAGCATGTGGACGCACGAGTCCTCGATGTTGGCCGTCGCCGGGTA
>Ga0116227_10013843_pt1 | contig 12528 bp, 8 predicted proteins | sample S1TSphgellanicum_FD_89693 | JGI IMG/M metagenome (GOLD analysis project Ga0116227, IMG submission 89693) | Host-associated microbial communities from peat moss isolated from Minnesota, USA - S1T2_Fb - Sphagnum magellanicum MG | ecosystem: Host-associated > Plants > Peat moss > Unclassified... | reverse complement strand
CTCCGGCTCGTATGCCGCGAGGAACGTCTTGCGCCACATCTCGACCATCTGCTCGTACGGCACCTTGACATCGACGTTCGATTCGCGCCCGGGCACGTCGACGACGAGCCGGCCCTCGGCTTCGAGGCGGCGCCAGAGCGGCGTGCGCGGCAACGCCTGCAGCAAGTTGATCGTCAACAACGGAATGTTCGAGAGTTCGACGAAGGCGAGAATCTTATCGGCGGTCTCGAGCGTGTCGGTGTCGAGGCCCATGATGATGCCCGAGACCACTTCCATCCCGAAACCGTGAATGATTTCGAGCGATTCCATGATCGGCAGCGCGTTGTTCTGGTCTTTGTGCATCGCTTTGAGCGCGGCCGGGTCGGGCGTTTCGATCCCGCAAAAGATCGTGCAAAAATACGCTTCGCGCATCATCGCGAGCAAGTCGGGCGACTTCGCGATATTGAGCGTCGCTTCGCAGGCCAGTTGGACGGCGTAGCCGTTGCGCTTCTGCCAAGCGATCAGGTGCGGCAAGAGTTCCTTGGCCGCCTTACGATTGCCCACGAAGTTGTCGTCGACGAAATAGATCGCCCGCTCGCCGCCGTTCGCGAGGATCGCGTCGAGTTCGGCGACGATCTGTTCGGGCGTTTTGAGCCGCGGATTGTTGCCGTAGAGTTCGGGGATATCGCAGAATTCGCAGCGGTACGGACACCCGCTGGAAAACTGGACGCTGCCGAGGAAGTAATTCGAGACGTGGAGCTTCTCATACGCCGGCACGGGGAAATCGGCAAGCGGCAGCCGCTCCTTCGTCTCGAAGCGCACCTGCTGCGGCGGCCGGGCGACGGATTCGGCGAGCCGGGACACGAGGGCGTCGGTCGCGTCGCCGAGTTCTCCGACGTGAAGATAGTCGAAGTCGGGGTAGTATTCCGGCGCGCCGGAAACCGAAGGCCCTCCGAGTGCGGTCACCTTACCGTAAAGGTGGGCGCGCCGGTTGATGTCGCCGATTTGCGGTCGCTGGATGTGCATGCCGCTGACGAAGACGACGTCGGCCCAGGCGAAATCCGCCGGTCCGGCGCGGCGGATGTTTTCATCGACGAACCGGACGTTCCAATTTTCGGGAAGGTAACTGGCGATGACGAGGATGCCTTGGGGCGGCATGAACGCCTTGACTCCGACGAACGGATACGCGTTTTCAAAGGTCCCGAAGGAAGGCGTGTAGTGTGGGAACACGCACAAGACGTTGCGTTCGACGGCCGCGGTCGCTCGCTTCATCGCGTGCCCGAGAAGGGAATCGTGCTCGCGCGCGCGAGATGGTTCTCTAATGGTTGCGACGGTTCGCAACGCCTGCGGAACGGCACGGCGAAGTCACGAAAATCCAGAGACATATTTCGGAGTGTGCCGCGAATCTCTCGCAGTCCTGCGGCACGAGCGGTGCTCGCGCGGCGCGGCGAAGGCGAGCCGCTGAAAGGGAAAGCTAAGACCAAAGAATGGCGGTGAACCAAACGTCTGGGCGCCCGAAAGCGGCCCGCGCACCGGCCGAGGAGCGTGCGGCTCGTGCCTTCGCCCGCGGCATCATCGGACGCGTCTCCCGGACGTTCGCGATCGGAATAGCGGTCTTGCCGGGCGAACTCGGACGGGCCGTCCTCGTCGGTTACCTTCTGTGCCGGATCGCCGACACGATCGAGGACGACGGCGCGGCCACCGCCCCCCGCCGTCAGGAGCTCCTCGCGAAGTTTCTCGACTGCTTCCACGATAGCGCAAAAGCGCGCGCGTTCGCCGCCGAAGCCGCCGACATCGTGGCAGACGATTCTTATCTAGAATTAATGCGCGGAACGCATCTGGTTTTCGAACTCCTTCATTCACTACCGAAGAAATCTGCGGAGATCGTCGAGAAGTGGACCCGGGAGTTGACTTCGGGGATGAGCGAGTTCGTGGGCCGCTATCCCGACGGGATTCGCATCCAGACGATGGCGGAGTATCGACGCTACTGCTACTTCGTAGCCGGCACGGTGGGCCATCTGCTCACGGATCTCTGGCACTGTCATTCGGCGCTCGTGAGCGACCGAGACTACGATCGTTTACTCGTGAACTGTGAGGCGTTCGGCGAAGCGCTGCAGACGATCAACATCCTCAAAGATATCGCTTGGGATATCGAACACGAAAACGCAGCCTACATTCCGGAGGAACTGCTGCGGGCCAACGGATCGAGCCATCAGACGATCCTCCACGGCGATTGGCGCGTTCAGAACCGTGAAGCCCTCGCGGCGCTCATGCAGTTGGCCCGCGACGACATCCACAAATCGCTCGAATACATCAATGCGATTCCGAAAATGGCGATCCAAATTCGCCTCTTTTGCCTGCTCCCGGTGCTCTTCGCGGTCGCGACCCTGCGCGAGATCGAGCGGTCGACGGCGATGCTGCAATCGGGGGGCGGCGTGAAGATCTCGCGCGCCGAGGTTCGCTCGCTCATTCTCGCAGGGTCGGTCTCGACGATCAGTAACAAGTCGACTCGGTGGCTCGTCTCAAAGACCAGTCGTCAGCGCTTCGAACTGGGCCTGGCGAAACCCTAAAGCACCTTTCCAGCATCTCCCACCTCGCGATCGAATTCCCGTGGCTCACGATCGCGTTTTGGGCGGTGCTGTCGGTCGCCGGTGTCTTCGCTTTCCTAAATCTGAAGCTGGCGCTCTTTCCCGATATCACGTTTCCCGTCGTGATCGTCTCGGTCAACACCAATGAGATCGACGTCGAGCGCAACGAGCGCACCGTAACGGCGCCGATCGAGAGCCGTTTGCGGGGCAGCGCCGGCCTGACGCGCATGCATTCGTTGACGTATCCGCAGTTCGTCGTGGTCGACCTCTCGTTCGACGTCACCGCGGGACTCGAAGCGCGGCGCAGCGAGGTCGCAAGCGCCCTCGCGGGTCTCGCGTTGCCCGCCGCATCCAAACTCACGATCGCCACGGAAAATCTCAACGAGACGCCGGTCGCGACGTTTGCCCTCACCGATTCGCGCTCCCTTGCCGACCTCGCGCGGATCGCCGAAGTGAAGGTGGCGCCGGAGCTTCGCGGAATCGACGGCGTCCTCAAGGCCAACGTGATCGGCGGGGATGCAAGCGGCCCGAGCGCCTCCGCCTACCGCGTCGACGGCCGGCCGGCGATCGCGCTCGCCGTGATCAAGCGCGCCAATGCCAATACGCTCGACGTCGCGGAGGCATCCGAAGAACACGTCGACGCGCTCGCTCGGCGCGAACCCTCGCTGCACATCGTTCGCACCTCCGAGCAAGCGTCGTATATCAAGGAAGCGACCCGCGCGACGCAAGAGGCGCTCGCCATCGCCGTCGTCCTCGCGGTGTTCGTGATCATGGCGTTCTTGCGTGACTGGCGAGCGACCGCAATCTCGGCGATCGCCATACCGGTCTCCCTGCTCGGAACGGCGATCGTGATGAACGTTCTGCATTTCAACCTCGAGACGATCACGTTGCTGGCGCTGGCGCTCGTGGTCGGCGTCATCGTGGACGACGCGATCGTCGAAGTCGAGAATATCGTTCGTCATCTCGAGACGGGTGAAGACCCGCTGACCTCAGCACTCTACGCCAACAAGGAGATCGGTCTGACGCTGATCGCGGCGTCGCTCACGATCGTCGCGGTCTTCTTGCCGATCGGCCTGATGCGCGGCAGCCTGGGCCAATTCTTCCGGTCCTTCGGCATCACCGCATCGGCTGCGGTCCTCTTCTCCCTTTTGGCCGCGCGAACGCTTTCGCCCACGCTTGCGGCCTGGTGGCTACGCCGGCGGGCGCCCGCGGGCGGTTTCTCGAGGAAAGCCGCACACGCCGCGTCGCACCACGCGTACCGCCAAACGATTTCGTGGGCGCTGACCCACCGCCGCTACGTCATCGGGCTTGCCACCCTCGCGTTCGCCGCAGGCCTCGCGCTGATCCCGTTCATTCCCAAGGGATTCATTCCGCATCTCGACCGCGGCGAATTCCGGGTCAATTTCACGGTGCCGCTCGGGACGAGCCTGCGCGATGCCGAAGCGGTGGCGGCGACGTTCGAAACGTCGATTCGCGCGGATCCGGCCGTCAGCGACGTGTTCACCACGATCGGCGGCTCGCATCAGTCCAACGTCGGGGTCATCGACGTGATGCTTCGTCCGGCCCGGCGCGTCAAGACGATCGACGTCGAGGACGCGGTGCGCCGGCGGCTGCCCGCACTCGACGGCGTCGTCGCGACCGTCGCCGACGTACCCTTCGTCGGAACCAGCACCGCGAAGCCGCTGCAGTTCGCGCTCGTCGGCAACGACGCCGCGCGGCTCCAGATCGTGGGGCGCGATTTCGAGCATCGCCTCCAGAAGAGTAAGGGCTTCATCGATGTCGCGGCGAGCGGTCTCTCTGACGGGACGCCGTTTTCAGCGATCGAGCACGTCGACGGCGCCCGGGCGGTTCAAATCACCTCGGATCTCGCTCCGGCCTTGCAGATCGGCGATGCCAACGATCGCGTGCTGGCGCTGGCCCGCAAAGTGCTTCCGAAAGGCATCAAACTTTCGTTCGGGGGCAATTCCGAAGACGTCGTGACGACCTTCCGCGACTTCGGCATTGCGCTGGCCCTCTCGGTCGTCTGCATCGTCGGCGTGCTCGGCGTCCTGTTCCGCAGTTGGGTCGATCCGCTCGTCATCGCAACCGCCTTGCCGCTCTCGATCGTCGGCGCGCTCTTTGCGCTGTGGGTGACGCGGGCCGACTTCGGCTTGATCTCTCTGATGGCGGTGATCTTCTTGTTCGGCCTGGTCAATAAGAATGCGATTCTGCTCGTCGACCGGATCAATAAGCTTCGCGAACTCGGGCTGGCGCGCCCGGAAGCGATTTCCGAGGCGGGAGCCCAACGGCTGCGGCCGATCGTCATGACGACGGCGGCAACGATTCTCGGCATGCTGCCGATCGCGCTCGGCTTCGGGGCCGGAGCCGAGCTGCGCGCGCCCATGGCGGTTGCGATCATCGGCGGACTGATCACGTCGACAGCGCTGAGCCTCATCGTCATCCCGGTGACCTACACGATTTTCGACGACTGGGGCCGGCGGAGCGGACGGCGCTTTCCGAATTGAGCGCGTGAGCAAAACGGCGTTCTTGACCGGCGGCACCGGATTCGTCGGCGCCAATCTGGCCCGCGCGCTGCTCGAGGCCGGGTGGGCGGTGCGGGCGCTCGCCCGGCCCGGCAGCGACCGGCGCAACCTTGCGGACCTTCCGCTTGAAGTCGTCGCAGGCGATCTCAACGACCCCGACCTTGCGCGAAAGATCGACGGGGCCGAGGCGCTCTTTCACGTGGCCGCGCACTACAGTCTTTTCCGCCGGGACCGGGCGGCGCTCGTGCGCAGCAACGTCGCAGGAACCCGCAACGTGCTCGCGGCGGCCCGTACGGCCGGCGTCGCCCGCAGCGTGTACACGAGTTCGGTCGCCGCCATCGGCGTGCGTCATGGCGGCATCGCGGACGAGAGTCATCAAAGCGAGCCGGGCGACCTGATCGGCGCGTACAAACGCTCGAAATTCTACGCCGAGCGGGAAGCGGTTCAAGCCGCGGGTTCGGGTCAGGACGTCGTCATCGTGAACCCGACGACCCCAATCGGTCCGCTCGACCGCAAGCCGACCCCGACCGGCGAAATCTTCGTGCGTTTCCTCAACGGCCGGATGTACGCGCTCGTGGACACGGGCCTCAACTTCGTCGACGTCGCCGACGTGGCGCGCGGCCACCTCCTTGCCTACGACAAAGGACGCAGCGGCGAACGGTATATCTTGGGCGGCGAAAACCTCAAGCTCGAAGGGCTGTTGGAGCGCGTGGGTCGCCTCGTCGGACGGCCGGCGCCTCGCCTGCGCGTCCCGCTCTGGCTGCCGCTCGGGGTCGCTTGGGTCGAAGAACGCGTCCTGACCCGCTTCGGACGGACGCCGACGGTGCCGTTCGACGGCGTCAAGATGAGCGGGGAGTCGATGTACTACGATTCGTCGAAAGCAATGCAACAACTGGGATACGTTCCCAACGGAATCGACGCGGCGGTCGCCGCGGCGGTCGAATGGTTCACCGCCAACGGTTACGTCACGACGCCGGCCTCCCGCCGGCTAACTTCGAAACGGAGATAACGCACCACACCATGGCAGTTACGCTCAAACAAGCCGCAAAGATCGGCGGCTACGTCGTCAAGCAAAAGTTGCTCGGTCGCAAAAAATTTGCGCTGACCTTGATGCTCGAGCCGCTCTTTCGCTGCAACCTCGCCTGTTCGGGCTGCGGGAAGATCCAGCATCCCGTCGAGGTCTTGCGCCGCCATCTCTCCGTCGAAGAGTGCTTTAAAGCGGTCGATGAATGCGGCGCTCCGGTGGTCGCGATCCCGGGCGGCGAGCCGTTGCTGCATCCCGAGATCGACACGATCGTCAAGGGTCTGGTCGCCCGCAAAAAATTCGTTTATCTCTGTACGAACGCGCTACGGCTCGAAGCGAGCCTCGATAAGTTCGAACCCTCGGAGTACCTCTCGTTCTCGGTTCACCTCGACGGCCTGCAGCCGGCGCACGACAAAGCGGTCGCCCGCGACGGCGTTTTCGACATCGCCGTCAAAGCGATCAAAGCCGCCAAGGCGCGCGGTTTTCGCGTGACCACGAACACGACCATCTTCAACGACGCGAAACCGCAGGACGTGCAAGCCTTCTTCGACTTTGCCACAAACGAACTCGGTGTGGACGGTATGATGATCTCACCGGGCTATCCCTACGAAAAGGCTCCCGATCAAGCGCACTTCCTTCACGCGAGTCAGACCAAAGCGCTCTTCAAAGAAATCTTCGCGCCCTACAGCGCCAAAAAGAAGAACTGGAACTTCAACGCGAGCCCGCTGTTTCTCGATTTCCTCATGGGCGAGAAAGACTACGATTGCACGCCGTGGGGCATGCCGTCGTACAGCCTCTTCGGCTGGCAGAAGCCGTGCTATCTGCTCGGCGAAGGCTATGCGAAAACGTATCACGAGTTGCTCAACGACACGGATTGGTCGCAGTACGGCCACAAGAGCGGTAACCCGAAGTGCTCGGACTGCATGGTGCACTGCGGCTTCGAACCGACGGCCGCCGACGACTCGATGAAGCCCGGCAACATTTGGCGTTCGATGACGACGGTGCTCGGCAAGAACTAGGTGCCGGGCGACGTGCGAGCGGCGTGATCGACGCGATCTTCGTGCCTCGCGGCGCGGAGGCGCGGGCGGTGCGCGGCGCCGCCAAGCGCGCCGGATCGAACGTTCGAGTTGTCGAGATCGGCTTCGGAGCGCTCGCTGCGGGCGCCGCCGCCGCGGCCCTCCGCGAGGGCGGCTCCCTTCGGGCGGCGCTGATCGCCGGCGTATGCGGCCTGCTCTCGCCGGCCTTCGCGGTCGGCGAGACGCTCATTTATGCCGAGCTGCGCTCCAAAGACGCCGCCCCGATCGTTCTCGACCGGGCGCTCGCAGAAGCCCTCGGCGCCCTGCTCACCGGAGCGCAGACGGGCATTCGAGCCGTCGCGAGCGAGCGGATCGTCACGCGAGCCGAAGCCAAGCGCGACCTCTTCGCGCGGACGTCGGCTGAGGCGGTCGACATGGAAACCTATGCGGTCGCCGAGCGGCTCGCCGCGGCCGGTGTCGCCGTCGCGGCCCTGCGCATCGGCAGCGACGCCGCGGGCGACCGCTTACCCGACATCGCGGGCGCAGCCGGTCCCGATGGCCTCGACGGGCGGGCGCTCGCGCTTGCGATGCTGCGCGACCCGCGGGCCGGGATGCGCCTCATCGACGGCGGCCTGCGGGCTCTCAGCGCGCTCGGCCGCTCGATCGAAACGGTGTTGCGCGGCGGCGCCGCCTGATGCGCATCTGCGTCTTCTGCGGGTCGAGCGACGGCGACCGGCCCGCTTATGCCGACGCCGCGCGCGCGACCGGAACGCTGCTCGCGCGGCGCGGCATCGGCATCGTCTACGGCGGGGGCCGGGTCGGCTTGATGGGGACGCTCGCCGATGCCGGGCTTGCCGCGGGCGGGCGCGTTATCGGCGTCATTCCCGAAATGCTCGCCGCGCGCGAAGTGGCCCACCGCTCGCTTACGCAATTGCACGTCGTCGGTTCGATGCACGAACGCAAAGCGCTGATGGCCGCTCACGCCGACGCATTTCTCGCACTTCCGGGCGGCTTCGGAACGCTCGAAGAACTCTTCGAAGCGGTCACCTGGCGACAGCTCGGCTATCACGAGAAGCCGTGTGCCGTGCTCAATACGGAAGGCTACTACGACGCGCTCGAGCGCTTCTGCGACGACGCCCACCGCGGCGGATTCGTACGCGAAGCGGACCGTGACGGGCTCACGTTCGGATCGAATCTCGAAGCGCTCGTCGACGGACTGATCGCTGCCGCCGGTACCCGGCGGGACCGCGAAGGCCCCGGCCCCGACGGAAGCGCACCATAGGTAGGTGCCGACGACCCGAACGCTTGATCCGGAGCTCACGGAGCGGATTGCCGCAGCGACGCTTGAGCTCTTGGCCGAACGCGGGTTTCGGGAACTGCGGCTCGACGACATAGCGGCCCAAGTCGGCACGAGCAAACAGGCAGTCTACCGGCGGTTTGCGACCAAGTCGGAACTGGTTGCTGCGGCGCTGCGGTCCCTGGCCGCCTCGGCCACCTCGCCCAATCCGCCGCGGACCGGATCGCTCCGCCGCGACTTGGTCGCCGTCCTCGGGGCCAGCGCCCGCAACCTGTCGCGGACGGCACTCGGGTCCGCTCTGCGCGCCCTCGTCGGCGAGGTGACGGATCGCGTGCTCGCGAGTGCGGTCGCCGAAATCGAAGAGGCGCGCCGCAGCCTCGTCCGCGCCGTTTTAGTGGCCGGCCGCGGACGCGGCGAACTCGGAGCGGGGCGCGACCTCGAACTCGACGTCGACCTGCTGCTCGGCGCGATCTACCTTCGCACCCTGGTCCGGCGGCAACCGCCCGATCGCCGGTTTGCCGAAAGCATCGTGGACACGTTTCTCGACGGGGCGAGAGCGGCGACCTGAAGTAAGCGTGCTTTGATTCCGCTGCGTAAGGCGAGGTTGGGCCTCCTGGCCCTAGCCCCGGCGTAAGCGCGCGGACAGAATTGATCGTATACCAAGCCGGCGCGGTCGCTGCCCCCGAAGACGGTGCTCGGTTCCCAACCGAAGGATTCATGTCTCCGAGCTTTCGTTTTTCAATGGCGGTGTTGGCCGGACTCGTTACGATCCCGGCGTCGTTCGCGCGTGCTTCTTCGCCCGGCATGGCGGCGCCGCACTTCGTTGCGCTCGATCTTGGCGATCCCCGCGCGCCCGAGGCCGAACCCGCCTTTCGCGATGCGATGAAGCTCGCGCAGTGGTCGAATTCGTCCAAGCCTGCGGACGCGCACACGGTCCTCGTTTCGACCGGCCGGTATCCGGCGGGCGACTACGTGCTTTCGTTTCGCGGCACGGGACGTGTCGGCGTCGGGGGAGCGGCCGTCACCGACCGTCGTCCGGGGCGACTCGTGCTGCGCGTCGTGCCGGGCGGCGACGGCATCCGTATTCGCCTCGATACGACCGCAGCGGGTGACCCGCTTCGGGATCTTCACCTGAGCTTACCGGCCCCCGGCGCCTCCGCGACCGAGCCGTATCTTCCGGCGTTCGTCGGCGGCCTCAAAGGCGCGGCGGCGCTTCGCTTCGGCGGTTGGCACCTCGACCGCGGGCTCACCGTCCAAGATGAGATCGCGCTTGCGAACCAAGCCGGAATCGCTCCCTGGTTCGTGATCCCGCACGCCGCAACCGACGCGGACGTCATCGTCCTCGCCCGGATGGTTCGCGCCGCGCTCGACCCGCGGCTGCGCCCGATGTTCGAATGGGACGCGACGCCCGGCGGCAACGATCGCGCGTTCGCGGGCCGGTCGGCGCAGGTCGCGGATCTGGTCACCTCGGTATTTGGAAACGGCCCGCGGCGAGCCGCTCGCTTAATCGATGCGGCGGACGCGGCGGCGCTGTTCTCGACCGCCGGCAGGAACGGCATTGGACCGTACGATGGGTTCGCCGTGGCGGCCGATGACCCGAGGGCCCCAGCTCTCGCGGCGCTCGCTACGTCGAGCCGAACCGCGCTCTTCGTCTACCGGAGCTCGCGGGCACGTCCCGCGCCGGCTGCTAAAGCGCCGGACACGACGAAGTTCAATAGCTGGCCGGCCTATGGCTTCGACCCCGCTCACGACGGGTTTAATACCAACACCACCGCCTTCACGCCCGCCGCGCTCGCTTCGCTGCACCTCGCCTGGACCGCCGAGTCGCGCGATCTCAACACGCAAACGCAGCCGATCCTCATTGCCAACGGCGCCGGCACCGACGGCACGCTGCTCGTCGGCGGGGCGAGCGGCACGGAAATAGGATTCGACGCCCTGACCGGCTCGCAACTCTGGACCAAAGCGACGGGCCAACAGACGCTGAGCTGCGGCGGCGGCGATTTTGAAATCGGTACGTCGGGCACGGCCGTCTACGCTCCGACGATCGGAGCCGCATTCGTCGCCGATACGCAGAATACGACCGCAAACGGTCCCTCGACCGTTACCGTCCATAAGTTCAATCCGGCAAACGGTTCCGACATCGCAAGCGTCAGCATCCTGCCGCCGGCATTGCCGGGCGAGGTCGACACCGCGCACACGTCGTTGACGCTCGACCGAAAACGCGACCTGCTCTACGTCGGCACGGGCTCGACGTGCGACATCTCCTCCTGGCGCGGGAGCGTGACCGTCCTCAACACGCTAACGATGAAGGTGGTGCGCACGTTCTACACGGCCTATGGCCGCGGCGCAAAGTATAGCGGCGGCGGCGTGTGGGGCTGGGGCGGCGTGACGCTCGACGCCGCGGGCGACGTGTACTTCGGCGCCGGCAACGCCGATAACAGCGGCAAGAATCAGCCGCCTTTCGCGAAGACGACGAGCGAACACGTGGGCTACGCCGAACACCTCATCGAGACGACCCCTAAACTCGACACGGTGATCGCGAGCAACTATCCCGGATTCAGCGGTCAAAATGCCGGCGTCGATCTCGATTTCACGGGCTCGCCGATGATCTTCACGCCCGTGGGATGTCCCGAGTTTTTGGGACTGCAAGGCAAATCGGGACAACTGATTTTCTACAACGCGGCCACGATCGACAACGGGCCGATCGCAACCTTCACCCTCTCGGAATCGAGTTATGAGGCCGCATATCTCGGCAATCCGGGCTGGTCCCCAAACACGCAACTCGTCTACGCGGCGGTCTCGTCGGCGCTCGGCGGTTCGCTCGAGCCGCCGGGTCTGGTGGCGGTCGATATCTCCACCTGCACGCCGGCCATCGCGTGGAGTGCGGCGTTCGGTCCCGATTCGTTTTCACTCGACGACACGCCGCCGCGGACGGCCCCGACGGTGACCGCCGGCGGAGTCGTCTTCCTCGGCGCGCCCCAAGGCGACAATGGCGGCGCGCTCTGGGCGGTCGACGCAAGTTCCGGTGCAATCTTAAACGGCGGTCAACCGGTCCTCGAGACGCGCGACCGCATTCGCATGGCGCCGGTCATCTCGGGTAATTGGCTTTGGCTTTTCGACAACGGCGGCGATCTCTACGGGATGACGCTCGATGCGAACGTACCCGCGGTTCGCAATGGCACGCTTGCGGAGAGCCGTTCAAACCGTCCGGACCGTTCGGCGTACCGGCGCTTTCCGCGTCAGCGGTAACGGCGGAGGTTATCGGGGCTTAGCTTAGTCAGGTCGGCTGCGCGGGTCGAAAGTGGGGCTCATGGCCCTACCCCTTCCCAAAGCTAGCGGCCAAAATTGACGGAGCTGACGACTCCCCCGAACCAGAGGTCTCATGTCTCCGAACTTGCGTTTCTCGATGGCACTCTCGCTCGCGATGGTCGCGATTCCGGCGGCGCTCACCGGCGGATCTTTCGCCGGCGCCGCCGGCGTGCAATTCATCGCGCTGGACGTTGCCGATCCCCAGGCGCCGGACGCGGAACCCGCCTTCACCGATGCGCTGAAGGCGGCACAGTGGTCGAGATTGCCCGCGTCCGCGGGCGCGCAGACCATCCTCGTCTCGACCGGCCGCTATCCCGCCGGCGACTACGTCCTTTCCTATCGCGGCACCGGGCGCGTCGGCGTCGAGGAAGCGGTCGTAACCGGCCGTCGTCCGGGAGGCATCGACCTTCGCGTTACGCCGGATAGCGGCGGCCTGCGCATCCGGCTGGAAACGACGGTAGCAGCCGACCCGTTACGCGACCTTCACCTGACGCCGGCCGTCTCGCGCCCGTCCGCGAACCAGCCGTATCTGCCCGCATTCGTCGCCGGCTTGAGCGGTGCGTCGGCGCTTCGCTTCGGCAACTGGCACCTCGGCCACGGACTTACCGCGCAAGACGAGATCGCGCTGGCAAATCAAGCGGGCATCGCTCCCTGGTTTGTGATACCGCACGCGGCAAGCGACGCGGACGTTATCGCCCTTGCCCGGATCGTTCGCGCCGCACTCGACCCGAAATTGCGGCCGATATTCGAATGGGACGCGACGCCCGGCCGCAGCGATGCCGCATCCGTCGCG
>Ga0116227_10013842_pt1 | contig 12529 bp, 10 predicted proteins | sample S1TSphgellanicum_FD_89693 | JGI IMG/M metagenome (GOLD analysis project Ga0116227, IMG submission 89693) | Host-associated microbial communities from peat moss isolated from Minnesota, USA - S1T2_Fb - Sphagnum magellanicum MG | ecosystem: Host-associated > Plants > Peat moss > Unclassified... | reverse complement strand
TTTCCTAACTTGGCAATTCTTGTTGGAAAAAATTGGAAAAAATAGTGAAAATTGAAAAAAAGATGTAAACAACAAAAAAATTACCAAAATTTTGAGAAAGAATTTGGAAAAGAAGAAAGTTACTCCTAATGAATAAAAAATGAAAAGTAATTATAATAATTCCAACCTTAAACACAAAAACAATTCCAACATCAAATATGCTCCCCTATTTTTGTGGTGCAGATACATATTCCTAAGAACTAACCTCTTGTAAAATAAATTCTATTGGTTCTAAAGTTTGTTTTAATGCATATGTCTTATTAGTAGCCTCCCTCTGAGGGTTATCCTTCCCTCTTTTGAGATCTCTTGGTTCCTCTTCTACTTTTTTTATACATGATGGTCTTACACCATCAGTATTTCCCCTATTTTCTTTTTCGTCTAAGGTTTTTGGTTATGAAAAGAAGACTAAAACTTCATATTCAAATGATGGTATGACCTTTTCCATCTAAAATATCCTATGCATGTACAACCTTTCATTTCTCTCATACTTTTTACAAACCTTTCTAATATCTTTTTGGACAATATCCTGCACTACATCCCACCATAGATCTACATATTTTTCCTCCATTGATAATGCCTTGAGTTTTACTTGAAGCAAAGTATGTTACTTCTTGAATTCATATTTTTCCTTTGAAGACACTATCATAATTGAAAGGTTTTACTCCATGGGCTTCCTCTAAATGTTTATGTAACTTTTTATTAAAGGCCATCTGCTTTTACCCATTAACTAATTAATTAATTTATTTGCACTATTCACTCACCTTCCCCAATCATTTAAGTGGGGAAGTAGATAGATACTCAAGAGAGCTCCTCAAAAACAATCTCATTGCTCACACAGGTTTTTATTTCACCGCTAGACCAATGTTATTTTTTCACCCCTAGGCACATGCCTATTATTCCTCATAACTTGTACAATTTGTCTCTATTTCTACTCTATAATACCACAACCTTTATCTGGATATAGTCACGGTTAACTAGATCTACAATCTTACTATTAATAAGCAAGTTAGTTTGTAAAGTTGAGATCTCCCAAACAATAGTGGCTTCCCACCATGCTTTTGGTACCTTTGCAAAACCTTTGATGAGTAGAGATGCAGTGAGGCGGTTTCATAATGTTTAGACTTGTGGTGTGATGCCAGGGTTATTGAATGTTGAACAATTTTGTTATTGAAAATTCAGTAAAGTCAAATATGATTTTTTGGAAGGAAATTGGGTGCATTCTTGGTATTGTTGGAAAGTACATAATATGAAGATGATTTTTGTAAATTTTGAACCTAAAGTTTGGGAGTTATTGAATTTTGAGCAATTTTTGTGGTTGGAAATTCCATAAAAACTCAACAGAAGTAAAAATAAAATTTTAGAATTTACACTTGGGGTCAATGGCACAAGCCTCACTGGTCTTACTATTAAGGAAGGTAGTTTGTTTTGTAATGTCGAATCTCTCAAACCAAGAGTCACCTCCTATCACACTCCTATCTCTCATTTGAAAGCTCTCGATGAGTAGGGGTGCACCAAAATGATTTCATAATGTTTCACCTACAATGCAAGAGTTATTAACTTTTGAATAGTTTTGTTATTGAAAATTCCATAAAATCAGGATTATTGTTTTTAGGGAAATCGGGGTGCACTCTTGGTAGTGTTAGAGAGCCCTTAGAAAAGTCAGGTTGCATGGAGACAATTTCATAATTTTTAGACTTATTGTGTGAGAGATATTGAATTTTGAATAAATTTTGTCTTCATATTGGAAATTCAGTAAAAAAATAATTAAAAAACATTTAATGAAGATTTGGATTTGAGACTTAGGTTAAAGAAGGTGTACCATTTGCCTGCCACAAATATGTGCTCAATGGGCACAAGCCACAGTAGTCAATATAAATTTTGTGACCAAAGAAGACAGCAATTTCATGACCATACTTCTATTATGCAAATCAGCATGAATCTACTTCTGAAGGCAAAATTTGCATAAACCAAAATCGATATCGATCCATTGTGCGCTTTAGCAAAAGTCTTGCATGATTTTCCATCACAAATATATCACTGATTGAATCCTCTTCTTTTGATGAGGTGATTTACTTGTTGATATGCAATCTACAACACAACTTTTCATAAGTCGGGTTCTCACCTTTTGAGCATTCTCCAAATGCTTTAGAAAAGAGAAGCTTCAGCTGAAGAAACTTTTTGTAGTAATGTAGGAAGAAGACCATGTTTACTTCATTAACTTCCAAAATGCCACAGCAATGCCTGCTAAGGAGCCACAAAACAAACCAATTTAACAGGTCCACTGATCCATTTCCCCAATTTCCAGGAAGTGTGTGATGCGAAATGCTTGCCCTACTAGATTGGACACCCGCCACTACCAAAATCAACCAAGTCATGCATCAAAACAAGCAGAAAAATTAAAACTTCATTCACACTGAATTGGTTTCTAACAACAAATAATAATTTTCAAAAAATACAATAAATACCTATCACAAAGGTTAGGTTTGACTATCATGAAGTGTCAAATGTTGATCGACACCCAACACTTATCAAAAATCAACATAATTGCACACATAAAAAGAAGCACACAAATCGTGAAAAAATTATAACCCCATTCACATTGAATTAGTCTATAACAATGAATAACAATTACAAGAAACTAATATTCTACAATAAATACCTAATTCAAAAGGTAGACTTGATTATCACACGATGCAAAATGTTGACAGACACCTAACACCATCTAAACTAACAAAATCACACTAAAAATTGAGCATACAAATCAAGAAAAAGCTAAAAATCATGTTCAAACTAAACTAGACTGGATTCTAACAACAACAAAAATTACAGAAAACTAATATCCTGCCATAAATATCTGATACAGAGGCCAGGTTTGATTATCTAAGAACCCAATATAGTTATACGTAAAGTCACACTATTAGGGGGTGAAAATGGTCAGTTTCGGCGTAGCAGGGCATCAAAAGTGTAACTAAGAATGAAAATTTTACAAAACGAAATAACTGGGACCCAAACTAGTTTTTCCACCAATAATTTTGGTGGTAAACTGAGTTTTATCCTGTCTTTCATTTTCCTGATCTCTTCCACTGCTGCTACATATATTTTCACTGCTCCTACCCACACAACTACTATAAAAACTCTCGAACCTTGTGCATGAAATGTTGACTTTCAGCATTTCATACAGATTTAATAAAATTTCCATACTTTGCTGATGCCACTGAAAGAGGGGATAAAGGGTGAAAGAGAGAGTAAAGACCTGAAGATAGGGTGAGTTCATGGATAACTTTAGAGTGTGCAAAATAGTGCTCTACAATGGTTCCTTGCTTCAATAAAACTGATTCTGATGATCCTGGAAGTTGATAACAATAATGCTCCATATTGTCTTGCCCACTAAAAGTTCTATTTGGGTTCTTACACAGGCATCTGTTTCCTGGGTTTGAGCTTCTATTTTGTGTTGATCTAATCTTTCACAAACATCATGGCAAGATGGGTACTTGTGGGATTTGAGCTTCTATTTTGGGTTGACCTAATCTTTCACAAACATCATGGCGAGATGAGTACTCGGATTGATCCTACATGTTTCTTCAATGGTATCCTTAAAGTGCATAAGAGTAGTCTCCACCACTTTCTTCGTGCGAACATAGATATGCACTTTGGAAACTGCTGCCTAAACACTGCCGCTCAAGGTGAAGTCATGTGATTTGGCTTACTAAAGCAAAAAAGGAGTGAGAAGAAAAGAGTCCTTTGAGGAGCAGAAGATCTCCATTGAAAGCCTTTGTGAAGGTGTGGGATCAAGCATATGCCAGATCCTCCTTGCATGTTTCATATTAAAACACAAAATTGGTGTAGAACAAAGAGTCCTATTTGTATGAGGAATGATAGACCAGGAAAGCTCAGCCCTGAATTACAGCTGGTTAGTGGAAGCCAAGGCCACTAACACAAATGAGACTTGTAAGAGAGAATCCCATCTTCTCATACACCTATGGCTTTATTCTTGTAAGGTAACAACTAACAACCTGAACCAAATTTGATTCTCATTTGGAGCTTCTTTGTATATGCTCTTCTCCTTGGTATTAGCCCAAAAAAGAAATAGCTTGCAGTGAAAAAGCTCTTCTGCAAAAGCTCTCCCTGGTAGGTACTCCCCACTGTAAGTGGACTAATTTGGTGACATGAATGTAGGAGGGGGGATAACTGTACATGTTGAGCAAAACCAGCTCAAACAAACTCCTGCATAATTTTGCTCCTTCATCCCTGTACTCAATTTCAAATGCTTTTGATGGTGGTGGTGCACATGTGACCAATTGCCACACTGGAGCAATTACAATAGAGCCCATGAGAAATAGAACATTTTTTTCTTGAAATTTATTTCAAGGAAACTGGAAACCACCTCCATTTGATTGTGCACTGCTTGAAGAAGAGCTGAGATACACCCACAGGAGAGAAATGATGACTGCCAATAAGCCTGACCACACATAAATAATGGTTGGGGTGCGACCGCGTCTTCCCATCAGACCTTTGGCAAAAGGATAGAGATGCATAAGCACCCACAAGCTGAAAAAGACACCACCAAAAAGCTTGCTCCACTCTGGGGATGTGCTGTATATAGTGCGGCCAACAGCGACAGCAATGCCAATCAAATTGGTGAGGATGATGGTGATGGGTGGGATAAAGAGAGATGACCATTTAACTGTGTATAAGTCTGCAAATTCATCATCTTCCTCAGCTGTTGACTTGGAGGTCAAGGTAAAGGAAATGTTGATACCCGCCACAACCTTGAGGATTCCTTGGAAGACAGCAGCAAGATGAGCACTTGTTCCACCAATGACCCAAAACTGCTCATTACGCCACCATTCTTCTAGTGTGATGTGGGACCACTTGACTTCAAGAACAGCAAGCAAGCAGAGGGTGATGGTGATAGTGAGCAAGTAGACAAGGAAGGAAAGGTTTAGGTTTTGCACAATAAACTGGCCTGTGAACAAGGACAGAGCAGGAAGGAAGCAGTAGACCAGTAGGAATATAGAAGTGAAGGGGTAGATCCCGACATTCAGGTATGCAATCCGCTGCAGGAACTTCAGACGGGTGCTTGCTAGCAATGCATTGTTACGTGAGAAGAAAATCTCTACTGAACCAGTTGCCCATCGCAGCACCTGCAAAGATGACCATTCTGCCACTTCAAACCAAATGCAAACTGGAGCAAGGAAAGATAGGGGTTGGGAGTAAACCTCAGTTGGGCAAAAGAGTTTGATTGGGCAAATCATAGCAATTATTTGAGCAAAGAAAGAGGGAAAAGCAGTAAAGGAGTTCCTTATTACCTGATGCAGACGATCAGTGAGATTGATAGGGGCAGTTCCCCTGAAAGCATCGGGTGTAGTAACACAGTAAATGGACCTCCACCCACGATTATGCATGCGAAATCCTGTAACAACATCCTCTGTGACAGAACCATAAATCCACCCAACACGACCACCCCACTCTGTCTTATCCTCATAGAAGGAAGAGATGACATTGATTGCCTCTGAAACCAAAGCAGCATCCAGTGGCTCCCGGGGAGCTGTAAGTGCTCCGGCAGGACGGCTATTTTGAACTCCAGGACCCGCCACAGGACGACCCTGGAACTCTGCCACAGGAATGGATGCCGCAAACACAAGAGAGCTACCATAGCGTTTGGGCAGCATGGCTGCCTCCATCTCATCATCCTCATCACTGGTTCCTTCTGTCAGCCCTTTGACTTCAATGTCGCGCTTCTGCCCCTTGGTCTTCTTCTCCTTACTCCTCTTACCCAAGCAGCAACAGCAGCACAAACAGTAACACAAGCCAGACCGGCCCCTAGGTGCATCAAACCCATAGAGGGCAATCCTGCGGAAAACACACCCAGTACCGACATAGACAGGTCCTTGCAGCCCATCCAATGCTCGCATATTTACATCGAAAAACACTGTGTTATGATTTGCATATCGATCATTGGGGTCCACGCCTTCAAACCGCTGAGGGAATTGGACATAGGAGATTGTGTCTCCACCCTTATCCAAGAAGAAGCACATGGCCTCCCGAATGGCCAGAGAGTTGAATATGTAATGATCACAATCCAGATTGAGGATGAAGGGTCCATTAGACATCACTGCACTTGTGCGCACAAGTGCATTCATGGCACCTGCTTTCTTGTTGTGGTCATAGCCTGGCCGCTTCTCACGTGACACATAGACCAGCATGGGCAAGCGTATGTCCACATCTGTTGTATCAATCAGATTCTCCTCATCACTGCTCCCCATCAGTGGCTCACCTGTTGGAGGTGCGAGCATCACCTGGATGGCCATCAACCCACCACCAGATCACATCAGCTCACATTCAACATACCCTCAGTAAGACATTGAGATATTCTGAAGGCTTGCCCTTGTGAAGATTGTGGACCTATCATCATGTGCGTACACAAGCAACGAGAGGAGCATTGGGATCTGAACCTGAATGATGCCAGCATGGTCTCCACGTGCATGTTCCTTGCTAGGCTGCGACCATGTGCCTGGCCAGTGTGTTCCATCAGCCATCCATGTTGCTTTGGGGATCTTGAGTGGCTCCAATGGGTCACGACCACTCTCAAGCTGTGCCCTCTTGGCTTGGATCTCCTCATGTGCATTGTATGCATCCGAGCGACGACGAATGGCATCTGGCAAGCCATTGATGCGCACTTTGAACTCATCATACTCCCTTTTCACATGGCGACGATCCTTGACAAAGTCAGGACGCACCTTGTTCTTGGTTGGATCCCCTTTCAGCAAGAAATATGTTTCAGGATTGCGGGGTTCGATGTTGTGTTTGCGACAGAATGGTACCCACACCCGAGCAAAGCTTGCTGCTTCAGCTAAAGCCTCAAAGGTAAGCAAAGCTCCACCGTCGTCTGACAGATAGCAGCCGAGCTTCTCGAGGGGATAATCAGCTGCAAGGATGGAGAGGATGGTATTGGAGGTGGTGAGAGGTGGTTCTTTCTCTGGGTCAGCTGTGGAAACAAACACATCCACACCCGGAAGATCAGATCGACCCCTCGGATTCTCAGCAGAAGGTGTCTCAAACTTGTCCTTGAGAGCTTGTAGATCTGTCAGCCGGTTGATTGGGCAGAGCTTTGGGAGCTGATCCAAGATCCAAGAGAAGGCAAACCAAATCTCGCAGACCACTGACATCCCCCATAGCCAAACTGCATCTGTGTTCTTGTGCTTGACTCTCCATGCCAGGAACAGAGCCAACACTGCCATCCGAATCACCACCAGCAATCTGCACTCAAAAGGATCCAGCAAGCTAGCTTACTCAGAACCATTGCAGATCCTCCAGAAGCCCCACAAAACCTCTCGACAAAACCTTTGAAAACCTCTCGAAGCAAAAGGAGGCGGAGGAGGAGGATTGTAACACATTGCCGCAGCATTGTTGTGGTGAATGGAGGAAGCTCTAGTACCTGTAAGGGGTGAGGATCTTGGCGGAGATGGCAAACTTGCGGGAGAGAGGACGTCTGATCTGGTCTTTGAAATTGGGAGGAATACCCAGATCAGGATTGTCGCCGCCGCCGTTGTAAGTGTCTTCAGTCGGCCACAACGCATTACCATAGCCGTAAGAGCCTTTGGTCTGGTACAGCCAGCGAGCGTGGTCGAAATCCGCACTGGATTGCGTGCTGATGATACCCGGTTCTGCGGACTTGAGAATCGACAGACGGCGCTCCGTCTTGGCACCACCATTGTCGGCACCACCCGGCAGCGGCAATCCTCCTGATGTGCGCATGTCGTTCTCGGAATCTTCTTGTGCGAGGAGGCTGGGCTCCTCCTCGTCTGTGATCATCTTGTACTCTTCCTTGCAACCCGGGCATTTCCCAGAGCCATTCAGTGCATCGATGTAGCAGTCACGGCAGACACGGAATCCGCAGGAGTCGCAAGGTGTTATGTCGTTGCCTCGCTCATCTCTCATCGCTTTGCCGTCACAGCCGTCGACTGAGCACGTAGGTCCTCCTCTCGCACCTGCTAGCTGCGGATGGTTGCCTTCCACCCCGTCCATCATCTTCTCCATCGCATGGCCGCGAGGTTTGTTCTTGAATCCGCCCGTGAAGATCGCATTGGAAACGAATTGCTGATCGGCTTTGGCAGCGATGGCGGGATCCATAGGACGCACAGTGGGAGTGTTGGACATGAGCTGGTACTCGGGAGTAGCAGGGATATGCACCGTGTACAAAAACTCGGAGCCGATTTCGCTCTCCACTTCGCTCATCTCGCTCTCATCGCGCGACAAGTTCATGTAGCGTCCACTGGAGTTGTGGCGCCCGTGATGTCCCGGCACCACCGTGTTGTTACTACTGCCGCCAGTGTTGTTGTTGTTGTTGTTGCCACCGCTACTGCCTTCCGTGGCGCCGGGTCTTGTGTTGTTGTTAGGATTCCCAGCTTGTTGTTGTTGCTGCTGCGCCATGTTGCGGAAGCCGAGCCCCCCTGTGGCTGACGCCTTGGGCGACACCATCAGAGAGATGCCTGTTGCTGCTGCTGCTGCTGCTGCTGAGATCCGATTCTCCTCCGATGATGATGATCACCCCTAAAGCATGAACGAATCCTTTCTTCAAATTCCCAATCTTTCTTCTACTCCTTCCCGAGTCCCTATACCACAAGCTAGATCTCTTGGCAGTTTACAATTTTCTTATGACTTCATGAGAACTGCATCCTCTCCTACTCCGACTTCTCTAGTCTCCTTCCTTCCCTTCCCTTCACGTATCCTTCTCCTCTCATCTCACTGGAACAAAAAGCTGACTTGATTTGCGTACAGCAACTAGAGCCCAAAATTTCAGCGAATTTCTTTAAAGCGCAAGAGAGAATTGCGGGAAGAAAGGCGATGAGTATCAGCGGCCGCGGCAGCAGCCGCGACGGTGCACGCGACGAAGAAACAAAGAAAGAAAGAAAGTCAGCAGCGAAACTCCCGTTCTCACGACGTGTGCACGTAAGTACGCGTCGACGCCAATGGGAACGCAGTCATGGGCCAAGTGGAATACGTAAACTGGGTCTTCGTCTTCCCGCGTTAAACAACATGCCCGTTTTATTTATTTATTTATTTTCCTTCTTTATTTTCTCTCGCTCTCTTTTTTACCCCCCCCCCCCACCCCCTTAAATCAAATTTCCACTACTTTTTTGGGGTTCTATTTATGTGGCGTAAACGGGAAGATTTATTTTTCGCAAAAAAACAAAATGGGAAGTGGAACTAACCTACCTACCTATTTTGAAAGGAGGGGACTCTGGGTAGAGGCTCTAATAATAATTGCACCTATCTAATTTTTTGAACTTCTTGGGTGCTTTTTTCTTTTTTTTTCCCCTCCTCTCTCTCTTAAAGAAAGAAGATCTTAGGACTCTTAGAAAGAGGGGGTGCAATTACTGTATTATTAGAGACTTGAATTAGAAAGGTACCTATTGGGGGGTGCCTATTTTGGGGTGGGGGGGGTCTGATATTTGCAATTGTAGTTAGCTAATTTTAAAGGTCCCCAAAAATAGGGAGAGCCAAACTTCCGCCTTATTTTGGACAAAGGTAAAAATACTTAGCACAGGACTCAGTGTTTTTAGTCCCCCACGTCCCTCACCCCTTTTTTTTTTGTTGGGACGGTGGGAAAAGGGTGGGTGGGGGGTTGGGGGAAGGGGGGGATTTGAAAGTCTGAAAAGTGAGCCCGTTTTCCCCTTTTTAATTACAAATACACAAAAAAAGGAAAAAAAAGAAAAGAAAAAGTCATCGCCAATTGGAATAGCGTGTGGCATGCCCGTGTTGTGGTCGACGTGGAGATTGCGCGGTCTGCAAATTGTCCACGTGCTTCTCCATTGGTGCCTAGAGGCCTTCAAGGTCTGCTTACATGGATTTTGATGGATGTATGATGATGAATTTTCGATATTTATTTATTTATAAAATTGAAAAACGTATATTGATAAACATGTTTTTTTCAATATAAAATGTGTGTTTATGGGATTTTTTTTTTAAATGGTGAATTTTTGGTTTTTTAATTGGCCAATCACATGATAGTCACGTGTGCTGAACTCTCCATCCTCCAGCATTTTTCTCAAGCCAAAAAAAAAGGGTTCAAACTGGGGTTTCTAATATTAGCTATTTATTTATTATCTGTATTGCCATATTTAGCCATGGCAAAAAAAAGAAATTATAAATGCTACTGTGATATTCATGTCCTGAATCAGGACCAGTGTTCTTTTTTCTGGCGAAATTTCGGTATTTTGGGGATTTCTTTGGAATTTTTTTGTTTTTCTAGTGCAAATTCGATTGATTTTGCAAAATTTAAGAAAAAAATCGCCTAAATTTCGATATGAAAAAAGTGAAAAAAAAGCACTGGTCCCGGATTGATTGGATTTGTATCATATGCCAGATCAACGGTTCAGGATCACACTTTCTCAGCTGTGGATTTGTCCTTCTGGAGTGTACCGGGTAAGTTAAAGGGTGTTGGGGGGTTGGGGGGGGGGGGAGCACATGCTTTGACTATGGTTCTTGAAATTTGGGGCCCAATTTTATATCCTTCCTTCCAAGGAGTGATTTCTTTTTCAATTTTCCAATGTTGTTGCATCATTGGCTAGCATCCCAAAAGGTATTTAGCATTAAATGGACTAAATATTTTTAAAATGCTACCAAACTAAAATCAGAGTCCAAATGTGGTCAATTTTTTTTCAAAAAGAAGAATATTTTAATTTTATTTTTTTGGGTTTTTTTTTTCTCATTTTGACAAAATTTGGCCCCAAAAAAAATGTTGCTTCCAAGTTCCAAATCTTTCTTTGTTTGCATAAACAATTTGACCATGTTGTGGCTTATGGCACATGTGTGAGGGAAACTTTGTGGGTTCATCCATCCATTGCAATGTACAATTTGCAGTGCCATTACTGAGTGTCAAAATTTTCATTTTAGTGTAATTTATCCCATGATAAACAGTGCAAATTGGACATTGTAATGGATGAAACTACAAAGCTTCCCTCCCCTATCTGTCATGGGCCATGGCTTTTTGTGTGAGAAAAACCAGTCTTTGTGATGATTTTGCAAAAGATATTTGATCATTTACATAAATGAGTTGATGAATTTGAAAAAATATCTAGTTGTTTTTTAATTAAGCTGAAAACTTTTCAGAAAATTATTTGTTTGTTTGATTAAACAAGCTTGTGAATTCTCTTAAAAAATCGGTTGTTTGAATGAACAGGCTTGTGACTTTGAAAATTTTATTTATGAAACAAGCAATGACTTCGGAATATTATTTTGTTGTTTGCACTCCACATAAACCAAAAAAATTCTACCAGTTCCAGTCTATTGTATAACATGCAAGCTAATAACTTTGCATAAATCTTTGGTTGTTTGTATAAACAAGTTGATGACATTTTATGGAAAGTCACACAACTTCTTGATGCCAAAAGGTCTTCCAACCACCATCACGTTTTCAATGCACTAGGTCTCCATTGCACTCTCTAGAAGGTGCAAGCTATGTCCATCTCAATGTGAGCAGTGGTAGTCACAAGGTTAGGTTTACACCTTCCTCTTTCAAAATATCTTTTGTTTTCCGAGCAATACATATAGGGGAAGGCCATGTTGTCCAGGCATTATGTCCAGGGACCCAAAGGTAAAGCCCAAGGTCCAAGGGCCTCGACAACAAGGTCTTCCTGGGTGTAACAACCAAGTGGTATCAATTGCATAGCTGCAATTGACCAAAATCAACAATCAGTGTTCCTTGTCCACAAATCACCCCCAATGCATGGAGTTTGTAAGAACCCCCTGGTGCAGGAAACTACACTTAGGGAGATCCCCCAAACAATGAAGGAAATCTCCACCAAGGTTGTTACATTTCTAACATCATTGAGCTCCGCTACCCATAATATGCTGCTACACCATAATATGAGTAAGCGCAGTTTCAATGTAGCCCAACTCAATGATGCTCGAAAGTGTGCTCTTACTTCTTTGGATTAAGAGTAATGCTAGGAGGTACTATTAGAAAATCCTCGTGTATGGGAAAAAAAAAGGAATCGTTATTTATTAGTGTCCCTTCATTGCATAAATCCATGAAGCACCAGAATTGAAGTTCAAACTGTATACACTGCCATGATGAAGCTTTGGTGCACCTTGTGTATGTGTGTGCAGGTAAGTAAGTGTTTTTCTTCAGATAATAAAACTCAAGGGAATTGTGGGTCAGTGCCCATCAATGGATGGATGGAGTTTTTGATTCAAGACTAAAACTTTCATTCACAACTGGTGGTGGAGGTGTGGGAGTTACCAATGAAAGTAATGGGTAGCAGGATTGGTCCATGTGTTGACACCTGCTGCTTCAACTGCAACCCGCTTGTTTTTGCCTAATTTGATGATGTTCCATCAACTCTTCCTTTTATTCTCCCTTTCCTCATTGCTGAACAATTAAACCCTTCATGGTTAAGGACCCCCCCCCCCCCCCCCCCCCTCTTCCCCCCCCCCACCCCCCCCCCTCCCCGACAAAAAAACAGGCACACAAAACAACAACACA
>Ga0116227_10013841_pt1 | contig 12529 bp, 7 predicted proteins | sample S1TSphgellanicum_FD_89693 | JGI IMG/M metagenome (GOLD analysis project Ga0116227, IMG submission 89693) | Host-associated microbial communities from peat moss isolated from Minnesota, USA - S1T2_Fb - Sphagnum magellanicum MG | ecosystem: Host-associated > Plants > Peat moss > Unclassified... | reverse complement strand
TTGTATTTATAATTATATTTTTTTCCTTGTTTTTTTTTGGAAAAAATGGAAATTTTTATTTTTTTAAAAAATTTTTTCCCCTCCCCCCCCCCCCCCCCCAATCCTTAATTTTTTCCCCATTTTTTTCTTTGGGTGTATTGAAAAAAAACATCCATGTTAAAAAAATGATTAAAAGTTCAAATTTTAAGTATTATTATTATTATTATTATTCAATATTTTACAAAATTATTATTATTTTAAAACATGGTTTATCAATTTGTTTAAATTAGTTTTGTTATAAGTTTATGTTTAAATATTTAGATATTTTTTTAATATAAAAAATGAGTGAATTATAAAGAGTGATAATAATAATGACATCAAAAAAAAATTTAATCTTTTTTTTCAATTTTTAAATCTTCTTTAAGATCATCCATAAGAAAATTTAACCACATTTTGGTTATAAGTCATATATGGAAGTACAAATTTGTTAAAATATTCCTATATTTTGGTTATAAATTCTAGAAGCCATTGTAGAATTATATAAATTTTAAAAATTAAAAATTTTCTTTTAAAATATTTTTAAATATTTTTTTAAAATAAAAATGTAATTAAAAAATAAAAATTCTTTTGTTGATGTTCATGGCCATTCTTATGTTTGCAAAATGGTGGAAATTCGCCACAAATGTTTTTTAAAATTATTAATATTTATTTTAAATTTACAAAAGAATTGGATAAGGTTTATAATGATCTCAAAGATTATTAAAAGTTTTCAAATAAATTTGATGTTGGGATTGTTTATGTGTTTAATGTTGGAATTATTAGAATTACTTTTAAACTTTTACTCATTAGGAGTTTTTTTTCTTTTTTGAAATTTGTGATTTCAATTTATTTTTTGAATTTACATGATTATTTCCATTTTTTCCCAACAAGAATTGCCAAGTTAGGAAAATTTGAAACCAAAAAAACATGTTGGGGGGCGAGGGTGGGTAATCAAACTATTTAAACCCAAAATTTCACCAAATTAAATTTCTTTTACTTTTGCAAAAGAAAGGAAATGTAAAATATATAGTTACATCATTATAATAATAATAATAATAATAATATGTTGCAAAAAGAATTCAAAGTTGTGTAATTTATCATTTGTATTAATGTATGATTCATTTTGCTAAACAAATATGGTTTTGATAATTGAATGGTTATATTGATTGTTTTATTTTATGGCCAATTTTTGCCAATTAAAGGGGGCAACAACATCAAGAAAGGATTTTTTTGAAAGGTTTTTTGGGTCGAATTTAAAATATATATTATCAATTTTTATAATAAAATGACTAACCATAATATAAAAGGATTTAAATAAGTTTCCAACTACATTATTTGTTTATAACCAAATGTGGTAATCTTCTTATGGATGATTACCATTTTAGCTACATCGCAAAAATAAATAAATAATTTGTACCTAATCATATTAGGAAAAATAAAAATTGGACATATTTTATGTAGTGAAAATCAAAATTTAAGACCTAATGAATGAATTTTTTAATTGACATTGAATTTGCAAAGATTCTAAATCAATTTAAACAAAAAGAGATTTGTAGATTTATTCATGACATGCAATTTCAAGTCATTTTAAAAACCTTTGAAATTCAAAATTTTAAATTTTTTTTTTTAATAACATGACTTTGAAACTTATTTAAAAATGTATTAAAAAATATAATTAAGTTTGAATTTCCTAAATAATTCCATGTCAAACACAATAAATTTGAACTTTTTATTTATAATAAAGTCTTGAAGTTGTTTGGTGGTTAAAACCTTGGTGTGTTTCCATGAAGTTTTGGGTTCAATCCTTGATGGATGTGTGCATTAACATATTTCGTACAAATGCAATTTACAAACATGTACATCATGGCAAATGGCATCAAAAACCTTTTTGTTGACAAATTTAAATAAATAAATTATTTTTGTTAAAACACGAAATTTTTGGTATGATGACATGACATGTTATTACACATCATATTAATTTGGGACCTCATATATCCATGTCATAATTTTAAAATAAAAAATTCTCTAGTGGAACATGTGGTCCTATCCAAGACAACTAAAAAACATTTCACTAAAAATGTTCAAATCAATTAATCATTTTTTACTAAAACCATGCAAGTTGCATATTAATCAATTTTGTTCTATTTCACTAAAAACTTGGTGAATCTAGGTAGTGGAAAAGGACAAGATTTGTTCTTGTGAAGATGATTAAATTATGCATTTATCGGAACTTGTTGGTTGGTTGGAATCAAAAATATCAAATGTTTCTTCAAATGATAGGAGGCAAGGATTATGTAGTGGTCTAGGGAAAATTTCCAAAGGTTGCAAAATTATTTTTTCACACAAATTTTAATTGACATTGGTCAAGTGACCTTTAAATATGAAGTCAAAAGGCATATTGTTTACCTTTCTTGGGGAAATGGCCTAGGTTCAAGGAAGAATGTATAGACTCAAAAGGCCTTCTTCCTCTCCTCCTCTTATCTATAACACCAATGTGTGCTAAAGGTGTTGCAAAAAAGAAAGCTTAACATGAAGCATCTGAATGCAGCCCATGTTAGCATGTGAAAATATTTTCTTTGTTGAAGTCACTTTCTTTTATGGAAGGTCATGACATGGAAGTGGACTCCACAAATCTCAAGCTTTGGTAATGGCCTTCATTAATCCTAAAATTTTTAATAGAATCGAATCAATCAACAAACTTTGGGTTCATTACTTTTTAGGTGTGTGAACTTAAATTAAAACAGTTTAGGTTTTTAGGTTTTAGGGATTATGGTGTTTTACAATTTTGAGAGCTTTCATTCATTTATTAACTATAGTCGAACCTACACTTTATTTGGAATTCAACAACATAAAAAGGACCCCCATTGAATACAAATGTTATTTGCAATTTGAAAGTGTCAATATGACCCCCTTTATATAGGTGTTGTGAAATGTGGTCAATCAATGCAACCTTTGCCCTTTTTTATTTCTCATAGAACATGACAATATTTTGTTTACGAATTTTTGAAGTGCATTAAAGAAGGAGAGATTGAAAGATATAAAATGGAGAATGAGCTACCAAAAATGATGGTTGATTTGTTTAGATTGATGTTCATGAGGGGAGCACCATAATTTGTTGTGGAGGATTATGTACATGGTTGGTTTTTGGGCATAAGCAAAGGTGCCATGGTTAAAAAACTAGAAACAATTCACAAGTCACCTTATATGTTATTGACATATGTTGAAGGTGCCATCAATGAATTGTGGTTGATTAATCGAAAAGAGCTATTGAATAAAATACCTTTTTAGATGGATCTTTTCACTTTGGTAATGGTTTCCTTGTTTGTGACAATTGTTGGGAAAAGGCTCATTCCATATACATAGCCTTTTTCAAGCACAACCAAGTACAAATTTTGAGGATTGAATCAAATAGCCATTGTGCATTTTGATCTTTAAAAAAATGTGGAAACATTTCAAATGTTAGTGATTGTGGCACACTCTTGACTCATGTTGATCTTGTTGGGGATGTCCATGGAGGTTACATTGCAAAACAACCAACCATTTTTTAACTAGTCATTGTTTGTCAAGTTGGATTTGGATGGTGTTCCCATAGGAATGCCAATTAGTAAACCAATGTTGGTAGCATATGTTCAAATCCTCTTAGGTGTCGTTGGACAACTAGTCAAGCCCATGGGGTGCATCGTGGAATGTTATTTGAAGATATAACATCATTATTTGTTCAAATAAAACTTGCAATAATCTAGCCATAGGAAACACCAGACACCAAGGAAGATGGGCACTTGGATCCTTAGCATTGATTCAATTATATGGCTTTAAGGAACTTACAAACTACCATGTTTCAAGGGCATAATTCCATGTTTTGACCACCTAAACATTGACAACATTTTTTCACATTTGTACCTCGATGGGCATGCTCCTAATATAGTCCAAAAGCCTTACGAGTGGATGTTGTGCGATTGTTCAAAAAAGAGGCATGTCTTGAACACTCATTCGAATTTCAAGCATGCCACATGTACTTTCCTGGAAACACATTAAATACCCTTGAAAGAACTATGCCCATGGATTTTTAAGTTGAATTAGGTTAGTTCAATGGATAGAAGTTTGAACTTAGGTTTTAGTTTTTGCTAGGTCTTTAAATTTGGTGGGAGCATATGGTTTTGGTTTCCAAAAATATTCAAAGTTGATTAAATATTGTGAAATAGGTGGGTTGAGTTCCACAAAAGGACTATTTGGTTTACAAGAAGGATTTTGATTAAAAAAACCAAGTTTGGTTTCATATACCTATGTAAACTAAAAATGAAATCAACCATGTTGATTTGAAAGTATGTAGTGTTATGTTGTAAGACTAATTGTGAATGGCCATGTTGTTGTCACGTAAAACTTGATCTAATTCAACTTTAAAATAAAGATTAAAATTTGTTTAGGGTTATTTAACATATCCCATTTTCTTGTTATAGAGGATCAATACACAATTAGTTAAGTATCATAAACATATATATTGTATGTCTTCAATTAATGTTCAAAAAAATTTCCATGTTAAAACTAATGTTTATTTATAAGATATTTTTTTGAATGCCCAAAATGACTATCATTGTGTTAGAATTCATTTAGGAATAAGGATTTGAACATGCTAACACTATGTCTTTGATAGTGTCCCATTAAGTCCCAAAAATTCACACAATTCACTACTACAAATATGTGTTTTTTTAATTGGTCATTCTAATTAATTTAATCAATTTTTTAGTCACATTAGAAAATGGAAAAAAATGGATGTAGATAAAACAAACTAGTCATTTTTTGACACAAATTTGTGATCAAAATTATATGACTAATATGATTAAAGACAATTGTTTGAAATGAGTAAGATGGTTATTGGAAATGATTAAAATGGTTAAGGCTATTATTTGACATGGCATTATCAATTTGATTTTCACATTAATAATTAAATTATTTATATGAATATATAATGATGTTATGAAGCTTTTATTTATTTATTAATTATAAATGAATCCAAAACATTATCACCCTTGACTTAAGATTCAACATTGGAAATAAAAAATGTGTGTGTTTTCTTTTTTCAAGCTGACATTGTTAACATATTATCACTTAGATTATCAGTTGATGCCATACTAGTCATCAAATTCCTAGACTCAAAGTTTTTTTAATGATGAAAGTTCAAAATGAGGTTTGAACCCACAACCTTTTTGGCCACATTTCAAGGCCTTGACCACCAAGCCATCATTTCACATGATGACAAGAAATGACATTGTAAAAGATATAAACACACATATTGAATTTTAAAACACATGTTTTTTTATATCACTATTTAATCTAATTGATTTGGTAGGTTCATTTTTACATTTAACATTGCAATTTCCTTAGTTTTAAAAATATGTAAATTATAATTATTTTAAATACTCATTAGAAATTTCAAATTTATTTTTTGAAATTTTTATTGAATTTTATATTCAAATATTATTTAAGTACATCTAATTTATTTACTTTCATAATTATATGAAGCTTTTTGATTTTTTTTCCATTTCAAAATGTACAACAATTAAGATGGTTTAAAACAATTATTTCAGATATTCGTATATAATGTTTTAAATCTTTGATTGGGTTATAATCTAATAGTTATTTAGGTAAAAATAAGTTATTATCAAAATCACATTGAATTTAATGATTCCTTTCAATTTCAAAAAATGAGATTTTTTTTGTTTGGGTTACAAATTTCAAATAAAACTATTTAGGTTTATTTAGGCCCCCTTTCTTTCATCAATGAATCAAAATTTATAATATTTTTAATCCAAATTTTTAGACATTACATTAGTTTACATATGTTGACATATGCCATATATTTATCAAAAATTAACGTTTTAACAAAATATCCTTAAAATCTCATAACAAGACATTTATTACCTTATGAAATTATGTTATTAATTTTTTAATGTTTTCAATCATATATATATACAAAAATTGAATTCAATGCTACAATGTTTTTGTAGTAACAATGGATTTTAGTTTTTTTATAAATTCAATTATTTTTTTATTTTTTAAATTTCCAATTAAAATCACATGTACATTATTATTATTTATTATTATTAGTAATTTAAAATAAAATATTTTATTTTATTCTTCCATTTTACTCATGTCGTTTGATAATAAATGAATAAATAAATGGTTTAGTTTGGGGCAAATTTAATTGGGAAATATATATCAACTCATCTTATTCCACCTCCCCCACCTCAAGTTGTGATTGCAGTGCAAACTTTTTTTGTCACATTTGTAGAAGACGTAGTTTTCCTTCCTTTGTTATCAGCACTTACACCTTTCATGGCTTACCTTCAACCAATAGGTGGGATAGATTGTGGCCCTTCTCATCCACCCCAACTTGCACAACCTTTGTCAACAAAAAAAAAAAGATGAACTTGCCCAAGGGAATTCCATCAAATGAAGAAAAGGTTTTAAACAAGGACGAAAGGAAGTTAAAACTTGTTGAAAAATGACAAAGATGTGCTCCACAAAGCCATAATCAAAGTTGTTGAACTTGATAAAAATATGTCAATATCAATCAAACCACAAGCACATCCTGCACCTAATTTATGGTATGTATTAGAAGGTGGGATGGGGCTTGTCAATTGGGATTGGAAAAACCAAAATCCATTCGAATTTGTTGACACCTTTCGACATTTTGTAGCCATTGAAGCATTCACAATAGCCTTTCAAGCTATAGTTGGCCGTTGGTATTACATTGGGGTGGTATGAATAACTTCACACTAATGTTTTACTACTTGTAACTTTATTTATATCATACATTAATATATTATATCAATGTTTTACGTTAAATGTTGATATTAGTGTGTCAAGTTACATGTATGTATTAGTGAATTAAATTACATTATATATATTATTATATGAGCCCCACAATGTGAATCATGAATTGTGAGGTATCTTTCGATTTATTTGTGTGTTTTTCCTTGTAATGTGGATGTTGTGGGATAGTTCCAAAATTCTTATGAATCTATGCACAACCTTATCAGTAATGTTTTACACAACTTAACTTGAGATCAAGATGTAATGGAATTTGATGAAGTCAATATGTTGATGTCATATGTTTCATATTGACATGCATTGGTGATGTTTGAGGTTGAATTGTCTGAGTGGGAGATGGAGGTGGCTCTAATGTGCGTTGAAACTTTGCATACCATAGTAGTTCAATTGTAAAAGAAATGGTCAATGAATCAAGGAGGCATCTTGGTATTGGAATCCAATATGGAAAATACTTGCATCTAATCAACACATTTTGAAAAAGATGTTAGAGCTCCCTTGGTGCCACGATTATAAATAAAATATTTATGTTTGCATAAGTTTGGTTAGATATTAATTCCATTCCCTAATACTAACCATGTTCTTTTGCTTGTGTAGTTGTGAAAGCACAAATTGTACAACAATTATTGGTTGGGCTTCAAACTCCAAAGATCCCACTACCTATGCTTATGCAATTATTGAAGTTTTACCCTTTTTTCATTGTGGGAAGGGAAGAAGTCTCCTTATATGCTCTTTCAGTGGTTTGAAGGAGGAGAATATACATAAATGGATGTAATCTCCACCCCATGCAGGTAACTAAATCTTACACCTTTCACTATCAGCGTATCATTGTGTTAATGTTTTAGCGTATCATGGTGTCAATGTATTAGTGTATTAGGTAGTTATTGTTATCAATGTTTTAATGTATCAATTGGTTAATGTTTAAATGTATAAAATAGTTAATGTTTCCATGTATCAAGTAGTTACTATTTCAATTTGTCAATGTTTAAGTGTATCATTATGTCAATGTTTAAGTGTATTAAAATGTCAATGCATCAATGTATCAAGTAGTTAATGTTTTAATGTGTCAATGTTTTAATGTTATAGTGTGTCAATGTTTTAGTGTTGCATTATGTGAATGTTGTAGTGTTACAATCGATTAATGTTATAATATGTTAATGTGGTGATGTATTAATGTATTACAATTGTTTGTCCATGCATCTAGGACGGTTAAAATTTACCTTGGATGCCTTCCAAAGGGAAGGTTGATATGTTTTTGGGCAATCCATTACCAATCAAAATATCCATCACCTACAACGATAGTTATCTAATATTACAAATGGGAAGGGAGAGGACATAAAGAATGAAATTTACAATTGGTTACTAGCTTGTCAAGTGCATCCCTTGGAGGATGTGGCCTTGTTCGATCTAGATGTTTTTTATGGTTTATGGTAGACTCAAGCCAATGATAGATGGGAGGAACGCAAGGACAATGCCTTTTATCAATTCTTACATTGTTGTGAAATGTTGGACATCCAGTGGGTCCTTCTAGCTATTAGTGAGTCTATTCCAATGTGCACATGTAAAGATAATTGTTGATACATTACATCTATGGTCTTCAAAAATATTAAAAATGGTTTGTGATTTTTTAAGTAACCCAACCATTTCTCCAGATGTTGAGATGTTGCATAATAACATCCTTGGAGCTATTGAAGAAATGCGATCTATGGTGGATATTGAAAACAAAAAAGAACGACATAATGCATTTGAGAAGGCATTTGGGCTTTAAACTCCAATGCCTTTGGAGGATAGTACTATGGTTTTTCACATAGGGTCAAACCCACCAATTTTTAAACATAGAAAAAGTGGTATGCAATTGGGCCAAAATCGTCTCCCTTGAATGACTTATAATCACGGAATCTAGCAAAAGAATTTGATGCCAGTGACTTATTGACCTTTGCCATTTCCCATAGGTATAATTATGTTTCAATCATATTGTCTTTTTAATGTTTTAGCCTTAGTGTATTAGATGATATGCTGAGTGAATTAATGTATTAGATAATATCCATGAGGCATGTGAATGTGTCATCTTTAGTTATTATTAACTTTATTTTCCTTGGAAAATGCAGAGTATCGAAAATGATTTTGTCCGTCAAGTACAATTTCTTCCCTCAAACCACATTCAATATTCTTTTTTCTCATGTGCATTTTGACCTTAATCATGTGTATTAGTGTATCAACAATGGTCTTACATTGATATTCTATGTTTTAGATGTTTTTCGAAAACTGGGGCAACAAATCCCAATGTTGTTTTTTTGGAAGACAACCACATTTTGAGCTAAACATTGCAGATTTAGAATTTGCCATGTTTTGGAAACCTCATGCTTGGTTGGGGGTTCTATGATGGATTTCTTGAATTTTAGCCACTATTTCAGTATCCTTTTGGACATTCGAAAAACAATTTTTGTGACAAATGTTTTGATCACCCCATCTTTGAAAAAGTTATGTTTTGGTACAGGGGGTTCCAAAGTTAAAGGCCATCATGGGATGGGCCAAGTTTCATTTATCATCGGGTGGAGGTGAAACTAAATATGACACTATGATAATACCTTATCATGGTGAAGCACATTGGAGTTTGCTTGTGTTGGAGCTTTCCCACACCTTTCATTCTGATTCCAAGATTGGGGTACATGACTATTTAACATGTGACATTTTTATTCAGCAAATTTGTGGGGCCTTGATGTTATTATGAGGTGTCCATCTTGGTGATCCTACATTTAATGAACTGGTTGAAAAGCCAGTGTTGAATGTCCCCATCCTTATACAGGTTGGGAGTTGGGAATGTGGATATGCTACTTCACATAACCTTTGCCAATACCTGGTTTACAAGGCATGTTTAAAGAATCAAATGATTGAAAAGCCTAAGGATGTTTTTCAACATTAATGTTATTTTTGTAATACTTTCAAAACATAATAATTAAAATGTCAATATATAATATTCAATCTAATGTGTTTAAAAAAAAACATAACATTGTACCATTAGAGGTGTAATTTATCACCTTATGTGTTGTTGTAGATCTTGAACGAATCTTGGAGTGCACCATTTGATCCTCTTGAATATCAAAAGTAAACATCCTGAAGCTTGTGGAGGAGCTTAAAATTAAGGACACAAGTCGTGGCTATTTGCCACCATATAAACCATTGGTTGTTGCATATACAAGCCTCAATAATGATTATACTTTGTTAGATGTGACTGTAGGTGTGCAGAATTCACAAGGCTTTCAGAATGTACATGAGGTGGCCTTCAAATGGCAAGAGGATTGGGTGTATCATAAATAAACATGAGGGAGGTTGACTTTTGATCACATGGAGAGTCCAAATGGGGATACATGATAGATTAAACAACTTTTTGGAGTTTTTATGAATTGAATACTTTTATTAGACCCCATTTTGGTGTTCATGGTTGGGTGGTAATGTGCATGTATATATGATTTTTGTGAATTATTAGTCCATTTTATTGTAATGCTATGAAGTATGGTGTTTCACTTCAATCAAAATTTATAGTCATGAATCAGTTTATGAATGTATTAGTGTGACAATGTGTTAATGTGTAAATGTAATAGTGTTTGTTTATCACTATGTTAATGAGTGTGTGTCAATGTTATAGTCCATGTTAATGTATGAATGTAACAGTGTATCATTGTATTAATGTGTCACTGGATTAGTTTGTTAATGTAATATTGTGTTTGTCTTTCACAAAGTTAATATATGAATTTATTATAATAATAATGTATAATTGTATTAATGTGTCATAATCTTAGTGTGTTAGTGGAGATGGAGGTGTGTTTGTCTATGGCTATGTTATTATATGAATGCATGATTATATGATTGTATACGTATTAGTGTGTGAATGTGCCAATGTGTTATTGTTGCAACCTTAGCCTTCGATTGCAACCAAAACAAAGGCTTGCAAAGGTGCGGGCCAAGAATGAAGCCCGGGAATCACATTTCATGTTCCTGGGAGTGTAGGAAAGTGTGAGGGAATGAACCCACGCACTCCCAAGTGGACTTCCACTTTGAGAGTTGGAGTCCCGATGAACACCTGAATTTTTATGGGGTAATTGCAAAGGTCAAAACTCATTGGATTGAAGAGTTCTTTATACCATTGAAAAACTTTTGAAACGTAAATTTTCAAAATGGGCTCGCATGATCCATTTGAGTACTTAAAACATAAGTTATGGTTAAAAAAAGGGCCGGAAGTCAAATTGCCAATTTGACTCTCAACCACTAAAAGTCGGGAATCGCCCTGATTTTCTTTCATGCAAATGGCATGCCATATATTTTAGAAATTTCTTAATGATGACTAAAACTTTGCTTTAGACCTCACCTTAATCAGAGGTCTGTACACAAAGTTATGGGCCTCCAAAATCGCGAGAGTCTCAATTTCAAAAATTTCAAGACTCCCAACTTGGGAATCCTAGGACAAAATGACATTGGGTGCTGACCCTATGACCAAGCATAGAGAATACTATAAGGGGAAAGGTGGTGGCTTCCCCCAAGTCCAGGATGTGGTGAGTTTTGTGAGTCCATGTTTGCTCGTGGTTCGTCCATGCACCAAAAGTGCTCCAATTATGCACTAACCAACTTGTTGTTTGGTTTATGCAGGTTCGTGTGAATAATTGACTTGATTGTTTTTTGTTTTAATCCCCATTTCGAAGCCCCAGCACGCCCCTTTACCCTCGAAGTGTTGCGAGTCAGGGAGTGTACCCCAACTCTTCATCCTTCCTCCATTTTCACTGTGGATTCGTAATTGAGTCTATCAAGGAGCTTGAAGGTACGTCAGTTATGTATTAATGTGTTAATCATCTAGTGTGTGAATATATCATTGTAATAATGTATCTATTTGTTATTCTAATGTATTAGTGAATTAATTCCTTAGATGATTCAACATTTAAAACTTTTTTGGATGTAAATAATTTTCTCAAAATGATTCAAGCTTTTATAAAATATTGTTAGTTTGAATCCATGTGATAATATCCAAGTCCATCACCATTGGAACAAAATTCATTTAAATAAAAATTGTGACAAGGTTATGAAAATTGATAAATATGATTAATGTTAAACACTATAAAAATGGGGAGGTTAAAATTGAAATATTAGCGACACATTGTTTTAATAATATTGAACTACATACTTGAAGCATCAATCCATACCATGTCATTGAAAATTAGTGTATTAATGTACCAATGTACTAATGTTTTGCCTATTGAGGTGGTGTTAATGATAGTCATTTTTTTACAATTGGCTTATGCCCACAAGCTAAAAAGCTTAAGTGTCGTTTGAGGCTAAACCCTTGTCAATCTTCAATTGGTAGAAGCACGAGGTTTGGGCCTATGGGGTTATGTAACCCACTTTATAACTTTACCACAACCTTTGCTTGATTGCTTTTGCACGGTGAAAATCTACTATCAAATGTTTAAGGAGAACCTAATTCCCATTGGCTACATCCACCATTCCAATGCCATGTTTCAAAGTTGTTACTCTAAATTGACTTGTATTGGGGTGGTCGACTTATAAATTGATGTAAGTGGACTTGTCATTATGTGGGGGGGGGGGGGGGGGGGGGGCCCCTCTTGGGGAAAAAAGGGGTTTTAAACCCCACCTTGAGAACTCCCTTTTAATAAACAACAAAATAAAAGTATTG
>Ga0116227_10013839_pt1 | contig 12529 bp, 9 predicted proteins | sample S1TSphgellanicum_FD_89693 | JGI IMG/M metagenome (GOLD analysis project Ga0116227, IMG submission 89693) | Host-associated microbial communities from peat moss isolated from Minnesota, USA - S1T2_Fb - Sphagnum magellanicum MG | ecosystem: Host-associated > Plants > Peat moss > Unclassified... | reverse complement strand
AGGGGATGCAGGGTGGAAAAGGGGGAGGAGGGGGCGCGAGGGCCGGAAGGAATAATTGATCTAGTTAGTTAGCATGGGAACCTAATCATCACATGGAATCAAAGATGATGAGCACAAAATATTTTTTCTTTTGATTTTAGCAAAGATTATTTTGGGGGGAGGGGGTGGGGTATCAAGGGAGATAGGTAATATATTTATATTTATATTAGACAAACCCCATATCTATCTATATATATATATATATATATATGGGGTTTGTCAAATAACTAAAAATGAGAAATATCCCCAGAGTTCAGGACTAGGTGCTCATGAAAATAAACAATTTGATTTTTTACATTTAAAATAAGACCCTACCTTGGCTTTGAATAAAATCGTAACAAGGGAGGAGGGGGTATGCTGCCCCCCGCCCCCCCACCCCCAATCGGAAGTTCAAACCAGTGTTGGGCGGGTAGTACCAAGCTAGAACCCTGGTAACTAGAAAAGCAATACGCTACCTCAGGCCAGTTCCTGACTACTGTAGTAGGGACGGTAATGACCTGAGGTAAATTACCAGTTTAATATATAAGGGTTATATCGTTTCTCAATCAATACTAGGTAGATACTTTAACCTTACCCTAGGGTCAGCTTCGTCATTTTAAATAGTGCTTTTTAAAAAAATAATGAAATGAATTTTGGTGAAAATTATGAAGCTGAAGTGTGGAAAATCCATCATAATTATCATGGCAGGCTAAATAAATAAAAAATCTGAATAATTTCACTCCTCATATAACAATATGATAGTAGATCATGGAATTTTATTTTTTTAATAAAGTCAAATTTTTTTGAAATAATTTGTTTTTTTATAAAAAAATTCAAATTATTTGTGTTCTCAATATATGAATGCTGACCCTAGGCTATGGTTAATATATATACCTGGGATATACCACCCAAAAATCAGCCTTAAACCCTAGTTACAAGACCATGCTGGTATGAAAGTTAATAAAATCCACTGCCAGTAGGCTACCAGATTGGTATGGAAAAATAAAATAAAATAAAAAGTAATAATAATAATATATAATTTAATATAATTTAATATATACCCGTATCAGGTGGTGTTTTCTAAAGTTGATAACCGCCCGGCACTGGTAATTACTAATTTACCTATTGACGGGAGTTTTGTCGAATTAGGGACTCATAGGGAGGGGAGCTGGGGGTTCCATCATTCCAGGGCTCTCATTGGTGGATATCTAAAAAGTAGCCAATGGGAAGGAAGGGGGGCCGGCGTGGGGGGTGGGGGTATGGCTATGCCTATGGCTTTAGCCCTCATTTATTGTGCGTTGACACTTTCAAGTTCCCAATATATATGGTGTTGGGAATTTTAAAAAATATATATTTCAACCATTTTGGAAAGGAAGAGGGATTTTTGGGGGATGGGAAAGGGGTATAACTATATAGCTCCTAAATTAATATTTCTTTTTACAAGTTGGGGGGGGTGTTTGGGGGGTTGGGGGGGTAAGACAAATACCTAGTAACTAGAGTTGCATTTTAGACAAACCCCACAAATTAATTAATTAATTAATTAATCAAAAAAGAGCAAAAGCACTCTTTACTTATCCACTTACTTTGCAAAAATTAACACTTTTCTAGTGGAGTTCATCCATGGATTCTAGACTTTACAACAAAGACTTACCTTCTACACTTGCTTCAATTGTCTTCACCCTAGCTTGGGGCGATAATGGTCCATTGAGCATAGATTAGAAGGAGCGACCATAATCATTTTAGCCTTGTGCTAATCATAACATGTTGATTATTATGCTTGATTTACGATTTAAAAATTTATCACTTAATTATGTGGGCCTTGAATTGGTCATGCAAGTTGTTGCAAAATATGACCATGAAATTTTTATACTATAAGAAAAAAATGAAGCTAATGTATTACAATAACAAAATTGATGAAATTGTGAACTAGAAGATCATTCCAAAAATTTCTTATTGAAAGCTACAAATTAGAAGCAACTTGATGGCAAACTTTCTTGGGAAAGAATCCATTGCTCTTGAATTGATATGCTCAAATTGAATTTTTTTTTGTAAAAATCAAAAATCGTGCTCAAGGTCATGGAGAGAGAAGGAAATGAAAAGAAGGCAATGTGATGGAGAGATCCAACATGCAACTCTTATGGCCATAATAGAAAGTAGCAACCTACCACCATAAAATCCTTCAATATACATATTGGAAATGGATGTTAAGTATTTTGCATGGGCTAGTTAACACTAAGTGTGAACCACTCTCTAGCTAAATATGATGACAAAATTATGAATTAGAAAAAAAAGCAAAGCAATTACAACCAAAAAAAGGGCTAGGTGGTTACTAGAGATATAAGCTATCACACAAAAATATGTAATTCTAAGTGTGTAAATGTACCTTAACAAGGGGTGTGTCACACATTGTGGCCTTGCCATTTACATTGAAACTTATCTTAAGGCAAAAGAAGAATTAGGTGTGGAAACTCAAATATTTCACAATGTAAAAATGTAATCTTCAAAAAAATCCTCTAAAAGAAACCAAAAACCTTCAAGATATTATAACTCTATGATAAATCTAAAGTTTCAACACAAGCCAAAATATCGTCTTTCAAAAATCCTTGTATAAAAATTAGACCTATTATTATTACCTAAGGGCCAAAATCCCTTGAGCTAATATACTCTATAATGAATCTAAACACAATATCCTTGCCTTGGTAGGCAAGGCCAATAAGCCAAAATGCACCTCAATCATTCATGAGGTGGTAGGAGTGGGAGGGACCTTACATCTACATTCCTAAATACCAAAGTACTTACTTAGCCTGGTTAGGCATTAATTAACTAATTTTTAAAAATTCTCACAAAATTCTGAAAAAAAAAACCTTTTCATGCCAAAAATCTGAAAGAAATTCTTAAGCACACTAGCTTCATTATTTAGAAAAAATGTTGAATTATAAAAATATTATTATTTTCACTACCGAACATACATACACTTGGAAATTTCTACCAAAGCTTTACATGTTTATGTACTATTTACACAAGATATGGCCACAATAACAAGTGGCCACATGTTTGAACAATTGAAACAATGAATATCATAGTTTCCATAGATAGGTGCAACATTCATTTAAAGATTGATAATTAATTCATACATGTAAAAATAATGATGTAAAATGACCTTAACCCAATGGACTTTGGATTAAAGAACTTTTTTTTTTTTTTTTTATGAAAAAAATTAGTTGTGGTTCGGAAACCACATTTGTTGCATAAATCAAATTTGCCAATTAATTAGAATATACCTACTCAATTGGATCAAAGTGTTGGAGTTTGTTGGAAACTAACACCTATACTTATTATTATGTCATTTTCTCTCTCTCTCTCTCTCTTCAATTGATTGCACATCACCATAACCTCCAACATGTGTTGGAACTTGGCTTGTTGAAAGCAAAACTATGGTTCATAAATTATTTTGAGGTTTTGACTCAATTTTTTTTTTGTTATTGGGTGCACGAAGCCGACAAACCAACCAACCAAACCATCCTTTGCCTTCAAGCCCATACCTCTAAACAACTTCTTGTTGCCTTTCTCAAACAACAACATGCACCCACTTGAGCACATATATATATATATATATATATACACACACTCTAAGCACTAAACACCTACACTACTATGCTTAGTATGTATACATTTACTAAGCATGACCACCCAATATGGTTATAAAATCTTATTCAATCCTTCTCATTTTTATTCTTTTCCAAGTCACCTATAGATCTCACACCATCATCACCACCCTTTGCCTTGGTCCACTACCTTTCTTCTTTGTCCTTGGGAATATTCATGATATATAACCATCCCCCAATGGCAAAACCTAGCTTCTTTTTGCTCCCATGAAGAAGAATCCCAAAAAAACAATTAGGGTTATAGATTGTTACTTGTTACCTTAATTAATTAAGTTATTTTTATATATTAATCCTTTTCTTCTTCATTCCTCTACCCCAAGAGTGCTTTGAAGTAGGCTACTTCTTGGTGACTAAAAAGGCAAAGTATGTGTACCTATTAGGTAGGTAGTTTATCTCTAGTGTTGAGTCTTGTCAAATCTTGACACCCCTCTCTCTCTCTACCAATGGGCCTCCCACCATGACATAGGAGAATAATAAGTGGCAAGCCAAGGGGAACACCACAACCAAATAAAATAATTAATAAATAAATAAATAAATAAAAATACTTAATTACTTGAATTTTTCAGTACAAGCCAATGGAGACACCAATTAAATTTTTTTTTTTAAATAAATTTTATTTACTTGATTTTTCAGTACAAATACAAATAATTGAGAAATGCACCTCACCAATTACCTACTTTGCCCATGTGAATTTGATTCAGCTGGTGGATGCTGGTTGGATGTACATCCTGACCAAGCATATGGTCCCCCTATCCTTCAATTGGTCCATCAACCCAACAACACATGGGTCCTTAAATTGGGGGATTTAGGTTGTGTGTTGCATGGGTTACCCTAATGACCTGGTTGGTACCTTCAATTTGTGGTTGTTTTTTCCCATGGAATTTATTGGGCCTTGGGGGGTTTGGAAGTGGCCCCCCCTTTTTGTAGATTTTCAATATTACATTAATTTGTCAAAGGGGGGAAAAGGAAATCACATGCTAATGTCAAATTTGACAATCAATTAAATTAAAGTAAATTAAATTAAAATTTCCTTCCTTTATTTATTTATTTATTAAAGTGTCGAAAGAACTAACTCAAATGCCCTTTGTTAAGTGTCTTCAACAAAGATCTAAATTGGCATATCGCACAATACCTTGCTAGCATGGCAAGTTCAATATCTCAATATTGAATGATTATTTTATTTTGAAAATTCCATGTCAAAAAATTAGGGTATTACAGAATATTATTTTTAAAATTTATCTATTTTCCTTCACAAAAAAATATTTAAAAAATTTGGAAGAAAATTTCAACATTTTTGAAAATAATATAATTAATTGATGTTGAAGTTGCCAAGGTATTCCAATATAAGTACACCTATAAGTTGTCTGAAAATTTTCATAACCAAACCTTTTTGGCTTTGGGTAAATATTGACCTCATCGAATTTAAATTGACCTCATTTAAATTCGTGTCATCGAATTTTTTATCAACAATTATTTCATTACAACTTGCTTTAGATCCAAGCCACCACCACCATTACTCCCAACCCCCTTTTCACCAATGCTAACAACATAGTTAGCTACAAACGAAGGAAATCTTTTCTCATCTTTTGTCATTCCACTCATAAAAATATTTCAACTATTTGCATTCATTGTAAATTGATGATGAAAACTAAACCTTACAAGATGCAAATAAACTTAATAATGTTAATGCAAAGCACAACACACATAACACCTTAAACCCTCAACTAAAAAAAAAGAAAAAACTCTTTGCAATAGTAAAAAAATTCTTATGCAATTGTGAATAACTCTTATGTGATGCATCATCAAACCAAAATAACATAACACTTGTTGATGATGAAAATTGAAAAAACATTCGAATGTAACCATTAATGATGGAAATGGTAAAAACATTTGAGAATAATCATCAATGATGCAAATTGAATGACAAACATGACGAAAGATATAACACTCAAGCATGACAATGCAAACTAGAATAACAAACATGATGATTGAAACCAAAACACAAACTTTGACAAATTACTTGGGTATCAAGCACAACACCTTGAAAGCAAATCTAACACTCTTGTTCATTCCATCGTTGTGTGATTGCACAAAGTCACAAATCGACAACTCTCACATCAACAACTTTCAAACCAAACTAACTTTTAAACTTTAAGTTTAAACTTAAATTTTCTAACCTTAAAATTTAACGCCATCCATCAATGAATGATGTGAGATGCTCATCCCATTGGTGCATTTTATGGGCTTTGTAAAACACAAGGCCTACGTAGGAATGGACACCACAAGTGTATGTGATAGGAAAGGCCCACCCAATTGAAGTATATTGAAATTTTTCATCAACTAAGACCCAATGGTAATGACACCCAATACCTAGATGCATGCCGTGGTTGATACTTGACCAAAATTTAATATTTGGGCAATGCTACTATGCACCCCGATTAGTACCCATGGCATTAGTATGGGGCAAAATTTTAAGAATTAAAATTTTGGTTAGCCAATGAGAAGTTGCAACATGCATCCTAAAAACTCATGATTTTTTTCTTTTGGAAGAGGGGAACATGACTTTTTAAAAAATATATATTTTGGGTTAGGGTGGGTTGTGAGTGTTTTCATTTTTATTTTGGGTCATGGGTGGCTTTTTGTGTCATGACACACTTCTATTTTGCTTTAATTTGCGAGGTGGTTGTGAAGGTCCAAAAATACTTATTATAATTTTCACTTACATAGGTGAGTCACATTGAGAGAACAATAGAGACAAACTTTTGTTTTGGTTTAGTTTGTGAGGTGGTTGTGAAAGTTCAATTTTTTTTTTCATTTGTTCCATTTGCATAGGTTGGACACATGGACAAAACAATAATTAAATTTTTTTTTCCTGGGTTTAGTTGGCAAAGTGGTTGTGGAGGTCCAAAGAAATTCCATTTTTTTCATTTACATGGGTGTGTGCCACATGTTAGAAAACTAGAAGTTCTTTTTTGCTTTTCAATTTTATCATCCTCTTTCATGAGTTCATTGTTTTCTTTTCATGTCATTTTGTTCTTTGTTCTCTTATTATTTCTTCTTTGTACTATGGAGAGACATGAAGAGAGTTACATGCTTAATATAAATAGAAATTGTCTTTGGCATGGAGATTTTTTTTTAAAAATAGTTTTTTAAATCTAGATCAGTGCCAAATAGTGGGCTATGTGAATAATTTCTATGTTACAAGTGTGTCCGTGTGTCAAGAGTGGGTTTATTTGTTTTGGGTGATGAACCAATCAGAGATGTCTATCACCAAAAGAAAATAAATTTCAAGATTGTCCCCCACAAACTAATGAATTGAATCACACTATGTTACACTTACTTGACAAACTTCATGTCATGGTTTTGCTTTCAATAATCAACAATTGGTTATAAGATCCATTGGCCCTATGGTGATTTTGGTAATTGATTTTGAATCCATGACTTGCAATTCTCCTCCCATGTTTGAGAATTCCTCTTTTTAACAATGCTTCTAACCTCTAAATGTTTTTCAATAAATTTACTTATGAATATCTCTAGCATGAAGAAGAGGTGTTGAATCTTGCCAACTTGAGCTTATGATGGCAACCTAACAAGAGCCTAGGTCTAGATGTGGTTAATTTAATTATTTTTATTTCAAAAAATGGTGCCTGTAAATCTTGTAAGAATCCAAGTTGTCCATACTGCCAAAGAGAGTGATTGGTAATATTCATATACACCACAACAATCTCTGAGCTGAAGCTGTGAGATCAAGGGATCTTGTTTTCCCTGCATGCAAGGAAAGAAAGAGTTTTGGAAAAGGGTTGGTGATTGTACTTGGGATATAAGTCCAGCAGACTGGAAGCAAAAGTGTCTGATGACATCAGACCCATGTGAAACGGATAAAAGATGGAATCATACGTCATACCGTAATAAGGGTTTGACATTAATGTATATTGACTATAGAGTGATTCATTGCGTGTTCTACAATTTTTGCATGAAGAAGTGAACTTTCTCATATTGTCCATCACGACTGACAAAGATGATTCAAAATACTTGATTATCAACAACACTATTTGTGCATGAAGTGAGCTTTCTCATATTGTCCATCAAGACTGACAATGATGATTTAAAAACTTGATTAACAACTTTACTACAAGAGGACACGAAACCAGATGGAACTTGTAACTTTGTGATACAGCAGCACTCTAGCATTGCTCATTCCAAATAAAAGCTTTTGGAAACAACTTTGGGTTTTATTTCTCAGTCATGTACAAGTTTTTCAGCTAGAATTTTTTTATGTCCAGGAATACATATTTGGTAAGAATGGGTTTGATTCACAGACTGACTACTGATAAAGAAAGATCATAGCCTACCATTGATCTGCCTTTTGAGGCATAACTCTGGGAGCTTGCAGTCAATTTTCTGGGGCAGAACTCCAGGACCTTCCAGGCAAATTCTGGTGTCACAGAACCTACAACTTTGAAATAAGAAATACGTGTATATTCTGTATTATATCTAACAGTTTCAACAATGTGACCAAATCTTTGGCCATGCAGATGTACTACATAACAACTACACTTTGTATTAACAGCATTTTTGGCTAGAAAAAATAGGCATCTCTCTATTTACAAAACCAGAACTTATTGTCACTCACCTGGTAGAATTAACAAAAGTGAGAAAGTCACCAGATGAGGTCTGGTATCAGCTAACAACAAATGCAATGACACTGATGAAAAGCCATTCCATAGAGCTTAGTTACAGAAAATCCCCAAAACATCCTATCAGCAGTAGGTTAAAGCAACCTTATTACTGTTTCCTTCCATGCACAAGACGAGAGGTCACCAATGGGGCTTCCTCATCCACAGTTGTGAGAAGAGAAATCATTCCCCCAGATTCATCCTTAGAATGGTCAAAAACATCTGATGCCTTCCTCTCAAGCTTACGCTCCTGCAGGCACATTGCCCTACAGGTGAGTGTGCTGTGAACTCTTGTGCTGAGAAACTCTCCAAGTGGATTCAGGATGGTCAGGCTCACCAGAAATCGTCAACTGTTACAGTAATGCATTGCTTGAAGAACCTACATTAGGTACATCATAGGAATTATTCAATAACAAATCCCAAAGAAGATTTTAAAAGGGTCTCACCTTGAAGGTGGGCAGCTTCTGCTTTTCTGAAGGTGTGTCAGAAGGTGGTGAGTCCTTCATCTTCAAGTAGTTGTAGATGACTACTCCGCTTAGTGCTGCACAGATATCAACAAGGGAGCAAATCACATTTGCAAATTTCTGCTACAGTAGAATGCTCAAAGTTTAGGACACTTGGGAGTTCAGAGATTTAGGTCTTTGTGGAGCTACGAATTAGCCTCTAGATGCTTTTCTATGAACTGCAAGTGGCAACCTTAACCATATAACATGGTCAACATCTATGAACCTCCACATGGAACTTTTCCTTCAGGAGGAACACGCATGGAAATCATGAGTTGTTAAAATTGCCATAAATACTGGAAATAGCAGCTGTAGGCTCATAAAAGGTTAATTAGTGCATACCAATGCCATATCCAGTGATATTGAGCACTGTAAGTTTGGAATCTGGAAAGATCAAGGTTGAGAGAGCGATAAGAATCCAATCTTTCAGAACACCTGCGACCCGGACAGTAAGGGCCCCAGTTCGACCAATCACAAGGAACACTGAGAAATTCAACACCAGTGCACAAAGAGCATTGGTAAAGAACACCCAGAAGTCAAAATTCAATTTAGTTGTCGCCTGGTTCATTTCTGGTTTTTCCAACAGGATCCATGGTATGGATAGAAATAAAAAACTGCAAAAGGTCACAAATACATGAGTTCATCAGACGTTTGCTTTCCTCCCTTCGCTGATCCTGTTCCAGAAGTTCAACATAACTTCAAAACTGATTGTATTATATGATTGTCTGAAAAGGCAGAGAATGGTGTACCTGCATGGGGCTATGTAGTACAAGCTGGTCAACGGGTTTAAAGTGAGTCCTTTCTTTTGGAGAAGGATCTGTGTCAGCACTAAACGGAGAGCCTCAGCAAGGATACCGGCAACCTGGAATGCGGTCCCTGCTAGGTTGAAATGGATTTCTCCATATGATGAGATTGCTACACCAATGCTAACCAACACCATGTTCAAAAAAAAGTCGCATCGGGGTTTATCGGTCCCGCACAATATGGCCATTAAGAATGTTGCCACTGGCACTGCAAGCAAATCCCTAGGAACCAAATGTTGCTGAGTTTGAACCATACTTAACCCAAAGAGCTCAGACTTACAAATAACCAAATGGCATCCATATTCTCATGCATTGTCATGAACCAAATACATGTAAACATGTAACTACAAAACTGCTGTATAGGTGTGCAGAGTTGGTGAAGCAACTTACTTAGTGACTTGAGCATTTGGATGAAGGCTACTGAGATAAAGAGGTAAGCTGTGTTACCAAACCTATGTATATACAACCCACATACATTGTCATAAGATGATTCAGTTCTTCACAGCTGATCAGTCTCTGAAGAAGAAACAAGAGATGAAGGTACCAATTGTTTCCAAGCAATAAGAGTCTCATGTGGGTTTCCAACAGCAAGTGTATAACATCTAGCTTATGTGTGTGTTCTGAATTTGAACTTACCAGAGGCTTGATGCAAAGAGAGCACTGATTGGCACCACACTTGACACATATCTGATTACCATATAACAGTGAAATCTAAATCAGATCTATGTCACATGCTGATTGATCATGCAGCAAATTTGCTCCATAATTAGCTCAGATAATTGACTTGAAATTGAAGTACCACACTGCATCATGATAATAAGGTTGGGTGCAAACAGGGGCTGGTCTGTTGTTCTAAACATAACAGTTTATTGTGCCATACAGTTCTGAAAGCCTACAAAGAGGAGAAAAAGACATTGAGATTTTACATTTTAAAAGTCATGCCCACTGGTGTGACAACCTGCAACACCACCACCACCACAGAGGCAAGCTTCCTTAGGAAGCCGTAACATGAATATCCTCTACATCACATTATAGCTAGCAGAAGTTGAGTTCACTGTGTCTAGCATCTACATGTTGTGAGCAGTTACATTGCAGTGAAATCTTCCATAAAAGCAGGAACCGGAGGGAAGGGACTACTAACCTTGAAGACCCGAACAAGAATAAATGCAACTGAGCCTGAGAAGGCCATGTGAATCATTGTCAATGTTATTGGGTATGGGAAGCCATAGTGCTTAGTTGATAGCACCCACTGCAAATTACAGCAAAATTCAAAGTTAGCAATGCCACACAGTTCAATAAAAATTACTCACTTCAGACAGATCAAGCACCTTGATAGATGTACAACTTTGCACTTCAGCCCTTGTAGGAGGAGTTTCAGAAGTCCTAGAGCTTCAACAAGGTATAAGGCTAGAACAACAACATACCTTGTTGTAAAGAATCACTACTGTTGAGAGAACAATGTACAGAAGAAGATAGAAATATGTCAAAATCACTGCATGGTTGATCATCTTGAACTGAGCTCTGGAAATCTCATAAGCTTCTCATAGTTGAATGCATGTACACCATGATGATCATCTTCTCAACATCTGCCTGGCACATCTTGCAAAACATTGTACACACCCAGCAAACATTTGAGCATCTGGGTGCAATGAATCTCTCTCAACCCCAATTTTTTTGGCTCTCTTTTCACCGGAATGCAGTACTAAAAATCCTGAAAGCATAAGTAAAAACCAACACTGTCAAGAAGAAGAGGATCAATGCAATCATGCCGACCTAATCCAGCTAACTCTTGAATTTTGCAGAAGATCAAGCAACCCTATTTACAGCCAAAGGTTCAACAGTCCAATTTCCAAAACCAAGATTACCATGGAGTTCTCAGAATTCTGCACTCTGCTACGTTTATCCTTTTGTATTGTAGATGAGAGACAAAGCAGGCAAATCAGATGGTGGCAGTGGAGGAGGAGGAGGAGGAGGAGGAGGAGGAGGAGGCTCATTGCTTCGTATAACTCATGTCCTGTTGCTTTTCAACCAAAAGAACCTTCACAATCAGAAGAAGAAACCAGTAACAACAATGCTAAAGTCTCAAGCCAACAAACACAAACCTCGAACTCCTCAACTACACTGAAAGCATATTTTTCTTGCCCAGAAAAAAAAGAAAAAAAGAACAACATCAACAGACAGTTGCATTGTATTCCCGCAGTAGTCTAAGGCCAACAAACACAGACCTCGAACTCCTCACCTACACTGAACGCACGAGTGTTTTCTTGAAAAGAAACAAAGAGTGTGAGTTGTATTGCATGCATTCACCCCCCCCTACCCCGCCCCAGAGCATGTTAGCTTCGAAGCTAAGAGAGTTCTGAAACAATAGAAAACGCCGACTACAATGTGAGTGAGTGTGACCTCATCATGAACATCATCAAGAAGGAAAAACTCGCGTCTACCTTGCTGCAACTGCAACCAAAAACAAACTCAAGAACAAGGAGGGATAAGGAAGGAAAATACTCACTGAGACTTCATCGAATCCAGAAAAATTCGGCGCTGATATCTCAGTTCTTTCTCCAACAAGGCAATCTCCAATCTTCTTTCGACGAGGTGACTGCTCGGGCGAAGAAGAAGAAACAGAGTCCCCCGCGCAGCCAAGCCATCCCCACGACGAAGAAGAAGAAAGGCCGGGAGCCCCGGGGATTGGGTGGGGGGGAGGTGCGGAAGAGAGAACGAAGAAAAAACCAAAACAACAACAAAAATAAATAAAATGCAACTAAGTCAACAAAAAAAAAAAAAAAAAAAAAAAATAAATAAGCATTATTAACAAAAAACAAACAAATAACAATGGGATAAAAAAAGAAAAGAAAATGTATAAAATT
>Ga0116227_10013838_pt1 | contig 12530 bp, 14 predicted proteins | sample S1TSphgellanicum_FD_89693 | JGI IMG/M metagenome (GOLD analysis project Ga0116227, IMG submission 89693) | Host-associated microbial communities from peat moss isolated from Minnesota, USA - S1T2_Fb - Sphagnum magellanicum MG | ecosystem: Host-associated > Plants > Peat moss > Unclassified... | reverse complement strand
GCGCGTACGAACGAGAAAAGTACGATGCGACGATCGGGGCTCTCGCCGGAGATCGCTTCGCGTCGGGCTTCGAAATCGGCTGTTCGATCGGCGTCTTGACCGCGCGGCTGGCGGAAGTCTGCGACGAGTTGCTGGCCGTCGATATCAACGACCGCGCCTTGGCCGCCGCACGCGAACGCTGCGCGGCGTCGCCCAACGTCCGGTTCGCCCCGATGAGCGTGCCGCGCGAATTCCCCGACGGCCGCTTCGACCTCGTCGTCGTATCCGAAGTTGCCTACTACTGGTCCGACGACGACCTCGAACTGGCGAAGGACCGGATCGTTCGGGCCGCGCCCGGCGGAACGCTCGAACTCGTGCACTTCCTGCCGAGCGTCGACGATTACGTTCGCAGCGGCGACGCCGTCCACGAAGCGTTCCTAAGCGATCCGCGCTTCGTGCGAATGCGGCACGTGCGCGCGCAGCGGTACCGCATCGACGTCGTGCGCGTTTGTTGATCCATCCCGCCTTCGCTGCTCTGCCCGCCTTGGACGCGCGCTGCAGACTGACCGTAACGATCCCCGCGCGCAACGAGGCCCAACTGCTCGGCAAGACCCTCGCGGCGCTCGCCGCTCAGCAACCGCTCGAGTCCGGTTCGCCCGTGCGCGGAACCTTCGACGCGATCGTCTTCGTCAACAATTCGCGCGATGCGACGGCCGAAGTCGCGCGCGCGTTCGCAGCGGCACATCCGCACCTTCCGCTAACGGTTGCGTGCGCCGACTTGCCGCGCGCAGTCGCGCACGTGGGCACCGCGCGAAAATGGGTGATGGACGCGGCTGCCGCGCGGTTCGCTGCGGCCGGCCGCCTCGGCGCGCTCGTGGCGACGACGGATGCCGACACGCTCGTGGCCGCCGATTGGATCGCGCAGACCTACCGCGCCGCGAGCGCCGCGGACGCAGTCGCGACACGCGTCGTGCTCGGTGAAGACGAGGTGGCCACGTTGCTGGCTCCGGCGCGCTTGTTGTATTCGCGGGAGCGCTCCTACCGGCGGGCCGTCGCCGAGATCGAAGACCTCATCGATCCGCAGCTCCACGACCGCGCGCCGCGCCACGCGTCGTTCGTCGGCGCGGGTTTCGCCGTCACCGCGGCGGCATATGAGGCCGCGGGCGGCGTGCCGCCGCTGCCGGCGCTCGAGGACCTCGCCTTTTCCCGCGCGCTATTGCGAATCGATGCGCGCATCCGGCATAGCACGCTCGTACGCGCGACGACCTCCGCACGCCGGATCGCGCGCGCCAAAGGCGGTTTCGGAAGCTTCCTCGCCGAGTTGGACGCGCGCGGAGGGGCCGGCGAAACGTTCTTCGTCGAGCATCCGCGCAAGACGCTCGATGCGCTCGAAAGTCGCGCGGCGCTGCGCCGCCTCTGGAACGGTGCCGGTGACGCGTCGGACCGGGCAACCGTGAGCCGCATCCTCGCGTGCGCGGAGCGCAGCTGGCTGCCGCTGATCGATCGGACGCGCGCATTCGGTGACGTTTATGAAACGGTCGCGGCCGAGCGGCTCGCCCGCCGCGTCTACGCGCCGGTGGCGGTCGAAGTCGCGACGGCGGCGTTGCGAGCGGCCATGCAATCCTCGAACGCGCACGCGCCGACCCGCTGCAAAGCCGCGTCAGGCGCCGGCTGACGCAGGTACATCTCCAGATCGCGCACCAGTCCGGCGAACGGGAGGGGTTCGACGAGCCCGCGCGCGCCCACGCAACGCATCGCGTTTGCGATCGTCTCGAGCCCGGCGCGCTCGACCGCCGTGCGCGCCATGTCGACGGCGTCAGCGACCCGCCGCGCATTGGCGGCGCTCGGCGCCGCATCGTACGCGCTCCAAGCTGCGGCGCCCGCGTCGATCCACTGGCGTGCCGTGGCGGCCGCGATCCGCATCTCGGCGACGCGCGCACGTTGCAAGGGGTCTCCGTCGCGGCCGGCGTCGAGCAAGAAGCGGACGGTCTCGTCGTACAGGCGCTCGATGATGCCGGTGTGCACCGCCGCGAAACGCAGCGCGCCACCGTGGAACCACGGCTGGCGCTCGTAATCGCCGGGCGAGCCGATCAGCGCTCCGGGGCCGAGCTCGACGCAGTCGAACGAAACGCGATAACTATCGGAATCGTGCATTCCGAGCGGCCGCCAGGCCGTGGAATCGACACTCGCCTCGACGCGGTCCATCGGCACGAGGCACATCTGCGACGAACCGTCGGGCCAGGCGGCGGTCACGATCGGCCGCGTCACGGTGCCCGCGCCCGATGCCCACGTCTTCGCGCCGCGCAAAATGAAACGATCGCCGGCCGCCACGATTCGCACGGCGTCGGCGTCCTGTGTATTCCACACCGCGAAGATGCGGCCGCGCCGCAGGTCGCGCTCGGATTCGGCCTTCTGCACCGCGCTGCCGTAGCGCGCAACGAGTTGCACGCCGTTGACGTGGCCCTCGTAGACGCGTCCCAAGCTCGGGTCGCGCGCGCCCATCGCGCGCAGGGCCTCGAGTTCCGCGCGGCGCCCAACCCGCGCGACGCCGTGCTCGTCGGCGGCCGCCAACGCGAGTTCCATCAGGGTGAAGGCGTCGGCTCTCATCGTAGCGTTTATCCCACCGCGACGCCCGGATCAATCCACGGCGGCGGCCCGATCGATCGGCCAAAAGCGTTCGGCGCGGCAGACCCAGCGCTCCAGCAGCTCGGGCGAGATGCGAAACCCCTCGGGATCGTCGTCGATCAGGTCGCTCGTTTGGGACCGATGCGCGAGGATTGCGGCGCGTTTGGCCGCGCGTTCGTGCGTGTCGAGCGGGAATTCAACGAACGGAACGTCGGCCGCCGGACGGCCGTCGGGCGAGCCGAATTCGTCGAGCCAGACCGCATACGTCCAGAGCTCCGGCGGACGCGGGCAGAGCGCCAACGCCGATTCCAATAGCCGGGCAGCCGCCGCATGGTCGGGGTGCGGTTCGCCCGGCCACGGTCCGAAGACGACCTCGCAGCGACTCGCGACGAGCGAGTCCGCGAGCGCGCGAACCATGCGTTCGCGGGCGCGGCCGCGCAAGTCGCCGGCCGTGCCGTCGCGGACGCGCAGAAACGCCGGTTCGGCCGCGATGCCGAGCGCCCGCAGGCATGCCCGCGCTTCGCGCTCGCGCACGTCGCGCAGGACGTGCGGCGGGAAGCGCTTAGAGCGCGGATGGCTGGCCGAGCCGTCGGTCACGTAGATGACCGCGACGTCGGCGCCGCCCGCCACCGCGCGGAACAGCGTCCCGCCGCACCCGATCGCGTCGTCGTCGGGATGCGGCGCGACGACGGCGATCCGCTTAGCGGCGAGCGTGCTCAATGACGTAACGGTACCTGACCTTTGCCGCCACCACGTTCTCGAACGCTTCGTTGATCTGCTCGAGCGCGATCGTTTCGACCTGCGGCGCGATGCCGTGCGCCGCGCAGAAGTCCAGAATTTCCTGGGTTTCCGCGATGCTGCCGATCAGCGAGCCGCCGAACGAGAGCCGTTCGAAGGCCAGCACGCTGTTGTCGACCGGCGTCTCGATCGGGGCCAGCACGCCGACCAGCGTGATCCGCCCGTCGCGTTTGAGCAGTTTGACGTACGGATTGACGTCGTGCGACTCGGGGATCGTGCTGAGCACGAAGTCCAGCTTGCCGGCGTATGTCGCCATGGCTTTCTCGTCGGTCGAGACGATCGCGTCGCTCGCGCCGAAACGCTTGGCGTCGGCAATTTTGTCCGGCGAGCGCGTGAAGGCGACGACCTCGGCGCCGCGCGCTTTGGCGATTTGGATCGCGACGTGGCCGAGCCCGCCGATTCCGACGATGCCGACTTTGTCGCCGTTACCGATCTTATACCGTTTCATCGGCGAATACGTCGTGACGCCCGAACACAGGAGCGGAGCGGCCGCTTTGGCGTCCATGCCCTCCGGGATGCGGAGCACGAAATCTTGGTCGACCACGACGCTGGTCGTGTAGCCGCCGAACGTATTGCTGCCATCGGGCTTGAACGGGCCGTTGTAGGTTGCGAGAAAGCCGTGCGGTCCTTCGCAATATTGCTCTTCGCCGGCGCGGCACGAGCGGCACTGGCGACAGGAATCGACCATGCAACCGACGCCGACGAGATCGCCTTGCGCGAACTTCGTCACGTGTTCGCCCGCGTGCGTCACTCGGCCCACGAGCTCGTGTCCCGGCACGCACGGCCAGACGGTGTTGTGCCATTCGTCGCGGGCTTGATGGATGTCGGAGTGGCAGACCCCGCAATGTGAAATTTCGATAACGACGTCGCGCGGCCCGGGTTCGCGGCGTTCGACCTCGATGGGGCCCAGGGGCGAGCGGGCGCCGGATGCGCCGTAGCCGGTGGTTTTGATGGCGGTCTCGATCATAGCGGGGAATCATATGCTCGCGACCGGCGCCCGCCAAACAGACTCGCCCCGCACGCCGAGCGAACGGGCCGCCCGCCCGCGACGGGCAACCCGCGCTCGGGCGACGAAGGCGCCGGGATGCTCGAATTTGTTGACGAGGCGCAGGCCTACGAGGAGTTCGTCACCCGGTATTCCGACGGACTTCCCGTGGTCTTGCCCACTCCGGAACGCGTCCGCGCGATGTTAGCGGGAACGCGGGAATCGCCCGACGAGGAGCTCGGGCACGTCGCACCGGCGGGCAACGTGCTCACCGTCCGGGACGTCGCCGTCAACGCCGTGATGGCCGGGGCCGAACCGCGGCAGTTGCGCGTGATCCTAGCGGCCCTCGAAGCCTTGCTCGACGAGCGTTTCAACCTCAACGGCGTGCAGTCGACGACGCATTGCGCCACGCCGCTGGTCATCGTCAGCGGTCCGCTCGCGGCCGAGGCCGGCATCGTGGCCGGCGGAAACGTGCTGGGCAACGGCAACCGCGGCAACCTCGCCGTCGGTCGCGCGCTGCGGCTGGTCATGACCAACGTGGGCGGGGGCCGGCCGCGCGAGACCGACATGGCCGCCCAAGGGACACCGGCCAAGATCTCGTTCTGCGTGGCCGAACGGCTCGATGCCGGCGTCTGGCCTTCGCTCGCGCAGCGCCAGGGCGGCTCGCCCGAAGAAACCAGCGTGACGATCATGGCCGCGGACGGGCCGATCACCGTTAGCGATCACCGTTCGGCGACGCCCGAACGGCTGCTGCGCAATATCGCGAGCACCTTCGCCCACATGGGATCGCTCAATGCCGCCTTGCCGACGCAGGCGGCGTTGTTGATGGCGCCCCAGCACGCGCGGATCGTCTTCAACGCGGGCTGGTCCGTGCCGGACGTTGCGCGCTTTATCTTCGAGAACGCGCGCAACCCCGTCTGGCGCCTGCGCGAGGGCGGCGAATGGGACCCCGCGCTCTCGCCGCAGTTCGTCAAGCGCTACGGCGATCCCGAAGACGGCCGGACCCTGGTGCCCGTCCTCGACGCGCCCGAGCGGCTGATCGTGGCCGTTACGGGCGGCGACACGGGCGGGTTCTCGGCGGTCGTGACGTCCTGGCCGGCCAGCGTGCCGCTGCACCGTTTCATCGATACGGACGGATCGTACAGTTCACCGCGCGCCGAGCGCGAAGGAGCACTCGTATGACTCTTCGACAGGCTCACCCTTCGACAGGCTCACCCTTCGACAGGCTCAGGGTGACAACATGAGTTTTCTGGTTCACGACCCGCGCGGCGCAACGGTTGCCGCGGCTCCCCCGCTCGCGCGCCGGCCGGGCTCGCTCGCCGGACTGACGCTCGGCGTCCTCGATAACGGCAAGGAACAAGCCGACGTCATCCTGGGACGAGCCGCCGAGTTGCTGGCCCGCGAGGGCGCGACTCCGGTCTTCGCCCGGAAACCCTCGTTCTCACGAGTCGCGCCGCGCGAGGTGCTCGAACAGCTCAAGGCCTGCGATATCGTCATCACCGGCCTCGGCGGTTGAGGCAGCTGCGTGTCCTGCTGTATGCGGGACGCCGTCGAGCTCGAGGCGAGCGGTAAGCCGACGACGATCGTCGTCAACGACGTCTTCACCCCCATCGCGCACGCGACCGCGGCGCTCCTGGCGCTGCCGGCCGATTACGTGGAGCGCAACGTCGTGTGGTTGCCGCATCCCACCTCGAATCTCAGTCGCCCGGCCGTAACGGCGCTGGTGGACGAGCGGATCGGGTTGATCCGCGACGCGCTGCTGGGGCGCCTCGCGTCCGCCGCTTCCGCTGCCGCGAACGGAGCGGGCGGCGATGCCCTCGCCGTCGCGCGCGACACCGTGGCGGGACTGGCCGGCAGCCTGCGCGCGGACGGTGCCGAGCTCGAGCTCTTGCACTTCAACGACGGCGTGCTCGCGGGGGAACTGCGCATCGGCGACCTCACCTGTGACGACGGCTCGTGTATCATGCCGGCCGACGCGCTGGCCAAGATGATCGAAGCGCTCGTGCGCCCGAAAGTGCCGGCGTTACGCGAGGTGCGGCTGCGCGAAACCGGCAACGCTCGCGGCTAACGCGGCGCGCACCGTCTTCGCGGCTACGAGCAGCCACATGGCCGCCAACAAACCCAAGAGCAAGAGTGACGCGAGCCCGAAGAGGTGCGCCCCGGTCTGCAGGTAGAGCGCGTCGGTACCCGCCGTCAGCACGCCGACGGGGAACGTGAACGCCCACCAGCCGAGCGTGAAGGGCAGCGCACCGCGCGGCGCTCGCATGGTCGCCGCTTTACCCACCGCCCGCAGCGTGACCGCGATCGCCATGGCCAGCCAGTACACCGCGAAGCCCCACACCAGCACGCCGTAGAAAAGTCCGGCCAGCGCCAAACCGTTTCCGTACGCCGGCCAAACGCTTCGGGCCGCGGTCCCCAGCGCGCTCACACCGGCAATCGACTGGCCCAGCGGCCCGATGACGATCCAGAGCGTCGGAACGAGCGAACCCTCGGGAACATTGTGGAACAGGAGCCGGCTGTAAAAAATCACGATCACGATCGCGGCCAAACACAGACCGATGCCCAGTAGCCCGTAGGCGGCGGCGAGCAGGTCGCCCCGGTAGGCCTGCGGCCAGGTCGGGCTCAGCAGCGCCGCCGGCACGGAAGCCACGATCGGCGGCACGATCGGGAGTAGCCAACTTCCGAGCGCCTTGTTCGTCGAGAGTTCGTGCTGAGTGAACATGAGATACGGCACGATGAAGGCGCTGAAGAGGCTGCCGGCCACGCCGCCGATCCACAGCGCCTGGGCCGCCGCGATGCAGAGATGCGCGGGCAAAACCGCCTCGCCGATCCGCAGAAAGCCGACTGCGATCGTAAACGCGGCCATCGGCGGAGCACCCCAGAGTTGCGCCTTGGCCGGGTCGCGCAAACCAGCCGCCACGGAGCCGGGCGAGCGCACGGCGCCGGCGACCCAGAGACCGAGGAGCGCCGCGAAAAGCAGAGTGTCGGCGCTCCAGAGCGCGAGCCCCATCACCGCCCCGAACGGAATCGTTATCGGGGAAATCGTCAGGCAAATAGCGAGGATGCCGGTGCCCATGACGCTCGTGAACCAGCCGGGGCCGCCCTTCGACAGGCTGAGGGCGACAAATGCATGCCGTTGAGCGATACCCCTCCGACCCTCTCCAAGGCCCACGTCACCGCTTGGCGGGCGACACGGAATCTTTGCCTGTCGAAGGTTCAGGCCACCCTGAGTCTGTCCAAGGGTCGCGCCACAATGAGTCTTTCCAAGGGTCGGGGTCACCCTGCGCCTGTCGAAAGTCGTTTCGCCCGTAGCCTGTCGGAGGGTCATGCGACGATTGTAGGGTGACCGGAACGATAAGTCCAAGTATATTATTCTTGGATTATCCAAATTTTCGCTTATGGTGACCGGCATGGCCTTCAACTTGATCCAGCTCCAGACGTTCCGCCGGCTCGCGCGAGAGGGCAACTTCACGCGAACCGCCGAGGCGCTCAATCTGACCCAGCCGGCCGTCACGCAGCACGTGCGGGCGTTGCACGATCATTTTGGCGTGCCGCTGGTCGATCTCGTCGGGCGGCGGCCGGTCTTGACCGATGCGGGCCGGTTCCTCGCCGAACGGGCCGAGCGGCTCCTAGGCTCGGTCGAAGCGCTCGAACGCGACATGCGGGAATTTGCCGACGTACGAGCCGGCGAACTGCGCGTCGGCGCCACGGTTACCATCGGTGCCCACGCGTTGCCGGCGCTGGTCGCGCGCTTCCAAGCCCGCTTTCCGGCGATCGGACTGCTGGTCGACGTCGGGAATACCGCTACGATGGCCGAGGCCGTGAAGGCGGGGCACGTCAGTCTGGCGCTGGTCGAGGGTCCGCTCGCTGACGACGAACTCGAAATCGAGGCGTACGCCGACGACGAACTCGTGCTGGTCGCGCCACCGGCGCACCCGCTCGCGCGACGAGGGACGCCCGTCCGCGCGCGCGATCTGGGCGGCGCGCGCTTCGTATTCCGGGAAGCGGGGTCGGGCACGCGGGCGCAGGTCGAGCAGGTCTTGCGCGATGCCGGCGTCACGCCGGAGGTGGCGCTCACGCTGCCCTCCGGCGACGGGATCATGCGCGCGGTCGAACTCGGCATCGGGCTCGCAATCGTTTCGCGGCTCGTGAGCGAGGAAGCGATTCGCGCCGGACGTGTCGTCCGCGTCCACCTGCGCGACGTCGCGTTTCCGCGGACCTTTCGCATCGTGCGCCTGCGGCGGCAGACGCCTTCGCCGGCTGCCCTGGCGTTCGCGGCGCTCGTCCGCTCCTAACGGAACACCGCGACCGCCGGCGCCGTTCAACGTCGAATTCATCAGTCATTCTCACGCGCGTGCGAGGCTACGCGCATGCTCGCTCACATTTTAGCGGCGACCGACGGTTCCGAAGGCGGCGATCGCGCGCTCGCTTACGCGGTCGCCCTCGCGCGAACACAGAATTCGAAGCTGACGATCTGCACGGCAATCGATTCCGCGGCGACGATCGCGGCGAACGCCTCACCCTTCGGTTTCGACGCGGGAAGCGCGCTAGCGGCGCAAACGGCCGCGGCTTGGGCGGTGCTCGATCGCGCGGGTGAGGCCGCCGCGCGGGCCGGGGTCTCGTACGAGAAACTGTTGCTGGACGGCAGCACCGCCGAGACGATCGCCGTCAGCGCGGACGCGCAACACGCCGATGCACTCGTCATCGGACGGCACGACGCCTCCGGTCTGGAACGGCTCTTCCTCGGTAGCCCGGCAAGCGGCATTCAGTACCGGTGCGACGTTCCCGTATTCGTCGTACCGCCCGATGCGGCGCCCGCAAACGCCGCTACCGCTTGCATCTTGGTGGCGCTCGACGACTCCGCCCAGAGCGATGCCGCGCTCGCCTTCGCCCTGCGTTTCGCGCAGAACGGAACGGCGTCGCTCGTGCTCTGTTCCGTGGTCGATGCGCCCGCCGCCGCGAGCGCGCTCGCGACCACCCTTTCGGCGTCAACTCGCGCGCTGCTCGCCGACCGCGCCGCGCTCGTCGCAGCAGCCCACATCGCGTACGAAACGTGCGCGCCCGGCGGCGACCCGGCGGCCGCGATCGTCGCCACCGCGCAAGCCCACGGCGCCGGCACGATCGTCATGGGCACGCACGGCCGCCGGGGCTTGCAACGGATGTTCTTGGGGAGCGTCGCGGAAGCGGTCGTGCGCGCCGCGAGCGTGCCGGTCGCCGTGGTGCGTGCGCTTCCGGTTCCCGTCACAGCCGGCCAAGACGCATAGCGTTTTGCCGGCTCGGCTGGCGAGGTCCGCGGGGACCGGTGACTTCGCGCACGGCGGGTGGTCGCCCGCAGCCGTATTCTGCCGTCATGCCGATTCACGATTTTCTCCCGCGCGCTCACGGCCACGTCCGGATTCACCTCCGGGACGGATCGATCCACACCGGCCGGTTCCGCACGGATATCTTGAGTGAGACGGCGCTTTCAGCGTTCTTTCACGGTGACACGCGAGATATCTCGCTGCCGCTCGACGCCATCGTGGCGGTCGAATCCCTCGACATCCTCCAACTCGCCTCCTAGGCCACGAGCCGCGCCTTTCCAGGCCATTCCCCTAGATCGACTCGCGACCGCGCACCCAGGCCTAGCCCGGACAACGTGCGCAAATCTCTAGCCCGGACGCCGCGCGCCGATTTCTAGCTCGGACGCCGCGCGCAGATCTCTAGCCGAGTTCCGGCGGGATCGCTGAACGCGCACGTCGGCTTGATCGAACCCGAGAAATCCGCCGTCTCCCATGCGCGCTCATGCTCGCCCGGCGAGCGTCCACCCCTGGACGGTCGTTAGGGCGGTGAAGCCTAGGCGCTCGAGGATCGGGCGACTCGTTTCCTGTGCGTCGACCGTCAGATATTCGTATCCGCGCGCCTGCGCCCACCGGGCCCGTTCGGCCACGAGACGGCGGTAGACGCCGCGGCCGCGATATTCCGGGTCCGTGCCGCCGCCCCAACTCGAGGCAAAGGCGCGGCCGGGCGGTAATTCGAGTCGTCCCGCGGCCACCGGTTCCGCTGAGACGTATGCCACGGCGGCGAGCGTGTCGGCCGCCTCACCGAACAGGCGCGCCGACAGCGTTCCGGCGGCCGACTTCGCCACGCTCCCGAACGCTCGCGCCGTGACCGCCAGGTAGGTTTCGAGTTCCGCGGCCGTCCGGACGACCCGCACTTCGACCTCGGGGTTCGCAGGCCACGCGTCGTCGTGAGCGCCCAGTTCCAACACCATCACCGTCTCGCGCTCTTCGGCTTGGAAGCCGTGCGCGGCCAGGACCGCAGCGAGGTTCTCGGGGCGATCGTGCGCGTAGAGTTTCCACTCGACGTCCTCCCCTAACGCGCGAAAGAACGCAGCCTCGCGGGCCACGATGCGCTCGGCCTCAGCCGCGTCGAACTCCCAGGCGACGATCAGATTATGCGAACCGCGCTCGCGCACGACCGGCCCGGCGCGTTCGATGCGCGTGCCGGGGCCGGCCGGCGGATCGCGGCGCATCTCGGCATCGAAACGAGCCAAGAGCGAGGGCGACGCGCCCTCATCGCCCACTACGGGGAATGGTCGGCGATGATGCGCCAACCGGCGGCGGTCCGGTGCAGCACGAGTGAAAACAATCCCGTCGGATGGGTGCCGCCCGGCAACGCGAGATGCCAGCGCGCGAACGCGACGGCGTAATCGCCGCCCAGCGCCCGCACCGTCAGGTCGCTGAAGCTGAGCACGCCCATGCCGCTACGGCCGTAGTGCGCCGCGTAGTGGGCTCGAATCGCGGCGTAGCCGTGGATGACGGTCTTCGCGCTGATGTAGACGGTATCGGGCGCATCCTCGTAGCTGCGCATGAACGCGTCGAGATCCGCGCGGTTCCAGGACCGCGCGCTACGCGCGAGCAGGTCCGTGACGCCGGCCGCCGAGTCCGCCACGCCGGCCCCGCCTGCCGCGCTCGACGAGACATCGGCGAATGCTCGCGCCGGCGTGGCGAGCGCGACGATCAACGCGAACGTGAAAACCCCGAACATCGAACGCATGCGGCCGCTTTCGGAGCCGGTCGCCGCTCCTCCGGTTCGAGTCTGCCGGGCGTTAGCAGGTTCGCCGGTTCCCGCGTTACAACGTGCGTTCATGCGCCTGACCGACGTCGAACGGGACAAGCTGCTCCTGAGCTACGCCGCCGAACTGGCGTGGCGCCGCCACGCGCGCGGCATCAAGCTCAATTACCCCGAAGCGATCGCGGTGTTGTCGTCGTTCGTCCTCGAAGGCGCGCGCGACGGCGCCACGGTGGCCGACCTGATGGATCGCGGTCGGACGGTGCTCTCCCGCGCGGACGTGATGGAGGGAATTCCCGAGATGCTGCACGAGGTGCAAGTGGAAGCCACGTTCCCCGACGGTACCAAACTCGTGACCATCCACGAGCCGATCCCATGAAGCCGGGCGAACTGCTCGCCGCGGACGGCACCGTCGAACTTCGCGCCGGTCGCGCGCGGGCAACGGTGCGCGTGGCCAATACCGGGGACCGCCCGATTCAGGTCGGCTCGCACGCCCACTTCTTCGAAGTCAACGAGGCGCTCGCGTTCGATCGCGACTCGGCCTACGGCATGTGCCTCGATATCGCGGCCGGCACGGCCATCCGCTTCGAGCCCGGCATCGAGCGGCCCGTGGCGCTGGTCGCGATCGGCGGCGAACGCCGGCTGGCGGGCCTCCGCGGCTTGGCGCGCACGTGAAGATCGACCGCGCGGCGTACGCGCGCCTCTACGGCCCGACGACCGGCGACCGCATGCGCTTGGCCGATACGAATCTGATCGTCGAGATCGAGCGCGATTTCGCCGTGTACGGCGACGAGATCACGTTCGGCGGCGGCAAGGTGATCCGCGACGGGATGGGTCAGCATCCCACCGCGACGCGCGACGAAGGCGTGCTCGATACCGTGATCACCAACGCCGTCGTGATCGACGCGAGCGGCATCTACAAGGCCGACGTCGGCCTGCGCGACGGACGCATCGCGGGCATCGGAAAAGCCGGAAATCCATGGCTGCAAGACGGCGTCACCGCCGGCATGATCGTGGGCGCGTCGACCGAGGTGATCGCGGGCGAAGGCAAGATCCTCACGGCCGGCGGCGTCGACGCGCACGTGCACTTCAT
>Ga0116227_10013834_pt1 | contig 12534 bp, 7 predicted proteins | sample S1TSphgellanicum_FD_89693 | JGI IMG/M metagenome (GOLD analysis project Ga0116227, IMG submission 89693) | Host-associated microbial communities from peat moss isolated from Minnesota, USA - S1T2_Fb - Sphagnum magellanicum MG | ecosystem: Host-associated > Plants > Peat moss > Unclassified... | reverse complement strand
TTTACACCTACAATTGGATATTCACCGGTATGCTTTAAGGTTTCGTAATACAAACTTTCTTCCTGTATCTTACCACGTTGGTACATGGTCTCCATGGCACCAAGTACGCCTCCACGGTCGTTGATGCGCTTGAATTCCAGTAACACGGCATCCTCTACCAGATCGGTTAGATCTTCAATGATGAAAGCGCCTTGTAGCGGATTTTCATTTTTCGCTAAACCCAGCTCCCTGTTGATGATGAGTTGTATGGCCATGGCCCTGCGTACAGATTCTTCGGTGGGTGTAGTGATGGCTTCATCGTAAGCATTGGTATGGAGGGAATTGCAATTGTCATAGATCGCATACAAAGCCTGTAAAGTAGTACGGATATCGTTGAAATCTATTTCCTGCGCATGCAATGACCTGCCGGATGTTTGGATATGGTATTTCAGTTTTTGTGATCTATCGTTTCCTTTGTACTTATTCTTGATCGCTTTGGCCCAAATGCGGCGCGCAACGCGACCAATTACCGAATACTCTGGATCAATGCCATTGGAGAAAAAGAAGGACAGGTTGGGTGCGAAATCGTCTATGTTCATGCCCCGGCTTAAGTAATATTCTACAAAGGTAAATCCATTACTTAAAGTGAAGGCCAGTTGAGATATTGGATTGGCACCAGCTTCAGCAATGTGGTAACCGGATATAGATACGGAATAGAAATTACGTACCTTCTCAGTAATGAAATAGCTTTGGATATCTCCCATCATGCGTAAGGCAAATTCGGTGGAGAAGATACATGTGTTTTGTGCCTGGTCTTCTTTCAAGATATCGGCTTGCACGGTTCCTCTAACGGTACTGATAGCATAGTCTTTTATCTTTTTATATACATCGGCAGGTAAAACCTGGTCGCCGGTTACCCCAAGAAGCATCAAGCCTAAACCGTTATTACCTTCAGGAAGTGCACCTGAGTATAACGGCCTTGCTTGTTGTTTGGCTTGGTAGATCAGATCTATTTTTTCACTAACTTCGGCCTGCAGGTTATGCTCCACAATGTATTTTTCACACTGCTGATCGATTGCCGCATTCATGAAAAAGCCCAAAAGCATAGGAGCAGGACCATTAATCGTCATGGATACTGAGGTGGTAGCGGCACAGAGGTCAAATCCCGAATAGAGCTTTTTAGCATCGTCTAATGTAGCGATGCTCACCCCTGAGTTTCCTATTTTTCCGTAGATATCGGGTCTGATGTGTGGATCTTCGCCATACAGGGTTACGGAGTCAAAGGCTGTCGAAAGCCGGTGCGCGGGTTGTCCCAGTGATACATAGTGGAAACGTTTATTGGTCCGTTCAGGTCCTCCTTCACCTGCAAACATACGCGTTGGATCTTCTCCATCACGCTTGAGTGGGAATACGCCGGCTGCATAAGGGAATTCTCCGGGTACATTTTCGGTTAATAACCAACGCAGGATATCTCCCCAGTCCTGATACCTGGGTAAGGATACCTTTGGAATCTGAAGCTTGGACAAGGATTCATAGAACAGCGGTTGTCTAATTTCTTTATCGCGTACTTTATAAACAAAATACTCCTGTTTATATTTCAATTTAGTTTCTGGCCATTGACGAAGCAATCTTCTGCATTCTCCATCCAGTTGTTCTTCCAGATGTTGATAAACCTCGGTCAGGGTGTCTATAATGTTCTGACTTACCGGGACATCTTTAGTTATTTTGTCCTGTTTAGACAATTCGATTACCCCTTGCAACTGGTAGAGCTTGAGTGCAATGCCACATTGTTTATCCACCCATTCGTTATATGCCTGACTGGACTCTGCAATTTCCGCAAGGTACCGTATTCGGTCTGGCGGAATGATGTAAATCTTTTCCGATTGGGCTGCACTTAGTTCCATTTGTGCATGGAAGTTGATGCCAGTCTTTTCGGTGATTTTGTTCATCAGGGCGCTGAACAGGTTGTTCATTCCGGGATCGTTGAATTGGGAAGCCATGGTGCCAAATACAGGAATGCTATCGTCTTTGGCATCAAAAAGGTTGTGGTTGCGTTTGTATTGTTTACGAACGTCTCTAAGCGCATCTAAGGCACCCCTTTTATCAAATTTATTGATGGCAACAAGGTCTGCAAAATCAAGCATGTCAATTTTTTCCAGCTGTGTGGCTGCACCAAACTCAGGTGTCATCACGTAAAGCGAAACATCGCAATGTTCGGTGATTTCTGTGTCGGACTGGCCGATACCCGAGGTTTCTACAATGATGAGGTCGTAACCGGCCGCTTTACAGATATCGATACTTTCCTGAACATTTTTAGAAAGGGCCAGATTGGCTTGCCTGGTAGCCAGGGAACGCATGTATATTCTGGGGCTGTTGATGGCATTCATCCTGATCCGGTCGCCCAGTAAGGCACCTCCAGTTTTACGTTTAGATGGATCCACAGAAATGATAGCCATGGTTTTGTCTTTGACTTCATTCAGAAATCTTCTAACAAGTTCGTCTACCAGCGATGATTTTCCGGATCCACCGGTTCCGGTGATTCCAAGTACAGGGATATTTTTGCCTTTACTCAGTTTTTTGAGTTCATCAACAAACTTTTGTGCATCCTCAGGATCATTCTCAGCAACAGTAATTGCAGCGGCAATACTCTTAACTTCCTTTTTAGGAATACCTTTAAGTTCAGTAGTCAATGTCTTGGTGGTGATGTAATCTGTTTGCTGTAACATGTCATTAATCATACCTTGCAAGCCCATTTTACGGCCGTCATCGGGAGAGTAAATTCTGGTGATGCCATAAGCCTGTAGTTCGGCAATCTCAGTCGGAAGAATTACGCCACCACCGCCACCAAATATTTTGATTTTGGAAGCACCGCGTTCCTGCAGCAAGTCGTACATGTATTTAAAATATTCAATATGGCCTCCTTGGTAGGAGGTCATAGCAATGCCTTGCACATCTTCCTGGATGGCACAGTTGACCACTTCTTCTACAGAGCGGTTGTGACCAAGATGGATCACTTCGGCACCAGTAGACTGCAAGATGCGGCGCATGATATTTATGGTTGCATCATGTCCGTCAAAAAGGGCTGCTGCTGTAACAAAACGAATTTTATGTTTGGGTTTATAGCTGACAATTTGTTCCATCGTAGATTTATAATCGGTACGCAAAGGTAACAAAAACTGGGTGCAGGCATGTAGAAATACCGGCCTCAAATGGGCTAGGCTATAATAACAAAAGGCTGTTTTGGTTTTTGTTCCAGAACAGCCTTTTTAAGATATTTAAACCGCTTGTATTAAGGGTTGGTGATTTCTACAATGGGTTCTCCAATACATCCGCTAGGCATTTGAATGTGTAACATCGCGGCTAAAGTAGCTGAAATATCCGTCATGTGATACGTTTTATTGGTTTTTCCGGGCTTCACGTTCCAGCCCATAAATACGCATGGGATATGTGCATCGTAGGGCGCCCAGGCGCCATGGGTTGTACCGGTTTTGCTGCCACTGAAATAGTTCGATTTCAGGATGTAGTAAATGTCTCCACTTCTGCTGGTATTGTATCCGGCAGTCAGTGATTTTTTAATTCCTTCAGGAAGCGTTGTTGCTGCCAGTTTGCTTAAATCGACCACATCAAACACTTCGTCTTTTTTGCGCAGATTGTCTATAATAGCTGTTTTAAGCGTTTCATAATCCACTTTAGCTTCGCGTATGCCGTCTTTATTTAGGTAAAGCTGCCCATTTGCCGTGCTTGCAATGGCTTTTTTTACTTTAAATTGTTGCTCCAGGTCAGCATTTAAATTTTTTATCGCAGTTCCTTCATCAAAGGTTCCTCCAGGCAAACGATTTTCTATCATAAACCCAGGGACATGGGCAGCACCGTGGTCTGCAGATAAGAAGAACAGGTAATTTCCTTTACCCAGTTTGTTGTCTAAATAGGTGAAGAAAGTTTCAAGATCTTTATCCAATCTTAAATAGGTATCCTCAGCTTCAATAGAGTTTGGTCCATATTGGTGCCCTACATAATCTGTAGAAGAGCAGCTCACTGCTAAGAAATCTGTATTGCCGCTCTGCCCCAGATTTTCAGAAATGATGGCTTTCTTGGCAAGATCTAGGGTGATGGTATTGCCATATGGCGTACTTTTAATAATTTCATAGTTTTTGCCGATATACAATTTCAAAGGGTGCGGAAACGTTGGTGTTTGTTCGCCACGTGTTTTGCGTTCGTATACTTTATCATCGGCCGTACTTTGTGTGTATGATTCGATAGGGTATAGGGTGTTCCAGTTTTGCGCAAAAAACTGATCGGCTGTTTTGAGTTTATTGTAATCCTGAACCCATTGCGGCAAATTTTTCATGTAATAAGTGCTTGTAATCCAATCGCCCGTTTGTCCGTCATACCAATAAGCTGCATTTGCGGCATGTCCTGCTGGTAAAATGGCACCGCGATCTTTCAGCGAAATACCAATTACTTTACTCTTGAAATTGGTAGCCAAACGAAGTTCATCTGTAATGGTGGTGGTGAGCATATTTTTAGGAGACATCACTCCGGCCATGGTGTTACTGCCAACTGTAGCTACTGTGGTATCTTCGGCGCAGTACATATCTCTTTTCAACTGTCTGTCATACCAATCGTTACCTACTATCCCGTTGATGGCAGGCGTAGCCCCGGTATAAATGCTAGAGTGTCCGCAGGCTGTAATGGTTGGTGTATAAGGGATTAATGTGTTTTCTGCAGAAAACCCTTCCCTAAGCAAGCGTTTAAAACCACCATTTGAATACCTGTTGTAATAACGGTATAAGTAATCCCATCTCATTTGATCAACTACAAGCCCTACAACCAATTTTGGCCTGGCTATGTCAGCTGATCCCTTTGTATCTATAGTTTTAGCATTTTTATGCTGTGCCATTGCCCCGTAGCTGAGGAGTGCAAAGGCAGTAAAAACCAAGTGAATTTTCTTCATTATCGCATTTAAATTTGATGCTAAATATAGGGACTTGAGAATAAGTATTGTTTAAGCTTATGTAAAGATTTTATAGCACTTCGGCCACCACAAAGGTACTGCCGCCAATAAAAATCAGATCGGTTGCTTTGGCCTGAGTTTTTGCCTCTTGGTAAGCTTCGGTTACAGTTGGGTATATTTTGCCTTTTAGCTGGTGTGTTGCGGCCTGGTCTGCTAGCTCTGCGGCGGAAAGCGCACGCTCTAAATCTGGCTGACAGAAGTAATAGGCTGCATCCTTTGGCAGCAGCTGTAGTACACCACTGATGTCTTTGTCTTTGACCATACCTATCACCAGGTGCAGCTGGTCGAAAGTCGTGGACCGAATGTTCTGCATGACTTCAGTGATTCCGGCAATGTTGTGTCCAGTATCACAAATGGTTAATGGATGTTCCTGTAAGATTTGCCATCTGCCCTGCAGACCAGTGAGTTTTTTAACATTGGCAATTGCGGAAACCAGCGCCGAGTCGGTAATTACATATCCTTTTTGTTTCAGAACCAATACCGATTGTATCACAGTCAGGATGTTTTTGAGCTGGTATGAACCGCTAAGGTCTAAGTTCAGTTCAGGATATATTTGTTTTTGATGCTCATGTACAGAGGTGCACAAAAACTGATTTTCTCTTTTTATATTTTCTAGCCGCAACTGCTGATCTGCAAAAATGATTTTGCTGTTTGTTGCTGCTGCTTTTTGAAGAAATACTGGGGCACTTTCAGCTTGTGTTTCTCCGATTACTACTGGAATTCCTGGTTTGATGATACCGGCCTTTTCGCCTGCAATTTCGATCAGGGTATTTCCCAAAATATTGGTGTGGTCCAGGCTGATATTGGTGATGACCGACAGCTCTGGTGTGATGATATTGGTGGAGTCGAGCCGGCCACCAAGTCCCACTTCAATAATGGCAATGTCTACCTGTTCTTTTGCAAAATAGGAGAAAGCCATGGCTACGGTAACTTCAAAGAAGGAAGGATTAATTTCTTCCATGATGTCTTGCTGCTCATTGACAAATTCAGTCACGAACTTTTCTGAAACCATTTGGCCATTGATGCGAATCCGTTCTCTGAAATCTTTAAGGTGCGGGGAGGTGTATAAGCCGGTTTTGTAGCCAGCTTGCTGCAAAATTGCAGCAAGCATATGTGAAGTTGAACCTTTACCATTGGTACCTGCGATGTGAATGCTTTTGAATTGCTGCTGAGGATTTCCCAACTTTTCACACATGGCAACGGTATTGTGAAGGTCTTTTTTAAAAGCTACTGCGCCTACGCGTGTAAACATGGGTAGCTTGTTGTATAAATAGTCAATCGTTTGCTTGTAATTCATTTTTAACGCATGGTGACGCAAAATTATTAAAGATGCACGACTATTTCACTTTAAAGTTGAAAACAACTACACCAATTTGTACATCTGGTGCAGAATCTGATTGCGTTAGGCGTGCACCCATTACGGCAGTTCTGCACTTTTCCCAAAGTTCTCGGTCATTTAAAGTGGTTCCTTTAACGCCAGGAGTAGCATCAATAACAATTCCGCTTTTATTGATTTTAATCCTTACCGCAATTTTACCAGTTTTTTGACCATCATCCTGTGGGGTAACCAGATTGGTAAACTTTCTCAGTTCAATTGGTTTTTCACCGAAGCCTGAACCACCTTCGCCATAATTGGTGGCTAAAGGATCACCATTTACACTGCCTTGGTTGCCTGGAGTAGAACCTGTACCATCACCAGCGCCCGTTCCCTGATTCGTTTTACCTTTATACAGGGCATTTTGATTGATGGTTGGTTTTGCTGGTTTGCTTTCTACAGCTGTCGCTACCGGGGTAGCTGTGGTCTTTGTTGTTTTCGTTTTAACACTTACGGCATCTTCCGAAGTCTGGGTGACAATTTCTTTGCTACTCACCTCGGCCACCGATTTTTGTGGTGTGGGTTTTGCTTCCACTACTTTATCCGGTGCCTGGTGATTGGCATCGGGGTCAGCAGAGGGTTCTTCTATACTGCTAATGTCGGTACCCATACCCTCTACGGAAGTACCATAATTGACTACCATACCACCCATACCGGCTTCTTCAACAGGTTGAAAATTACCTATGGCAATGAAAAAACTTAAAGCGAGCAAAACGGCCATAATGCCTGTCGATATCGCCAGTGCTTTAGGGTAATTGTTTTCTTCTCTAGGGTATATCATTTTTTCTTTGGTTCTACGGCTAATACCACTTTTAGTTTTAGCTTATTGGCGACATCAAATACCGTCATGGTATTCTCTATAGAAACGCCCCTAGCCACGTACAAGACAATTGATAAATCAGGCGAAGCTTTTTGATAGGCTTCTACTGCCGCTTGCAGTCCTTCCAGTGTAACCTTCTGTTTGTCTACGAAATAATTTAACTTTTCATCTATAGATACAGTAACGGTTTTTTGAGCTGAAGATTGTTGTCCGGATTCTGAGCGTGGCAGTAAAAGTTTCACTACCTGCGGATTCACTACTGCAGATGCCAGTAGGAAGAACAGCATCAGGAAGAACATAATGTCATTCAATGCAGAAGTATGGACTTCTACAGTTGCTTTATTTCTTTTACGTAGATTCATTATTTTCCTGGTTCTTCTAATAAATCAATAAATTCAATAGCATCTGTTTCCATTCTTAAAATGATTCGTTCTACCATCATGTTCAGGATGTGGTACAATACGTAGGCGATGATCCCGATAATTAATCCGGTAGCAGAAGTGATCATCTTGGTATATAAACCACCAGAGATGGTTCCGATTTCAATGGCACCTTTGATGGATACATCGTGGAAAATGGTGATTACCCCAACGATCGTTCCTACGAAACCTAACATGGGTGCAATACCAGCAATAATCCCTAGAATGCCAATGTTTTTTTCCAGTTTAGAAACTTCTAGTTTTCCATTATTTTCAATGGCGGCTTCGATGTCTTTAATCGGCCTTCCAATACGTTTTAAACCTTTTTCCAGCATTCGGCCCAATGGAGAATTGTTGTTTTTACACAAAGCAATGGCATTGTCTAATCTGCCTTCATGGATATACTGTTTTATCTGAAGCATCAGGTTTGATTCTGTTTTAGAAGCTTTTCTGATGGTAATGTATCTTTCTACGAAAATAACCAAACCTAAGAATGCCAGTAAGGCAAGCGGTACCATTACCCATCCACCTTTAAATAATAGGTCTATAAAGTGTAGCTCTGGTGTGGCGGGAGTAAGGGCTGGATTTAATGCGCTTGCGGAATCTGTAAGTTGGTTAATGGTATCAGTGGCACCTTGTATTAATGCGATCATATAAATTAGTGTTGTTTTGTGTGTCTGTTTGTGAAAATGTAAATATCTGGAAGTTTTGTTGTTTCTTTCAGTATTTCAAGTTGCCTCCTGGCTTCCCGTTCGTCCGTAAATGTACCCAGGGTAATTTTAACTCTGCGGCCTTTTAAATCCGCTACTTTTGCATGGATGCCACGTTTCTTCATCTCTGCTAGGAAATTGTCCGCTTCCTTTTGATTTGCCAGAGAAGCAGCCAGGATTTCAAAGGTTATTGTGTAATTTGAATGTTCTGCCGGAGCAGGAATGGTAACAGTTTTCTTTGCTGAATCTATTTTTGCAATAGCCTTTTCATTGCTGATACGGATGCTATCCGCAATTGCTGCAGTATCAGTAACTGGACTTGAATCTGCCAGTATGGTTACGAATGGTTTTTGAACTTGTTTTTGCGCATTACCTGTAACCTGGACATTGTGCTGAATGATAGCTTTGAACAATTCTGGCTTGAGTAAATAGGCCAATGCGATTAATGCACAAATGACTACAATCCCGATCAATAATTGTCGGTAAGCTGGAGGTTTTTGTTCAGGAATTACTACGGAATTGACATAAAAGGAGCTGGCCGATGATCTATTTTCTGCCGATTCGGAAATGAATACAAATGGGGTATCATCTTTAAAATCTAAATGTGGCTCAATGTTTTCTACAAGATCTTCAGCTGGTTTAACTTCCGTTTCAGGTTCAGTTTCTACTGTTGTTTCAGCATTAGCGGCAGCTTCAACAAGGTATGTTTTTGATTCTTCCGAAATTTGAGGGTCAATTTTTAAAATTGGCGCTTGTTTTTCAAGGGGCTCTTTTTCAGTAAGCCCATTATCTAAAGTTAAATTTTCTTCTTCATTCAGATCTTCTTCATTCGGATCTTCTTCAGGAACCAACTCTTCTTCTGGTTCGATGTTTTCTGGAGTTTCTATAAAAGGAGGACGCTGTACATCCTCCTCACGGTGTGCGGCTCCATCGCCGAGATCGAGATTGCTATTTTCCAGATCCAGTTGCCCTAGTGTATCTTCAATGTGAAGTGCTTCTTCAAATAGGGGCTGTATTTCCTGATCAGGAGCAACCTCGGCACTTAAAGCTGGTAATCCGTAAAATTCAAATCCAAAATACTGGTCTTTTTTTGAAGTAAAGGTCAGGCTACCAGTTTCAATGGAGAAAACACCCAATTGTCCAAAGCCTACAGTTTGATGTTCGGCCAGTTCATCCAGCATTCGCTGTGAAAACTCCTCAATCTGATGGATAGCCAGATCAGCGGAGATGCGTTCTTCGTTGCTGATCTGGGAAACGAGTAGGCTGTCTTCTTTAAGGTCTGAAGTAAAATGTATTAAATATCTAGGCGGTAAAAATAAATGGCTTGCGACGTCATACCTTCCCGGAGATTTTTTTTTATAAATGGTCCCAAGACCGGGGATACCGACCTCTTTGTGGGCTTTTATAAGTGTCGTAAGGTAAAATAATACATCCATTCTGGTAAAAATAAATTTTTAAATCCGTAACAGCCAATTAATAATCAAAAACCTGCTAGAACGAATAGGCTACTCCTCCGAAAATATTGGTTCCAATGGTTTGATAATATAAGAATTTACTGTATTTGGTACCCAATAAATTGTTTACTCTAACAAAGGCAGAGAACTTATTATTGATTTTATAATTTGCACCAATGCCCAGGTCTACAAAACCTTTTACGGTAGCAATACGCTCATTGGCCATATCAGGAAGGTTATAGGGATTTGCGGGCGCAGCGGTATAAATTTTGGCTTTGCTCTCATCTTGGATTGCGATAGCCGCATTGAAACTCAGCTCTTTGTTGAAGGCATACATCAAGTCGGAGCTCAGGCGCAATTGAGGTTTAAACCAGCTTTGACTTTCAGCGGCAGGTTTGTAATCTTCGAAGTTCAATTTACCAGTCCATTTCAACGCATCACTTACCTGTATGGATATTTCTCCTTCCAAACCAGTTAATTTTGTATTTCCGAAATCGTAAATGACATCAAACTTATTGAAGTTGGCGAAGTCGTTTACAAACAAAGCCATGTCGGTGATGGTTTTGTAATAGAACCTGGCCTTATAACCAAATCCAGGACCACCAGTTCCCTTAATTCCACCACTAATACTTAATTTTTCGATGGAGTTCTGGATATTGATGTTACTGTTTAAGAAAGGATTTTCGTCAGTCAGTTGTTTCAATGAATTTCGGTTTACATCGCCTTTTACTTCACCGAAAATCTGCAGATAGTCTGGAATCAAGGTAAAATCAGCCGTTACCGTAGGGAAGATTCTGCTGGCAGAAGTTGTACCAAATTCTTGTACGAAGTTAATTCCTGCAGTGATTTTAACCCCATTTGCCTGAAGACGGATGTAAGGGTTCAATTTCAATAAGTTATTGCCTACGCTGGTCAGCTGATCTTTGGTGTTTCCAAATTCAGCAGAAGCAGCTATACCTAAATTAAAGCTGCTGATACGCTTATTCAGATAACCATTAATCACTACTGAATTCTCTCTTGCTTTAAATTTATCGGTCCATACATAACCATTCAATTTGGCGGCATAGCTTAAAGCATCTGGGTCGTCGTTAAATTTTTTTACAATTTCGCCTTCCGCTTCGATAAAGTTAAATGCCTGTTGTTCCGGATTAGGATTTAAAGTCGGATGCTCCGGATCAATACCATAGAAGTAAAGCCCGTTTCTCTGGTAATTGAGCCTACCGCTTAAAGTCACCTGATCGCCGATACTGCGGCCAAATACACTCAATTGCTGCTGACTAGATTGTTGCTTGTTCAAACTGCCTTTTTGCGCAAAATGTTTGAAAAAAGCACCAGCTTGTAAAGCTTCATCGCGGCCAATATTGATGTAAGCCTCGCCGAGTGTAGTTCCTGCACTTCCAAATGCACCTTTTACATAATTGTTGATGAGTTCAGTTTCTTTTTGTTCGGCCAGCTGTTGCGCCTGCAATTTGTTGATGTCTGAGTTCAGTTCCAGTTTACGGTTTGTTAAGTTGTAATTGAACTTGGCTCTATAGGTTTTGACATCATTTAAATCCGGACTTCTTCGGAGTTTTACTGCCTCAGCCAATACAGGTTTGTATGGCCTTACTACCTCTATTTCTTCGGCAACGGCTTTATTCTCGTCTTGTTTCTTCTCGGTTGTTTTTTTGTCCTGTGCAGTAACAGTTAAAGAACCGGCAGTAAGGAACAGTAGTGTTGTATATATTAGTTTCGTGAATCTCATGTTGCTTGTTCTTATTTAATTTTCTGTAATTTTTCTTTCGCTGTAGCTACAATTTCGTCTTTACCCTTGTAATTGTCGATGATGCTCAAGAGTGTACTTTTAGCCTGTAAATTGTCTTTCAAGGCTACATAGTTATCAGATAATAGGATGAATGCTTTAGCTACCCAGTAATCATAAGAAGCCATGTTATTGATCAGTTCAAAACAGGTTTTGGTAGATGTTTTATAGTCTTTCTTTTCATACTGTATAGCAGCCAGGTTGTATTTGGCTTCGGCAGCTGCCAAGGTTTTGGTTTTGCTGACTACACTATTAAATGCCTTTACAGCTTGTTCGGTATCACCTTTTAACAAATAAGCTTTACCTGCATACAGATCTACACTGTTTTTTTCTTCTTCAGAGGCTTTGTCGGATTCTTTAACCAATTGAACGTATTTCAATACGTCTTCAGACATTTTCAATTCGCTGTAGGCTTTTAACAGGTTATTGATTGCATAGGTGTAATGCACTTTATAATCGGCAGTGGTTTCTAAACGTTTCAGATATACAATGGCTTCATTGAATTTTTTCTGATCCAAGAACAATTTAGAGATACTAACCAATGAACGTTCTGTATAATCACTGGTCCAGTCGTTCAGTATATATTCATAATCAGGAATAGCCTCATTTGGACGACCCAGTTTCACTAAAGACTCCGCACGGATAAATTTGGCTTCTTTATCGTGTATGGCTTTCGGGAATTTATCAAAATAAGCATTTACAGCCTCAAAAGCACCTTTGGCGTCCCCCTTTAAATAAAGATTATTGGCACCCTGGAAGATGATGTTGTCTTGTTCTGCAGCAGAATAATTACCTAGTGGAGTTGTGCCTGCATAGGCGATAAAACCTTGGGAATCTCCCCTGTCTACATAAATGTTTTTGATAGATTCCAATGCTTGTTTGGCTTCTTCAGAACTTGCATAATCATTGATTACTTTTTTAAAGGAAATCAAAGCTGCATCATCCTGATCCTGGTTGTATTG
>Ga0116227_10013833_pt1 | contig 12534 bp, 6 predicted proteins | sample S1TSphgellanicum_FD_89693 | JGI IMG/M metagenome (GOLD analysis project Ga0116227, IMG submission 89693) | Host-associated microbial communities from peat moss isolated from Minnesota, USA - S1T2_Fb - Sphagnum magellanicum MG | ecosystem: Host-associated > Plants > Peat moss > Unclassified... | reverse complement strand
TCTGTCATCCACTTGCCTCTCCTGCGAAGCTTCCGGCAAGTGTGTTTGGAGGATCTGGAGAGCATCGTTCGCTTAACTGGATCTCTTTTCTACCTCCGCTTCAACAATGCTCTCACCATGGACGCAGCTACCCTCTCAGCTCTACAGGTCTCGGAACTTCTCATGTCCTCAAGGATCTTGAGCTGCTTCTATAGATACTAGTGATCACTGCAGGGCCGTAAGAAATTTCCATTTTCGTATACAACTGTTCTCGATTAACGACTGCATTTCTTTGATATAGATCAGCAGTATACGATGATGACAACCAGAAGGAAAAAAATATTCCTCAATCTCTTTGTCTGTGATGTATCACCCGCAGATTCACAAGAAAGGAGTAGAAGGTGAGGAGGCCAGCAGTTTGGATGATGTCTCGGGGAAAAAGGCATTGACCAGGGACGATCTTCGTCTATGGTCACGCATCACAAGAATGTTGAAGAAGTACGGTACCGCCATTACCAGCAACAACTCGCCACCTACTTTTTGTATCCAGCTACTCCCCAGTTACAAGTCTAATGGTGAAGAAGAAGCAACTGTGAAGCTGCAAGATGTCCAGAGCAACAAAATCAGTAAAGAAGAATTAGTTGGAGCTGCAGGATCAGCAGGTGGAGGAGGAGGAGGAGGGGAGTACTTTGTGGATCATGTAAAAGGGAAAAAGGATGTTGGTACATCAGCAGCAGCAAGAGTAGCAATTGCAACTCGTCATGTTTGGCTATCCTCAAGCATCACAAGAATGGTGAAGAAGTACAGCACCATTACAGTCCGTAGCTCATCATCTTTTTGTCTACAGCTCACGCATCACAAGAATGCTACAGCAGGAGCAGGAGGAGAAGAAGAAGCGAACGCATTAGAGAGCAACAAAACGAATGGAGTCGGAATTCCTGGACATAGCGCGGAGGAACCGGAGGAGAAGCTCGTGAACGAGGGAAAAAAAGGCAGCGAATGACGAACCCTACAACAACCCAACGCAAGCAGCTGCACAACCATGTATATAAATTTTAGGGTTTTAGGCAAAGGATTTGAGGGCTAGGAAAAAACCCCAAAAAAAATCAAAACAAAACAAAACAAATCTGAGGCACTTCAGATGATCAGTCAGTCATGTGAGTAGTCTATGAAATTTGCTGCAGAGTTGAGAGGAGAATTTCCCACAAAATGGCTAGGAAAAATACCATAGACATAATTCAACCTCGCCTTCTGCTTTCATGGCTATTGTAAATGCATTGAAAATAGGTGGGTACCTGCGCACAATTTAGGATTTTGGGTGGTGATTGATTGATGTTTTCTTCCCAGTTAGAGACTGTGTGCACATTGCCAAAATTTTTCCCTCTCTTCAGATTGCAAAAGACTTTTTGGCAATTCAAATTCGGTACTTTCAAGTTGATTTCTCTAGGATGCAACTCCTCCCCACCTCTAAGCAAATGTACTTGGATCATCTTTTACAACTCACCACCTAACTACCTATCCTTTTGGCTCAGCATTATTTGACATTTTTTAGTTGAGTAAATTTTTACTGGATGCAATACTCTAAATTAGGACCTCCTTTACCAGTTTTTTTCTTTTCCCACAAATTTTGTTGCTCTTTGCAAAAACAAATTGGGAAAATCTTGGAAAATATTTTTTTTTCTAGTGTAAATTTGACTATCACTGGAATTTTTTTGGGGAAAATTTGCCAAATTTTCAATATCACAAAATTGACAAAAAAGCACCCTGCCTTGCGCCCTCCAGAATCCACTTGGATGCTTGACTTAGGGAACCATGGTCTGTACTAGGAGTTGAATGTCTACATGGAAAAACGTGAATAATTTCATTTCTGTCTAGAAATGAATACCTACAGCCCTAAAATGAAGTTGGGTGAAAGCACTTAATCCCCATATGGCAAGCAAGGCATCCCCACTCTGTTGCCAAGGCCATGTCAAGACTCATTCAGATGCAGGTCTGTGGAAAGTTTAACAGCAAAATTAGTGGCTTCTCTATGGAAGGCTATAAAATGACTATGGGAAGAAAACTACATACATTTTCAACAGCTAGACCTTCAAGGATGCAAGAGTTGAAAGTCTTCAAGTATTCAGGAGAAAGTACTTTGTGAGGAGATGGGAGAAGATGCAGGGAGCAACACAGACAAGCATACAACAAGAATGGTGAAATAATACTTGTGTCAGTTCCAGCAAAACCAAAACTAAAATGACTGGAACATTGTGTGGTTATAACCCCTTTTGGAAAGTATCAGACCATAACAAAGTTCCATCACAAAACCTGTAACGCTATGTTGGGAAAACAAAAGCAAGGATGAACAAGTTGGGACTGTAAAACTTGTTCTCAGATTGTTAATGCAGATCAAGAGAATCATTGGCACTATTGTTCCAGTCACCAGCAATAATAGCTCAGATTTCATGTTGGATTCCATTTTTGCTGCCTGAAATCAGCTACAGATGTAATCAGTATGCACAAAATGGCTCCACCTTTGTCCAGAGTCATTGTGAACCTTTACTACACATGAGAAGAAAGAAAGGTTTCTGTTGTAAAACACACAATTTCAGTGGTCAATATGTTTAGCACTAGAAAGGGAACAAATACTGTGGATTTCCCTCAATTCCTAGTATCAAAGCCTGACTGACTCAACACCTTCCAAATTTCCATCTTCATTTTCAAAGTGGGGAGACAAGTTTTCAGTTGGATCTCCCTCTCATGGTGAAGAGATTATATCTGCCAAATCTGCCTCTTCTAAGTTTGTGAGTATTTTCTGTGTGAGACTACTGTGGATGCTCAGGACAAAACTGAAGGACCCAGCTGGGCACATGTGCATGCATGCCCCCCATGGCTCCCTGGTAAACTTTAGATGTTTGTGTGTCAGGACGGAATCGGCATTCTGATTCTTCTCCAAAGAACCTAAAATTTCCTGCATCCAGCAATGGACTTAATTGTATAGTTGTGAAGCAGCATTCAAACAACTCCTAACTTTAGCCTAGAAATTCCATAAACCCTAATGCTGATCTTTAACATTAAACACATGTGTTCAGCAATGCACAGTATACACATGGCTGAACGGTTCTCTATGATATTAAAGCGGTTTTGTACTCCCATGGTTCAAGTACTGAATGGGCCTCAAATATGAAGTATTCCAACATGAACAGTGTGTGTGAGACTTAGGGCAAGTGTGTAGATGAAATTCTTGGACACCCTGCATGTAGAATCACAAAGACTGTCATAATTTTGCACACAGCAGTGTGGAATAAGTAGGGATGTACCTTGGAAACCATTTCCTCATCAGAGCCCTTGTGCTATGACCACTATTGTTGCTGGTGATGCCGGACAGTTTGTCCATTCGGTCCACACAGGCCTTCTAACCCACCAGCTGTCTCTCAGAATTTCACCCTCCTCAAGTTCTGGAATATGGTGCCAGTAGTATTGCATAATGTCTTGGCATCATCAAGGCTGGGAAAGTATGGTGGCCCAAAGTAAATCTGAGAGAGGGCATCTGTTCTGTCTATACTGAACCTTTGTACTCCCCACTCCCCATGACTGCGATCACAAGTTGCTTATAGAAAGAAATAGAACTACATGACTGCAGCTTCAAGTTCTGCTTGGAAAGCTTCCACAAGATGGACAGTGTATATGCCAATGGTCAACCATAAGGAGATACAACATGGCTGTAACTGAACATGCATGACAGTCTCTATACCAATGTGTATGATTGAATGTTAGGTGTAAAAAAAGAATGTGTTTGGTTTGCTTTCAGCACAAGATCAGGACAAATAAACTCTGGGAAAGCATTAAGACACACAGATCAACATGCTAAGCACACACTTGTTTCTTGCTTCATTTTTTATAAGAATGTTTTCAGGATCAGACTCTCTCATCATGCCCCACTCTCTAAGCTATTTTAATTCAAGTATTACCTTTGTTTTTTGGCTGTTATATTTTTTCAAATCTCACTCTCTTGCTGATTAGACCTGATGAATGTAGAACATGAAGTTTTTCAGATCCACTCAAAAACTCTAATGGAAACAACTCTCTGATGGCTAGAGCAAGTTACAACACTTGATGAATTTTGTTGAATGACTCTCTGCAACTTTATTCATTTAGCCAGTAAGGTATAATTTGCTCATGACCACTCAAATAAAATCAACCTTGGCATCTCACACTGCTACAAAACAATCCTCTCTCTCAACTTTTTCTTTCACTAAACATACTTTATCTTTTCACAACTTGTTGTCTCTTTCAGCTTTGTTAACATTATTACAAATCATAGTTTTTTAAGAAGTTCAAATCGATTAACTTGTGATTTTGACTGAGTGATATGTACATTTGATTAATGGCTAGGGGTTTGAATGACACATGTATTTATTGATTAATTAACTTAATTACAATGGTTTATTTAACTAGATACACATAGTCAAGTCAAATTATATAACCTAAGTCAAAATAGTGAATGGTTTTTAATCAAGTTGAACATTTAATTAAGATGGTCAATGGTTTTTAATCAGGTTGAACATTTAATCAAAATGGTCAATGGTTTTTAATCAAGTTGAATATTTAATCAAAATGGCCAATGATCTTTACTAAAAATAACCAATGATATTTAATCAAGTTGAATATATAAGCAAGATGATCAATGATTTTTAATCTAATATGACAGTTTATTACTTTATGTATCTATCTTCTATCTATTCATCCACCTATTTACTTAGTTAGTTATTTATCTATCCACTCACTTACCTACCTACCTACCTACCTATACCTTCTCACCTACCCACATTCATACCTACTTATATTTTTCACATTTGTACAATTTATTTACTTACCTACCCACCTATTTACATATTATTTATTTCCCTATCCACTCATTTATTTACCTAATTTTGACCAATAGATGTAACCATTACGTTTAGCCATTATGTTTAGTCATTAGATTTAACCATAAGTTTACCCAATATTTAGCCATTAAGTATAATTCAAATTTAAACACTAAGTTTAATCATTATATTTAATCATTAAATTTGACATTAGGTTTAGCTTAAATTGAACCATTAGATTTGGTCAATAAGTATAACCTAAATTTAACCACTAGATATAGCTTAAATTTAGGCATTATGTTTAACCACTAAAGTTATTCATTAGGTTTAACCATAATATTTTACTATGACTGGGTTTAGTTTAAGTTTAGCTACTATGTTTTAATTAAGGTTTAATCATTATGTTTAACCACTATGTTTAAACATAATTTTAAATCATTTAGTTTAGCCATTAGGTTTAGCCATTACTTTAAATCATTAAGTTTAGTCATTATTTTAAATCATTAAGTTTAGTTATTATTTTAAGTCATTAAGTTTAACCATTAGGTTTAGCCATTACTTTAAGTCATTAAATTTAACCATTATTTTAAGTCATTGAATTTAGCCTGTGATGGATGTAAACATTAAACATCATTTTTTAATAAATGGAATTTATTTATAATGTTCATCTATAACTCATAACTCAATCTTAATTAATTTTTAGTTAAATTCAAGTGAACTCTTAATTAAATCCTAGTTAAATCCTAATTAAATCCCACTTAAATTTTAGTTAACTTTTAATTAAGTCGAAGTTAACTTGAAATTAAAATTAACTCATAGTTAAATTTTAATTAATTTTTAATTCAGTCCTAATTAATCCTAGTTAATTTTTAATTGATTTTAGTTAAGTCCTAATTAATTTTGAGTTAAATTTCAGTTAATTCATAGTTGATTTCCAATCAAAAAAATTTTAAAGAAGTTTTTTTATTTGATGTACACATAGAAACTTCTTTGAAAACTTCCATGAGTTAGGTCCCTAAAGGGGTATAAATAGGAGTAGGATCCTTCATTTCTTTTTATTTGTTCAACATCAGTTTCAAACACAATTTTGTACCATAACCTTGTCATGTTCTTTTCATGATCATATTTGCACATGTTAACATACTAGGATCCATTTTCACATTTGTTTTACACATTTCGTGTTTTTGTTTTTGAATTATATAATATTGTCTTGTTTTTTATTTGGAAGTTAAAGTTAGGTTTTACCTTTTAGGTTTTGTTCTTCTGATTTTTTATGTTTTTGACATAGCCACTAAGTTTAACCATTAATTTAAGTCATTAAGTTTAGCCATTAGGTTTAAATCATTAAGTTTTAACCACTAGGTTTAATTCCATTAATTTAAGTTTTTTAATTTAGCCATTAGGTTTAGCTCCATTTATTTAAGTCATTGAGTTTAGTTATTAAATTTAGCTATTAATTTAAGTCATTAAATTTAATCACTAGGTTTAATCATTAGTTTAAGTCATTGAGTTTAAACATAAAGTTTAACCATTATTTTAAATCATTTAGTTTAACCATTAGGTTTAGTCATTGGTTTAAGTTATTAGATTTAACCACTAGGTTTAGCCATTACTTTAAATCATTTAGTTTAACCATTAAGTTTAGCAAATATTTTAAACCACTAAGTTTAATTATTAGAGGTTTATTTAGGTTTAATCATTATGTTTAATGATGTGAAATAAACATGTGAAATAAAAAACTTGATAAAAGTTTTAAAAATTTTATGGTGAAATCTATTGTTAAAGACTTGGTGTTTCATTGTGAAAGTTTGGGGTTCAATTCTTATACTTATAACCTATGTGCATGTTTAAAAGGTTAGGGTAGGTAGGTTAAACTAAGGTAGTTCAATGAGGTTAGGTTAGGTTGGTTAAGTTAGTTTACATAAGTTAAGATAGGTTAGGCTAACACCTACCTACTTAAATGTCTTTTCTTGACCTACCTAAAGGGTGAAAATCTTTTAAGGTGTACCTTTTTTCAGGTATTTGTACACCTAGAAATGGATACAAAAAGACATGCAGCAAACTTTTTGAAAATTTTATGGTGCTATTGTGTTTTGATAAAATAACTAGGTTCTTGCAAAACAATTCGCTATCTAGGACGATCCTAGATTGGCCGGTTGACTTGTCATCTCTATCTGAATTGTGAGTGCTACCTTTTATCTTTCAAATTTTTTTTTTTGGCTAACATATCAATATCTCATATTGACTAACAAGATTAAAATAATAGTTATTCATGATGGAAACTTCTAGATAATATTTGGGCACTACATTTCAATCTTTTTTTTTTTTTTCATTTTTTCATTTTCATTTCTACATTTATGTAACACCACAATCCAAACATTCATATCATATGACACAATTTGAGTTACTTGATACCTTGGATAAAGGAGTCCAACAAAGTTCAATGGCAAAATCGTTTTTGACATTAGACTTTTTACAATGTGGAACATGTTTGCTTGGAATAACAATTTTAGTGGCCCAATTCCCCCAACTTTACTCTCCAAAAATTCCAATTGGAATTTCACGTAAGTTTCTTTTATTCAAACATCCCAATCTTTACCAATAATTTTTGTAGAAAGATTGTTATATATGAATTTGTGTTCAATGTGAAAAAAAGGTAATTATTGTTAGTTCAACATTTGACAAATTATGTTTGTTAAACTTTCAAGGTACCTTTTAGGAAACCCACTTTTGCAAGGGCCGTCATCAATATCCAACACAAAATCGACAAATATTGCAATCATAATCGGTCATGTGTTAGGTGGCATTTTAGCACTTGTCATCGTCATCTTTCTTGTTCTTTATATTAAACATAAATCCCATACCGAAACAAAGGAAAGGATATTGATTGGTGGACATTTACAAATGGTGAAGTCTGCTCGTGGGGGTAAGTGATTGACTATCTAAATTTATGTCTTTTGTGTCGTCCAACAATAGACCAAATTGTTGCATATTGGGATTTAATGTAGTACACATTTTCCCCACATATTTGTGTTCAATATAATCTCCTCATAATGTTTAGGTTGAAATGATGATGTACTAAAATGTAACCGATTTTTAGACTGCATTGTCCAACTTGTCACTTGTTCATTGGTTTACAAATCAGTTACACCTTATAACGAATGAGAGGAGCCAAATTATTGAAATAGTTTGAACACATTCACACCTCAACTATATTCCGTAATTTAGTTCCTCTCGCCAATTACCTAATGCTTAACAATGACATGTACCTTAAACCTTCTTGATTTCAAATTTGAATAGTTAGTTACATTATCTTTGAATATTTATTTACTCTATTGAAATTCAAGTTAGAAATTTATTTGTGATGGCTTATTACTTTTAAACTTAGATGACCATGTGAAGTCAAGGATTGAAAACATTGTGTAGATTCTCACACCAAGCTATGTGAAATATACCAGCCTTTTCAAAATATAGAAGCATGTATAATGTGACTTCAATTCAATAAAAGTTTATGGCAACTAGGTAGAATGGACATTCAATTGCATGTAACAAGGTTAATGACTTCATGTCTATTTCAATTTGATCATGTAGGTGCAAATCCTTACTCACTTGCCTAGGTTACTATTGCAACTGACAACTTTAAGATTCAAATTGGAAAAGGAGGGTTTGGACCTGTGTATTATGGCAAGCTTGAAGATGGAAAAGAAGTGGCAATCAAAGTACTTGATGTTAAATCAAGCCCAGGGCCATCTGAATTCTTTAATGAAGTTAGTAAAATTTCAAGACATTTTAATGATGTTGTTTTAGTTGAACTTTGTTGTGAGAAAGATAAGTGCAACCCATTTACCCATCCTTAAACTCCAAATTCATCAAGTTACTTTGTTGTCAAGATGTAGAGTTGTTTAGTTTCAAATTGGAGCTCCCGACATCAAAGGTTGAAACATCCAACTTTCAAATATTATTTGAATTAATATTTAACACATACCTTTTTTCCAAAGTAATTTAAATTGTGTGACTAACACATTATTCTAAATTGAAAACTTTGACTTCAAATGAATATGAGATCATGAATATTAAATAACAAAAAATAATTAGTAAATTATGATATTATACTAACTTTGGAATGATAATATTAATCACCCACCAAGAAGTTGATCATTTTAATCCAAAAATAATGCCCATAAAATAATCTTTCAATTGTAATTACCTTAGGGATACATGAAATCTTTTTTTTAAAAAAAATTCAGCAATCGATGGGCTAAAATATTTGTATGGATGAATGGTGCATAACCATGTGAACTACACATGTAAGAGGAGGTGATACCTACATTGACATGCATAAAGGTTAGAACTATTTCATGTGGCACACCAACTTCAACAAATTACTTCAACAAATTGCATATAATGCCAATTATGAATTGTTTTAAATTGTTGAACTCATGTTTGAACTTGGACCAATCATTTATGTAATGTTGAATGATTGTGTTTGATGTAGGTGGATGTTCTATCAAGGGTGAGTCATCAAAATTTGGTGTCATTAATTGGGAAAAGGGCCTAGTCTTTTTTGTAGTCCTTTGTTACATTATATTTTGATCCCTATAAAAATTAATGAATCAAAAGTTGTCAAATATTTGAAAAGGATTATATTTTAAACCATTACAATTTTAAATTCCATCATAATCATTCATAAATGTGTTTTTACATGATAAAAAATGATTAAGCAAAAAAGACAAAAAAGGGTGACGTTGTGACAAGATTTTGGTATACGTTACAAAATTTACACCCCAAACCTATTTACTACCTATCTATCTATTTACTTACCTACTTATAAAATTTTGAAATAATAATTCAAAAAATGATTTTAGTTTAAGTATACAATTGAACTAGTTAAATGGTCCACTATCTACGAGTCATTTTGTTAATCACGTTGCAAATCAAAATGATAAGGTCCAATTTCATTGTTCAATCCAATTGGACATGGTCAAAACAACTTGTTTATATTGATAAGGTGGTTTTTTTGACACTTTTTTTTTTTGGATATTTTTTAACTAGAAAATTCAATTGAGAAAACCATGAATTGTAGTAATGAAATCTCACCCCAATGCTTGAAATATTCTTAGAAAAAATTCTTACACTCTCTGTTTATAATTTTCTTTGGTATAGACAAGACTCAAAAGTTTTAGAACCTAAGATTTGTCGTCATATCATGTCCACCATTCTTTTATACGTGAGCATTAAAAGGCCTCTATTGCTTATAATCTGCACAAGATAGCATCTCCAGGCAATATTGAACATAATGGGCAAGGGTGAGACAATTCCATATGATTAAGGTCTGGGACAATAATTTGAAAAAAAATAGTGTTCAATTGACATATTTTGGTCACTATTACAAGTGATCATGATCACAAGAGTGCTATGTCATATAATGTGATCAAGAAAATGACATAATCTGCCACCCCAGACCATAATTTGCTACTGCATCATTGAGATCACATACAAAAGAACACATTTGTATGGTTGATACTAATTGATAGTTGCAAGTTTTCAATTCATTGGTACTTCATGTAGTTTCAGCCTTGTGATCATATTGTTTTTATAGTCCATTGCAGTCAAGGGGTTTGGTAGCTTAGACTGGCATTGTAAATGAGAGTGAGGTGTGCTTATATGGAGAAAAGTACTATATAACCAAAGTTGTATGTGTCAGGTTGATCATTTGAGAAGAAATCCACAATGTCTGTGACTTTCTCTTGGAAAGAGTTTTGAACGAGGTCCAAAGAATCAAGAAGCCTTTCTATGTCCAGAGACAAATCTTTTCTTTTCAGACTGACATACATATCAGTGAAAACAGCCCAAAATCAGACAAAAGTGATGAATCTGATAAAATTTGTTGCACACTGTGACCAATGTTTCTCTGTATGCCAATTGCCAACCCAAAACACAATCATCAAGACTCATGAACATAAATATATATGTGTATGGCAAATGTTTGAAGCTTCAACAGTAGTAAACCATGTTTGATGATTGAAATGAGTGTCTCGAAACACCATCACAGCAAAAGAAAAAAAGGTCAATCATTCTAGAGGTTGCGCAGGTTTCAATTACACCTAGAAGAGAGAAACCCAGGTATTATAATAACTTAGGGCTATGTGAGAAAAACCCAAATTATGTCTGATTTGGGTGCATCCAGTTCAGATAGAAAAGAAAAGAAAGAAACACCTGTACAAACTTGGAAGTTCCAGGAGAAGATAGATATCATATAAAAACTATAGCTGCTGGAGTGAAACCATCTCTGCATATTTGAAACAAGTAGAGATTTGAACATGGCTGGAGAGTCTAAAATTTGCTCCACCTCAAAAATCTTATGTTACAATAGTTTAATCTATCCTGAACCCCAGGTCACTCCCCCTCTCTCTATCTTATGATTGAATTCCTGTGTAACTGCAGGTCTTAAACATGTGTGACCAATTTCTCCTCCAGGGCAGCTCTCTTTTCCCAAGATATATAGGTACCCAATTTCCTTACATTTATGACATATAGGTATCTATCTGCACAGGCAGGCTCAATATTATACAAATGCACCATCTCTTGTTTTGTAGTGATTGTGATTTTTAAAAAAGAACAAATTTGTAGAGATAATTAATATTGTGCAACAGTGGAATCTCCATCACAAACAGTAACTGTTATGTATGAACTGGAAGTCTTCTCAGTCAGGCTCTCAACTGATGATCTGCAACAGACTCTGACATGCTCGCACTGACCTGACATTCTTCTTCAGCTTTTGTTGTTCTGAGTCTCTACTTGCATCCCTTCAGATTCCTCCTCTTCCTCCTCCTCTTCCACTGCAACCTTTTTGTGATGCTTGAGCTTTACACAAAAGGATGATGGGTTGGTTGTCATTGCAGTAGTACTACGGCCGTCAGTCTTCGTGTTCTTCTTCCTCACCATTCTTGTGATGCGTGACGACAGCCAATTTACATTAGGAGTTGCAGCAGAAGAAGGAGTGAGTACTGCTTCTTTTTGAACAAGCCCAGCTTCGTCTACAAAAGTCTCCTGCTCTCCTTTTCCTGCATGTTGTTCGACAGCTAGTACTCCTTCACCGTTTGTGTTTAGACTCTGATGAGCTTGCAGACCGTTCATTGCTGAATGACCACTACTAGACTTGTGTTTGTGCGCAAGCAGGATACACAAAGTAGATGGCGAGTTGTTGCTGGTGATGGTGGTACCGTACTTCTTCAACATTCTTGTGATGCGTGACCATATACGAAGATCGTCCCCGGTCAATGCCTTTTTCCCCGATTCATGATCCAAGCTGCTGGCCTCCTCACCTTCTACTCCTTTCTTGTGAATCTGCGCATGATACATCACAGACAAAGAGATTGAGGAATTATTTTTACCTTCTGGTTGTCATCATCTTATACTGCTGATCCATATCAAGGAAATGCCGTCGTAGATCGAGAACAATTGTATACGAAAATGGAAATTTCTTGCGGCCCTGCAGTGATCACTAGTATCTAAAGAAGCTGCTCAAGATTATTGAGGACATGAGAAGTTCCGAGACCTGTAGAGCTGAGAGGGTAGCTGGGTCCATGGTGAGAGCATTGTTGAAGCGGAGGTAGAAAAGAGATCCAGTTAAGCGAACGATGCTCTCCAGATCCTCCAAACACACTTGCCGGAAGCTTCGCAGGAGAGGCAAGTGGATGACAGA
>Ga0116227_10013831_pt1 | contig 12535 bp, 11 predicted proteins | sample S1TSphgellanicum_FD_89693 | JGI IMG/M metagenome (GOLD analysis project Ga0116227, IMG submission 89693) | Host-associated microbial communities from peat moss isolated from Minnesota, USA - S1T2_Fb - Sphagnum magellanicum MG | ecosystem: Host-associated > Plants > Peat moss > Unclassified... | reverse complement strand
ACAATAATTATTTAATGTCACTTAGATTTAATAAACATAATCATTTATAATTATTTATAAAAGTGATTTATTATGGATAACACTATTAGAAAAAACCCTTGAAACTCAATCAATAATTTTTTGAATAAAAATATAAATTTAAGATTTCAAAATAGTAATTCAGAATTGAAATATCAATTTTTAGATCAAATAAGTTTTTTGAAGTTAACTAACAAATTTCAGAATTGAAATGTCAATTTTCAGATTCAAATAATAATATTCAAAATTAAAATGTCCATTTTAAGACTCAATTAATAATTTTCTGAATTGAAATATTAATTTGAGAATCCAAATTAATAATTTGGAATTCAAATTTCAACTTTCAAATCAAATAATTTCTTAAAATTTCAATTAAAAACTTCAGAATTCAAATATCAAATTTCAAGTTCAAATTTAAATATTTAAAATCAAGTTGTCTATTTTCAGACTCAATAAAGTTTTTTTAATTGAAACTATAATTTTTAGATTCAAAAATAATAATTTAGAGTTCAAATATCAATTTTTAGATCAAATAAGTTTTTTGAATTTAAGTAACAATTTTCAGAATTGAAATGTCAATTTTCATATTCAAATAATAATATTCAAAATTGAAATGTCCAGTTTTAAACTCAATTATTAATTTTCAGACTTGAAGTATTAATTTTGAGAATCCAAAATAATAATTTGGAATTTAAATTTCTGGTTTGAATCAAATGATAAAATTTTAATGGAATTTTTTCAGAGCTGAAATATAAATTTTCGTATTCATATAAAAATATTCAAAATTAAAATTTCCATTTTTATGATCAATTAATAATTTTCTGAACTGAAATACTAATTTTTGGATTCAAAAATATTAATTTAAAACTCAAAATCAAGTTTTAAATCAAATGAGTCTTTTTGAATTTAAATTGAAAATATCATATTCAAATATAAAGTTTCAAATTCTTTTTTTTTAAAAAAAAAATTAAAATAACAATTTTCATAATTGAAATATCATTTTTTAGATTTGAATAAAAAATTCAAAGTTCAAATATTAATTTTGATATTCATTATATGAACAATATACATATGTATATATATATATAATTTTAGTACATACATTAAAATACATCCCTATGTCATTGTAGAATACCTTTAGGATGCAACTAATTTGGTGACTATTGTGACTAACGAGACATATCAACCTATTAATGGATAAAAATAAATGTAAAATTGATGCAACCAATAGGATGAAATTTTTAATAGTTGCATCATAGTTGTGAAAATAGTTGAAAGTTGGTCTTATAGTTACAAATATTCCCAAATCTAGTCACAAATGACTTCAAGTCGCATGTAGTCATAAATGGAGTGGTTACAGTTTGGCTAATTTCTATTAGTGCATTAAGTTAGACGTGGTGGAGGAACACGTGGTGATTCTTGGGTTTAATAAAAAAAATTCAAAGGATTCGTCATCACCATTGATTCAATAGCAATATGGCCACCCAAATAAGGTTGCACCAAAACAAGGTGGTGTTTCTTCATCATATTCCTTTGAACAATGAAGAGAAGAAATTGTTGGAAATGTGATGGGCCTTTCATTGGAAGAAGGATTGCCTAAATGCACAGGGATGCTGGTCTATGAGCCTACAAGCATGAACATGAGTAAGCGAACATGAACACATGAAAAAGACCGAATCTTATTTAGAATATTTTGTCCATGTCGACATAATATTAAAAGAATATTCTTTGACATGTGGAAATGTTTTTTTTACTAATGTGGAAAAATATTCTACCATGTGTCCATGGATTAAAAAATGGATGAACTTTATTTTGAACATTGGCAACAACCACTATTTTTGCAAACAAATGAACAAAAAAAACAAGGTTGAAACAATTTATGTTGGTTTTTTCAAAATAATTTAACACATGAAATGTTCAAATCACACTTCAAAGTCATATTTCATATTTCCTTAATATGAAATATATTCAAGTTCTGCAGCATCTAAACCATACAGAATGTTAAATTAAATCCCATTGACCCACCAAGAGGTTTGTGCCAATCCAAACACTACATGTTCACCACCAAAAGGCATGTGCCCATAAGAATAAAGATAATATGAAACAACCCATGACACTTCACATTGCCTACACCAATTCAAGTTATTTTTATTTTTGTTCACTCTTTCAACCTCTTGCATCTAATACCATTCTTGTTATTTGTAGCATCAAATTGCATTTTTCTTCCTCTACTATTAATTTGCCCAATCTATACAACAAACCTTTACTTTACAATGGCAAGAGGAAAATTGCCACCAATTTTCACACCAAACACATTGGAATCAATGATTAATATACAATAATCTCAAGCATACTAGATAGAATATGTGAAATGACAACAACACCTTGGGAATATCCAAGAGATGACACTCGATTACTCCCCCTCCATCATTTGCTATATTTTATAACATAGGGAACAAAATGGAAAAGAACAATTGACAAAATAGATGAATGGGCAAATGTGAAGATATACAAAAAAAGTCTTGCATTACTAAAACAAACTATAGACATTCCCAAGGAGGATATGGAAGACTACCACTAGGCGATGTTTACACATGCCATGGATTTTTTTAAAGAACACACAAGTTTGAAAAAGTCGATTCCAAAACATTTTTTCATAAGTTTATTCAACAATTTGTCAACTAAGGATTTAGTAACCCTTGGGAACCTACTATTAACAAAAATTTTGAAACCCAAAAACAACTCTATGTAATTTTAGGCGGCAAACTTGGTTGCCACAGCATTTAAGGAACAAAGTTTTAAAACAGAATCATCAGATGACAAGGTTAGCCCCAAAATTACGAGACATGTATGATAGTTTAAAAAACAATGGATCAACAATTGAATGAGAAAGAAGAATAACATTGTTTATAATAAATTGTGGAACAATACAAGTGTTAAAATGAATAGTGGTTAAAGTTGAACACTGAAATTGTTTATTGAAAAAATCGAATGTTAATGTTGAGACAAAGAATATGACAAACAACCACTAAAAACACTCACAAGCACCATTAAATTTGGATATGTTTTTGATGGTAGAAATAAAAAGTTTCGAGAATGTAAATGTAAAGATGCAAACAGTCGTTGAATAACGGGGATCTTCTAATCACTTGCAAGATTATAAGATATATGGGATGGTGATGAAAATGTTTATTACAAAATTTCTGAACAACCAACCACAAAAACAATGTATAGGTATGGAGGATGTTCACATGGAAATGGACCAGGCCGTCAACCTACCCACGTGGATTTCACAAGGTGAAAAATGCACTAAACTAAATACCTCCAATATGTGTGATCTTTAGTTCCAAGATTTATAATACACAATAATTAAAATATATACATGTTTAGATTATTCACATGATTGTTTATGTAATGAAGTATAGGAATAATAGTTGCTAAAGGGCATGAACTAGACACATGCCATGTAAACAATAATGTAAACAAAAAATGGCATGAAACCACGTCAGGCCCAAAGGCCAATGAAGTGATCACAATTACTTGTTACACATACCACACATGTCACAAGTAGGAAACATAGATGTTCTGTTATTTGTAAACATTTTAGTGTAGTCAATCCCATCCAAATAATCCAAAGAAAGTTAAACAATTTTCAAAAGGCCATTCAATGCAGTAATTGAAGAACGACCCTATAAAAATCTAGACTTTGGGAAATGTTTACAACTTTGTAACATTGCACAAATAAAATTTAGTATATTTTAATGAGCTTCCAAGTAGCAATCAAGGAAAACGAATTCTGAATTGAATTGTTCATTTGCACAATGTCACAATATCCATATCCAAGGCACTATTGTCGAACACTGCAAGATTTGGAGTTTTACCCATTACTAGAAAGAAGAGAAATGAAAAGTATAGATGTATAGTTCGAAATAGAGGTTGGGTATTGGGTATCTTTAAACCACTTGCAAGTTTACAAAATATATGGGACAATGATAAAAATGTTTTGCTTGAAGTTTCTAAACATCTTGTGACAACCTTGTAGAGACAATCCATGGCCAACACATCTGACAAATCAAAATTATAGAATGCAATTTGACAAGCAACATGACTATTTGCTAGGATTTCAAGGTGAGAGGAGAATAAACAAATTAATCTTGCTATGAAAGTGGTTGAGGAATGCTTCTAATGATGAAGACAATGCATATAAAACATTAGTACTCGCTTACAACATAAAGTTAAATCTTTTAGTATTAACTAATAGTATTATTGGAAGTAGTGTGGAAGAAGAAAGCTCCCCACCATACCCAGAAGATGTAGTGATAAACTCAGAAGAAAAGACGACAAATTCCGAGGACACCACCCTGACGGCTACACCATAGTCCGCAATGGGTTCCAACAAACTGAACGACCCACCAATGGCATCCAGCTTGATTCAATATGTCAGGAACAGAGTTTGGTGATGCCTTTGAAATTGGCAACAATTGCAAAGCCCAGTAGGAGAAGAGTTTAGAAAAACTATGTGTAGCAGTTAATAAGTTTTTAAAAACATGGCACTTTGAGGCTATGATGCACAAAGAGATATATTTTGTATGATGAAAATGTTTTTTGAATTGATATGTGTAATAGAGTAATATGTTTATTATCTTTGAATAGAACATTTGGGGAGAAAACAACTATTAAAAATACATAGGTTAATTGGAGTAAAGGATATTATTGGTTTCAAAATGGGCATCACATTTTGAGATATTTGACAAAAGTGATGTCCCAAAATTTTCATTTCATTTCCTATATAATAATAATAATAATAATTGAAATAATTGAGTGTCATGTACAAGGAACAATAAAACATTGCATGAATAATAACAGAAAATTAAAAAAAAGCCTACAAGGATGAGCCAACTTTTAAAATAACAATGAATGTAATATATATATATATAAAATCATGCATCCAAACTTCACAAATAAGTTAAAAGAATTATGAAGAATCCTTACAAATTTCCGCATTGAATCTAGAACATTTGACCTCAAACTACCCTATGCAATCAATTGTCGTAAAAAACAATCAAATTGAATGGGAAAATCACTTGAAACCAAGATAAAACTCCATTGGAGAAAAGTTAATAATGGGATGAAATCAAATATGCATTTTGTGATAATTTAGACCATTGAAAAGTTGGAAGAACATCATTAGAGAGTTAAGAAACATTCCACAAGCTTAATCAAGGGAATTGTGGAGACCATTGGTAGAAATGTTGTAATCCTATTATGGGTGTCTCTAAACAATAAATTTGAAAAGTTAAAATAAAAAGGATGAAATAACAAAACTCATAAAACACTCTCAAGTTGTGTATCAAACAATGAAGTATTTCATAAAGAGAGATAACTTATTTTTTTCAACAAAAAACCAGGTTGAATGTCTAGGTGAAATCATCAATTTATTAGAAACTATATATTCAAGATTTAAAACACAAGTACATGTAGCCATTGGATATAAATACCATCATTGAAAATCACTCTTTTGATTTTTCTTAACAAAAGATCTATATTTCAATATTAATTTTGTAATTATTAACATCTGTGTTTGAATATTTGCACAAAAATTGAAAATGAATTCATGGAGCATGTTAGAGAATTCAAGAACCTAGAGAATCAAAACGATTCTTGTTGATAGAATGACCTTGTTAGTTCAAACACCAGACAAGGAAGAATCAAAGGAGTATCTCATTCCGCCTCAAAGCCCGGATTGCAATGAAGATAATAGATTAGAAAGTAATAGGGAAGATCAATATTCACATATGAAGATTCTATGAAATGGGAAATCAAATATTATGGAGGACTTAGAGGAACAATTTAATGAAAACATTTATCTTATCCTAGAATAGAGTGCACAAGAAAAACTCTTACAACATGGGATAGAAAATAAAGTTGATGAACTCCTTGAAGTTGGCTAGGAATCACATGCTCTACTTGATGGCACTCTTTTTGAGGATGAAGTGTTAATCATTACAGAGAATGATATTATAGAATTTCAGGACATACTAACAATGTATTGAAGTTGTGTAATGGAATAGAAATAAAAATATGAAATGCATTCAACATTAGACTCTTTGGTAATCCATTAAAAATAGTGGAATACTTGTCCATTATGAAAGATAGCTTCATAGTAACTTTGAATCTATTGCAAAAGAAAGCTATATTTGAGACTTTTTCAAGTTCTCATTGCCTTGAGTAGAACTTTTCAAATTTCTTGAAATATATTCTTCCTCAAGCCTTGTTGATTTGTTTCCAAATTGTATAGCTTGCAAATGTATACTAACATAACAATTATTTGATCAAAAAGTCAAAATTTACCAAAAGCCTTTAAAAAATATTTATGAAAGTATAGTTCTTCAAGAGAAAGGCTTTGGAGATGGGGGGATGGAACATAGGTCCGCCAATGCAAGTGCAAAAGCCTTGGCATATGAAGGCAAGATAAAGCTCTAACGGGGACTTTAAAGGAAATTAGGATGAACAAAGAATGGCACATTTCGTCTTCTCGATCCGGTGGCCTCTCTGTAGACGAAAACCAAAACATTAAAAAGAAAAAAAAAGAATAATTAAGATGCATAAGTAAAAGGATGTGGTCAGACTTATTCATGATCGAGGTTAATTTTGGTTCTTTTCTTGATGGGAGAATCATCATCAAGATTAAAAACAAGCCAAACAATAATCTCGCCTGAATCTACGTCCAATAGTGGTTTTAACACTTCATCAAAGGTCTTTCAATTAACTTCAAGTGCAAGGATGGGCCTCCCAAGCGCCCAACAAACATGAATACTTTTCCTTATAAGAACCATAAAATACAAAAGTTAGAGACAGATTAAATTGTAGAATTAACATGGAATTGGAGACAATTAGAGAGGGATGAATTCAAGTACATGTCCCACAATTAAGGTCCACAATTACAAAGTCTAGTGGTGAACAAACATTGATAAGAGCCTATAATGTGATCACATGGAACTCCTTCGTCGCCCTAAAAGCCCATCTAGTCTAGGATCAAGTCATTGAGGTCACATTAGTGTAGTTATAAAAGACATCCTCAACCTTAGGATTAATACCCCTCTTGACCAACTCAACAAAAAGGGCGGAGAACTGAAACTTTAAAGAAAACATGATGCGTAGAACTAGATCCCTCATGAGAAGGGTGACACGACTTACAAGAATCTACAAGAAAAAGGTATAATTCATGTCAATATTAAATTTAAGAGAATGTAGAGTGTGAAAACATATGGATATAGTGAGTTCAATGGTACCTGAGAAGATGGATCCGTGCTACTCGTTTGGGGGCTTGAGTTCACAACAATCCACTTCATGTGAACCTTCAACTGGTAGCTTTCAAGGAAGGAACAAACCTCTTTTAACATGTGTGGGTCATCTACATACATGATAATGATAGCCCCTTTATCAGACAAAAATCTATTAACAAAAACCACAACAGATTCAATGAAATTATCCACACGCATGTTCCATGGAGGAATGAGGGAGAGCGATTCAAAAATGTGTGGAATCAAGAGATTAGATAGTACATCTGCTAGAACAATGTCGACCTTGTTTTTAAAAGACACTTGAAAAACACAAGCATTTACAAGAAGGATTAGACCAAATGAATGAAAAAATGAATTAGGATCAATCCAATCAACATAGAAGAGACATAACAAAAAAGGATGGACATGCAAAAGTTGTACAAAAAGTTGAACTAAACTCTTGGCATTCAACTTTTGGCATCAAAAGTTGAAGACCTAGAGCATTGGGCTCTCGGTCTTCAACTTTCGGCGCCAAAAGTTGGAGACCGAGATGTGAGTGCTCTTGGACTTCAACTTTTGATGCGCAAAGTTGGAGATGAGAGTTGAGTGCTCTTACTCCTCAACTTTTAGTGCCAAAAGTCGAAACCCAAGAGTCGTTTACAATGACATCTATTCCTAGGAAAAAAAAAATTGTTTAAACAAAAGTTATTTGAAAATTTTAATCCAAAATCAAAACATTAAACTGTGAAAGGAAATACCTCCTTCATGAAATTTGTAATGCTTAGGTGGCCATACTTGAATTTAGATCTAAGATGCAAGAATCGTGGCCCAAGACATATTCATCAATCTTACAATTGAATAGCAGTCTACAAAATTAGGAATTAGCAAAGGAGTGAGCAATGGAATTCTCTTCCCAATACTTTATGCTCTTACACTAGGTGTAGTCTACTCATGTCATGTTCTTTGACGCTCTTGCTATGGAGAACAAAACTCCTTGACATCTATAGACACATCTTCTACCTCAGTTGGGATTATCCGAGTGGAACTCACTGGAACTATTTGAAGAGATGCCATGACCAAGCCAAGCTCTAATTCTTTTTAAGATTGAATGGGAACATCTTCCTTGTCTTGCATCTTTGATCCATATTCCCAAACTTGTTTCTTTCCCCTCCTTTTGCCCCCTTCCAATATCTTCTTGCTTGGTGTTTCCTTCTCCAAGGCTACAAGTCCCTAAAGAAATCATGGCTCATGTTTTTCCCAAATCTTGAACTTTGATGTAAAAGTGTTATCCTTTGGGCAATCAAGATACCAAGCACAATTTGAGAGATGTGTAGATTGTCCAATCTCTCAACATGTCCTTCATATACATTGTGTTATTTGTCTTTGGATCTCTCCATATCTTGAAGAGTCTTGGATTATCAGATATGCCCCCCCTTTGAAAAAACACAAAATGCAAATACCTACAATGTTTAAAAAATAATATGAATGTTAGTGGCAATGAAAATCAAGATGACATTATAATATTAATTTACACTTGACAATGGATGATATGAATGTGGAATGGTTGGATCAGAAATCACCTATAAACCACCCATTTAAAGGCTTCAGTCCCATCAATTTGATGTTCCCACAACCTACTTCTATGAATCCCATTTTTGTACTTGAATTCTTTGAAGAAACAAGTTTCCCAAAAAGAAAGTCTTCATTCCTGAATGTAGTTTGATAATGAAAACAGATTTTAGACTTTGGAAATTGAATGGAGAGATCAGTGACGATGGCAAAAAATAGTTTTTGCACCTCCACCTCCAATTATAATATGTTGAATGTCAGTTTGCAATTAGTTCAAGGACAATAAATTCAAAGCCTTGAATGGGTAAACATTTGTTTAAGACTAGAAAGTCGCTTTATGAAGCCACTTATCAAAAGTTCCATCCAATAATCCATGGAAAAGTTTCCGGATGTGATGCTCGAAGAGTTGCCTGAAGACCTGCCCCTGAGAAGACGAGTTGATCATGCGATCGAAGTGGTACCGGGAGTGGCACCTCCTGCCAAGGCCCCATATAGAATGAGCCATGAGGAGTTGAAAGAGCTTAAGGTTTAACTTGAAGAACTCCTCGCGAAAGGTTATATCAAACCAAGCAAATCACCATATGGGGCACCCGTCTTTTTGTTCACAAGAATGATGGGACGTTGAGAATGTGTGTTGATTATAAAGCACTCAACAAGGCAACGGTGAAGAACCGGTATCCTTTGCCTCGAATCGATGATCTATTTGATCGTCTCTCGGGAGCCAATGTATTTAGTAGGATTGACCTACGTTCGAGATATTAACAAATTCGGATTGCGGAAGGGGACGAAGAAAAGACCACTTGTTGCACAAGGTATGGTTCATACAAATTCATGGTGATGCCTTTTGGGCTCACCAATGCACCCGCCACATTTTGCACTCTCATGAATGACATTTTTCGGGAATGGCTCGATGACTTTATGGTCGTCTACATAGACGACATTTTGATCTATAGTTGTTCCTTGGAAGAACATGCGGAGCACCTCCGGAAGGTGTTCCAGAGGCTAAGGGAAAACAAGTTGTATGCCAAGCTCGAGAAGTGCGAATTTGGGGTGACGGAAGTGGACTTCCTTGGACATAGGATAACTCAAAAAGGTTTGAAGATGGATGACCACAAGGTCAAGGCAATTGTGGATTGGGAACCACCCAAGTCGATGCTGGCCTTAAGATCCTTTTTAGGATTGGCCTCCTATTATCGCAAGTTCATTAAGAACTTTGCGAAGATAGCTACACCTTTGACAAACCTCTTGAAGAAGTCCGCCGTCATTTACGAATGGGAAGGAACATGCGATGAAGCCTTTGAAACCTTAAAAGGTATTTTGTTGAAGTTGCCCGACTTTGACAAAGATTTTGAGATCCATTTCGATGCCTCCGACTTTGCAATTGGAGGAGTCCTAGTGCAAGAAGGAAGACCGGTGGCATTTGAGAATAAGAAGTTGAGTGAGACGGAGAGAAGATGGCCAACACACGAGAAGGAAATGTGGGTAGTCATACATTGTCTCAAAACTTGGGGCCATTACATAGGCTCCAAGGATGTGGTGGTGTGGACCAACAATGTGACCTTGAAGTACTTTGCCATTCAACCCGAGTTGTCATCCAAACAAATAAGGTGGCAAGACACATTGGCATTGTTCAATGTGGACATCCGACACAAGCCCAGGAAGGAAAACATAGTGCCCGATGTGTTGAGTTGGAAACACCAACTTAGAGTGGTGTATGTGGGAGAGACGGAACTTCAAAAGGAAGTTTGATTAGCAAGCCGCCGAGATGCATTTGCCAAAGAAGTAAGGCAAAACATTCAAAATGGAACTAAGTCCCACTTCCATTTGCAAAATGGATTATTATGGTACAAACAAAAACGACTCTATGTGTCGGAAGGGAAGATTAAGGACACCATTTTGAAGGAATGTCATGATGGACCGCTTGCGGGCCATGGTGGTGCAAAACGCACCATAACACTCCTAAAGAAGTCCTATTATTGACCCAACTTGAAGGATAGTGCGGAGGAGTATGTGAAGACTTGTTTAACTTGCCAACAAAATCGAACCCTCAACAAGAAGCAAGCGGGTTTGTTGCAACCTTTACCAATTCCCGAAGGGCCCTGGGAAAGTGTGTCCATGGATTTCATGGTAAGCTTGCCCCCATCAAGGGGATTCAATGCCATCATGGTGGTGGTGGATCGATTTAGCAAGATGGCACACTTCATTCCCACAAAGGATGAGGCCACAACCCAAGAAATTAGCAGGTTGTTCTTCACACATGTCTTCAAGCATCATGGTCTTTCAAAGGACATAGTCTCGAATTGAGACCCAAAGTTCACAAGTAAGTTTTGGCGAGCCTTGTGGAAGAGAATGAGGTCGAAGCTCAAGATGAGCACTTCCTTCCGCCCCTAAACCAATGGACAAACTAAGAGGGTCAACTTGGTGATCCAACAATCCTTAAGGAATTATGTGGTGGCGGATCAATAAGATTGGGTGGACCATTTAAAATTGGCCGAATTTTGTTACAACAACTTGGAACATTCCGCAATTGGGTCTACCCCATTTGAAATGGTGACAAATAAGTCATCAATTGTGCCTATGATTTGGGCAGCACATGGACAACCCCCGAGTGATGCAAGTGAGGAAGTGCCAATGGTCACACAACTTGATGAAGAAAGATGGCACCTTTGGGAGGTGGCAAAGGCCAACTTGGAAAAGGCGCACAAAAGGTATAAGGATTTTGTGGACAAGTCCCAACGAGACGTGAAATTTCAAGAAGGGGACGAAGTGTGGTTGAACATCAAAAATTTCGGTTGCCAGAAGGTTTCAGTCATCAGTTCTTGGGCCTAGATGTGGGCCCATTCAAAGTGTTGGAAAAGAAACTTTCTAACACTTATAAGTTAGAACTACCGGAAAACCTTAAAGTTCATCCCACATTTCATGTGTCTTTTTTGAATCCGGTCTCCCATGATGCCTCAAGGCCTAATCGAGAGTACAATTCAAGGCCCCCACCAGACTTGGTTCATAATGAACCAGAGTTTGAGATGGAGGCCGTATTCAAGTCAAGACAATTGAGAGGAAGAAAGCGAAAATACTTAGTTAAATGGAAAAGATACCATCCAATAAAGGCATCTTGGGTGAATGAATCCAATATGGAACATGCCTAAGAAGCCATAGAAGGATTCCACACTAGATCAGCAAAGAAGAGATGTAGAACGTGATGAGGACATCACCTTTCTTTTAGTGGGGCAGAGTGTCACATAAAATGTACAAAATCAAGTTGCAAGTGAAATAAAGGGCTAAAAACTTCCAAGAGATTATATCACGAGAATTTTTGCATAAAGGCAAGTAAGGTTGTCAAATGGCATTGGACAAATGGAATTATTTTGCATAGGCCTAAATCAAAATCGAACTCCTACTTTGGGGTTAAGGGAAATTTGGCCCCAAAAGAGGAGGCAAGCAAGGTGAGCTTGCGAGGACATGCACAAGCCTTAAGTGCATCCCAAAGGGTTGGTTGGTAGTGGCAGCCAACACAAGAAGTCATGACCCTGTTCGCGTACTTTATGTTGAGAATTCAAGCTCAACTAGTTAAGTTTCATTAGTTACTGGAGTAGGAAAGTAACTAGGTTACTTTCACAAGGTTGAATTACTTTCTTTACTTATTTTAGTTTGGTTATTTGTGGTTT
>Ga0116227_10013830_pt1 | contig 12536 bp, 7 predicted proteins | sample S1TSphgellanicum_FD_89693 | JGI IMG/M metagenome (GOLD analysis project Ga0116227, IMG submission 89693) | Host-associated microbial communities from peat moss isolated from Minnesota, USA - S1T2_Fb - Sphagnum magellanicum MG | ecosystem: Host-associated > Plants > Peat moss > Unclassified... | reverse complement strand
ATTAATGGATGAAAATAAATGTAAAATTGATGTAACCAATAGGATGAAATTTCTAATAGTTGCATCATAGTTGTGAAAATGACCAAAATAGTTGAAAGTTGGTCTTGTAGTTGCAAATATTCTGAAATCTAGTCACAAACGACTATAAGTCGCATGTAGTTGTAAATTGACTGGTTACATTTTGGCTGATTTCTACTAGTGTAATGCGGTGTTGAAAACATGGATTTGTAAAACCTTTGATTTTGGAGACTTCCCCAAAAAATTGGAACTCGATTGAATGAAAAATAGGTTTGATTGCATTTACATTGCATCCAACTTAAACTAATAAATTTAAAAATATGTTATCATCGTGGAATGGGGTAAATAATGGAGTAGAAAATTTGGGGAAGAACATAGTCCAAAAAATGAAATTTTAACAATCAATTAAACAAGTTGACAACAAACAACAGAAAGGTCCATTTTTTTTCCTTTAGGGCTTTGCGGGGTCTATTTTTTTGGTGAAAGGAGAACTAGTTAATTGGTAGTAACTTCACTAAATGTGAAACCAATGCATCCATGTGACCTTAGTTCAATGAATTAATGGTAGATCACTAAGTTAAAATTACAAAATAAATTTGGTTTTATTTCAAAGGACTAAACAAAAAGGTGGTGACACAACTTCTTTTTTTCATCTTTTTGGTGATGCAACATGCATTCACAATGATCATCATAATTTATCTTATGAGATTTGCTCAAAGTTGAATTGCCACGACCTAAACAACAAGGTATGATTGTTACACATGAGATAAACCTTGTACTTATATGGCAAAAAACTTGGATTTGTTTTGAAAGGGACAACAATGCAATCTATTTTGGTTTCAATTTCAACAATAGACAATTTTACAATCTATATCAAATTTGGTTTCAACAAAATTTGAAATCTCTAATTTGAATACTCAACAAACCTAACCTAATTCTCCTAGACCTAAATTGGGCAACATTAGTTTGGACCAATGTTATGCAATTGAAGATTCTTTGATTTTGCTAAGAACCTTTATTTTTGGGGTCTTTTTAATATAAATAAATAAACCTTTAAAGTTTTGATTTTTTTTTCATCAAAAATTTCAGAACCTATTCTTTCCAAATTTTTTAATTCTCTAGAAACAAAAAAAACCATCAATCCTAAGTTTTTGAATTTTTTCAAAGAACTAACAATTTTCATGAAAATTTTGACAATTTAAGGTAGGCTCTTTAACCCGATTATTTGATTTTGAAAATCATTCATAAAAGGTATCCCCTTACACACCAATTCTAGGTTACAAATAATGACTACCTTTCAACATTGATTCGGACATTTGGACACATAAATTTGCAAATGATACAATGGTTTCCACAAGGCCAAGTTAAAATATTATTGCTTTTGATTGGTCAGTCATAATGATTGGCCCAAGTGGTGACATTTAAACAATCTTTCACCTTTTGTTGTCCATTTTTTTCATGTTTATGAATGGGGCAAGTGCATTTCCACCGATGCCCTACACATTATTTTGTAAACGTTGAAGAGTAATGAAATTTACACTAGTTTGGGTTAATAATGTCTTTGTGTTAATACATGTGCATATAATCCATATGTGATGGTATGATAATTAATTTTTATTCACTAAATAAAATGATTGATCCATGTTGTTTTATTTAAATAGTTTCCCACCTTTTATTGTTTTAGTTTTCATGTGTTATGGGTGAAGGTTGGGAAATAATAAGTGATCCATCTTCCATGTGGGAAACAATGTTGGAGGTCCAAATAAAAGGTATGGATGGAGTTATTCTAAAGGAAAAAATTCATATTTTATGCTGGATGTGATAAATAATAATAAAGGCCCAAATATGGGGGTGTGGGTGGACCTTTATTCTAACACCAAGAAACATATGAATGTTAATGAATTGATTTATGGAAATGATTAAATTATTTAAAGACAAACTTTGCATTTTGTATGTGTATTTTAAAGTAGATTGCAAGGTTGATCCTTCTTCTTTGCAAATGACCATGAAGGTTATCCATATATAGTTTGAACATAATTTTGCTAAAGGGGTAGATGTAGTCTATGGTGGTTCATTTTTTGCATATTTATGGACTTTCTGCAAAGTGTACTCTATTCAAATGTCACAAATTCATTGTAAAATCATCAATTTGACAAAAATGTTTATGGAGGGGTAAAATTCAATAAACATACACCAATCATATAGTAATGGACTTTTAAAGTGAACATATGGACTATAATTTAGGTCCTGCATTAACACTCAAATGCATTTCTAATTTCGATTTCATCTTAATATTTTTTATAGGGATTCAATACATGATACACAATGGAAAAAAAATATGGATTGAAAAAAATTACAACAAAAATTTTAACTAACAAATAATTATGGACTTTTGAATGACCATATTTGGGCCTTATTTTCAAAAGTCCCTATCTTGGTCATTTTTGTTGGATTGATATTTTTTTCTCCCTAACATGTATGTCAAAAAATTGTCAAGATGGTTAGCTTTTCCTATGGACTTTATTATTTAATTAATCACCACATAGGGCCCACTTAACATTGGTTTTTAACTATTTTTTACATTTTAATATTAAAATATGAACTTGTGGGACTAGGACTCTTGCCATTTTTGAGCCACCTTAACTTGCATCTACCCAAAGGTGCAAAACTGAACTCAAATTCCATGTTTTTTTGGTGGTGTCATTGAAATAGAAAAAAAATAATTTAATTGTTTTATAATTTTTTTAAAACAATCTTCAAATTCTAGTTGAACATGATTTCAAAATAGTTGAATTTTCATTTCTTGCATTACACTAACCTAATGTAAGATAACATTCATATTTCACACATATAACTCCATTATTTGATGACACATTTAAGTATTTTTTAACCTAAGTGTAATTCTAAAATTCCCACGTGTGTTGCATTAAATTTTATTTTGATCATTTATGCAAAAACCCTTCACATATGATGTATGTACTAAAAACATGATAGGCAAGGTAAATTTTGCTAGTTAAGCCTTTAAGGTGAAAAAATTAAGGGCACACCTAACTAAATTTGTTATTCAAAACTTTGTTTTAATGTCAAATGCTAGGGAACTTTATGAAAAATCTAGGGAGGAATAGATGAATCAACATTGCTGTGGAATCAATGACAAATACCAATCCAAGGAATTCCTCTATTTTTATTGTTTAGTAAACAATGAGTGAATTAATAAGGCTAATTATTTTTCTCCTCACAAGTCAATGGGAACCCCATTACAATGAACCTATAAGCATTCTAAGAGTAGGAATTGGCCATATATAGTTGGAACCAATTGTAATTGATTTGCTATTTGGTGTTAAAGGTAAGGGATCGAAAGTAAAGGTAGGTATTTGTGCAAAATTTATGTGGTTAGCCAATTTGGCAACCACAAATGTCAAATGGGTCACTAAGATAGATTTAGCACAATTATGCATGCTAAAAAATTGTGTTAAAAAATGTGTGTAACTTTAATTATTGGAAATGTTCTTGAAAACATGTTAATAAAAGGCAAATCCCCATTCATATAACCTTAGATATTGAATCCACTTATTTCACATATAGTTTTTATATTATTATCAATAATAAGATGAATTCTTTTGGAATCAAACATGCAACATGTCATGTACCAACTAATTCAAATTGGCTAGTTGTCATACTCAAATGTTGCTACAAGGTAGAATCACAAATTAATTAATCAAATGTGCACCTTGAAAGTCTTAATAGGGAGTCTTGATTTTTAAAAAATAGGCTTCCATGTGGTAGTGCAAGATTGACCAAAATGTATTTAAATAATGTTTAAATTTTCCTTAAACAATTTTAAAATGTTAAATTAAACATTTAACAATAAGTTTGAGCATTTTACACTAATTGGACTACTTTCAAATTCATCCACATGCTACATCAAAATATTAAAAACATTGTGGTCTAAATGTACTAAACATTCATGAGATGTAACAATTAAACAAAATATCTCAAATATTTACAAAAATTTGAAATCATGTAGATTAAACACTAGTTACACTTCCTATGGTTCATTAATTCATGAATGTACCCTTCAATTGTGGTTGGAATTAGTACTTGACAAGCCCAATTTACTAAAACCAACAATGTCCTTGTCATAAAAAAGAAACCCAAAAAAGTTTGAATGCCTTTGAATTAACTTAGAATACACAAATGTTACATATGAATTCATGGTTTTAATGATCCCATGTTGTGTTTTAGATAAATATATCTTATTTCATTATGATGACAACAAAATGCAAATCTTGTACATATTTGAGAATGTTGAAGTTATAAAAACTCAATCACATCAAATAATTATCTTTCATAAGTAGTGAATTTTTTTTCCATACAAACAATTTAAGAATAAATTAAGTCAACTTGAATAGAATTGAAAGATGACCCAATAATATTGTTACAAGTATTTTTTATTTTTGATAATATGTATTGATGATAATGGTGAAGAAAAGAGTTCAAGAAATGAAACAAACAATTGATGAAAATTGGTTACATAAAAAGTTAAGTACAAACATTTCAAGTTAGTTTCAACAACATGTATGATGCTAGCTTTTGGAGCTCCCATGCTTTATTCTTTTTTAGGAGTTAAAAAAAAACACATTTTAGGTTTGCATTTCGTTGTAAAATTGGGTTTCGACATAGAAACCACTTTCCAACCCTAGGGTTATGTGACGCACTCCCAAGTCCCTAGTTAGACCCAAGACGGGTTTGAGTTATTCAAACAGCGAAATTGTGAGAAACTTGGGGCTCGCTCCCAGCTCTCAACACTAAAAGGGGTAGAGGGGTGTGTTGAAGCTCCAGGATGGGATTAAGAAGAGTGACAAGCTATTCACTTACTCGAACCTGCATCAAACCAACCAACAAGTTAGTTAGTTCACATTCCGGAGCACCTTTGGTGCTGGGACAAGCCACGGGCAACTCTAAACTCACAAGATTCACCACGGCCCGAACTTGGGGGAAACCATCACCTTCCCCCATATAGTATACTTTGTGCCTCTCCATGGCACCCACATCCGAATGGTTTTTTGTCCTGGGATTCCTTAGGAGGAATCTTGAAATTGTTCCGATTTGGACTCCTAGGACTTTGCAAGGTCATAACTTTTTGCAAACCTTCAATTGAGATGAGGTTTAAAGCAAACTTGTAGTCTCTTCGAGAGCTTTCCAACGGTGTGTCGCACTTGACTTGCACACATCGGGGTCAAGTCGATTCCCAACTTTTAGTGGTCGGGAGTCAAATTGTCAATTTGACTCTCGGCCTTTCTTTTTGCCATAACTTGTGCTAGAGATGTCCAAATGGCCCATTCGAGCCCATTTTCGATATTTAAACTTTGATAGCTTTCTAATGATATAAAGAACGCCTCAATGCAAAGTGTTTTGACCCCTACAATCGAACTTTAAAGTTTCGGGAATCCCTGGGGACTCCCAAGTCCCAATTTGGAAGTGTGAGTTTCATCCTCACACTCCTTCAAAGTAAGGTTGCAACATTATGTCTCAATCTAGTGTTTGTAAAAGGCATTGAATTCCCCAAATGATTGTTTTTAATTGGTTGGCTATAATGATTAGGTCATATGGTTGCATCTTTATAAAAATTCACCTTATATTATCTGATTTTGCATGTTTATGGGATTAGAAAACAAGTAATACATTACATTGCTTGTGATAATTATTGTTAGAGACCCAAATGAAGGATGTGGGTGAAATTATTCATAGAACATATCCAACCAAACCCATTGTGTGGGCCTCTAACAATGTCTTCCACACATCTAATGGTGTTTGTCACATTTAAAACAATGTGCAAGTTATTTCCCCATCCCCACCCATAAACATGAAATATTATAAGAAAGCTTAGACAATCAATTAAATGCCATCACATTGGATTAATAATTATGACACATCAATTGAAGCAAGTCATAATTCTTACAAGGCATTGAGGATTGTGCATATTTGCAACTCCAAGTTTAAATTTCAGATTATTTATATAAATTTGAACTTCATCCAAACTATTGTTTGTAGGCCATTCTATAATTGATGTTGATGGAAAAATGTTTTAAACTAAAGAAATCATTTTGAACATTATTTGTAAAACATCTCCACCAATGTAGTTAATATTTGCCACATTTCAATTTAGTGTTAATGTTTTTCCTTCCCCTACCCATAAACAATAAATTTTCAACAATATACAATAAGGAACACAAATGCCACATATAAGCCAATCATTGTGACCTCCCCACTCAATGTGTAAATAATGAATGTGGTTAGCCAATAAGAAGTGGACATTGTTCATGTATAATTTTTTTCCCACCATTGTGGGACTTCATATAAAATTTAGCATACAAGACATTATATTAATCTTGGTGGAAATTGTTTTACACCAAAATCCCTTAGTTTATACATCTTACACCAAATAGTTCCCGCACAACCAACATTTTGAATTAAATGTCACGTGAAACATTCTATGCTTTCCATTTACGTCAAGATATAATGGTGGCCCAGTCAACCAATATCCACAAAAGCAAATAAGGGATGGATGGTGGTTGGATGGAAACATTTTTCCATTTGGTTCCAATTTTTTATGTAGCCATGCTAGTTAGCTTCGTTGTTGGTTTTACTACCTACCTAGTGAAAACCCACTTAACATTTAATTATATATATGCAATCTTCATGCATCTATTTTTTGTAGTACTTAATCACCTATTGTCCTAACACTAGAAAAAAAAAGGTCTTTTGTAACTAGTCTTATGCACCTAAAGGTGTCTTATGCAATTAAAAAATAGCTAGTGGTCATGGTTCGTGTTGGTGGGTTTTTGTTTTTAGAAAAGTTATTTGATTTAGGTCTATACTTTTTTGTAAAATGAAAGACATTTTTGTTTTAGGTCTAGGGAATATTTTCAAAAATTAAAACCAATCAATTCCAAGGCTAGGTTGAATTTTTTTAACCAATGGTTTTGTGTTTGATAGGTCCAAGTTTCATAAGACCTAAACTTTTGGGTTCGACACATGGCCAATTCTAGCTTAAATGTGGGGATGGTTTCAAGGTTAATTATATTGTGACCCTAGCCTCGGGCTCATGGCCAAGTCTAACACAAGAGAAAGGGAATGGGTTGGGAAAATGTTCCAATATTCATGTTCTTGAAAGTGTGGGAGAATGAGTCCCATACCCAAGTGGTTTTTCCCACTTTGAGCATAAAAACCTATGAAGGCTTGAATTTTGGGGACAAAAATGCAAATAGTAAGCTTAATCCAAATTGAATCCCCAATATACCATTGGAAAGGTTTTCAACAAAAAAATTGAAAATGAGCTTGCATCCTCCATTTGGAATTTTGAACTCAAATTTATGGCCAAAAAAGGTCCAAAATTAAATTAGGAAATAACTCTTAACCAAAAAACTCAAGAAACAAGGGTCAAATGACTTCCAAATTGTACATGTGACATGGAGTTATAAGGTATTTTCAAGGGCCATGACTTTGATTTTGAATGCTCTTCAATTGTAGCTTATATGTGGGAGTTATCAACTTATAAAGTTGTGTAAAGATGTGTGATTCATAACTTTTGATGCAAACCCCACCATTGGTCACATATTATATTATAAAGAAGAAATGGTGGTTCCTTTCCAAGTGCAGGCCATGGTGAGTCTTGTGAAAGTTGTTGGATGTGGTTCATTTGTGCACCACTTCGGTTCCAACTTACATTAACTATTTTTTTTCTTGGTTTGTGTAGTTAATCACACGTTGAACTCATGTTTGTGAATTCATCCTAATCTTGTTTCACAGTTCTTGATTTTTTTTTTAAAGAGTTAAGGAATGTGCCCTAAGTTTGCATTTTGCTACACACTTGGGAATTGGTAGGTTCTTTTACTTTCGATACCATTTGACAACAAACCTTGAGGTATTTTAGGTTCCATCATTAATATGGGAATGGTTTCAAGGTGAAATTCAAGTTTATGAACTTCCATGTAATTATTTTTCCTTTTTCTATTCCTACCCATATTGAAATTTCCCATCTTTTCTTTCATTCATCACTTATCCTATCCTTTTCTCTATATCCCCTTTGTCCTCCACCATCCCAATTTGCCCCACCATAAATGACGCGCTCCCAAGTCACGGGGTGAAACCCACTTGAGGGTTTCACAAAGTCAAATTGCGGAAAGTTGAGACTTGGGAGCATGCTCCCGGCTTCCAACTCTAAAAAGGGGTAGAGGGTCGAATTGGGAGCCCAGGGATTAGACTAGGAAGAGGGACTAGCTTAGCTCGTGTGAATCTGCATCCAAAAACCAACCAAAATGGGTTAGTTTAGCATTCGGGACACCCTTGGGTGTTGGGACTTGCCACGGGCATTTAGACACACAAGACTCACCACGGCCCGAACTCGGGGGAAGCCACCACCTTCCCCCATATAGTATTCTCTGTGGTTGGTCGTGGAGGCTACATCCGAATGGCACATTTTGTTGGGACTCCCGAAATGGAGTCCCGAAAGTGTCTCGGCTGGACTCCCGAAACTTTGAACGGCCATAGCTCCTCGCCCCGAACTCGGATCGGGACGAGTCCTAAATCAATGTTGTAACTCTCATCGATAGCTTTCCAACTCCATATCGCACTCTTCAAGGCGACGTCGGGAAGAGGTCGATTCCTGACTTTTAGTGGTCAGGAGTCAAACTGCCAATTTGACTCCCGGCCCGTCTTTTGCCCATAACTTGGGCTATAAATGTCCGAATTGCCAATGCAAGGCCATTTTCGATATCTACGTTTCAAGACCTTTCCAATGACACCAAGAACACCCCAATGCGAGGTGTTTTGGGCCTTGCTGTCGAGCTCTGAACATTCGAGAGTCTCGGAAGACTCCCAACCTCCAACTTTTCCAAGTGTTGGGCTTCACCCCCACACTTGGCCAAAGTGGGGTTGCGACAATAAAATTTTAACATTGGTTAATTCATGGTTAATAACCAAAAACCATTGGGTCTAAGTTTTAAATGATTTGTAAAATCGAAAACCTTCTATTAAATGTGAGGAATTTTGAAACTCTTTCCACAAAGTTCTTCAAGTTTTATGAAAAAATTGGACGTTCAATGAAGGTTTTTTGGCCAGTTATTTGATTTTCTTGGAATTTTAATTACAAGTCAAAAAAATTATTTTTACAATATTAGACCTCTATTGTCACAAACATAAAAAAAAATAAAAATTCCTAGAAGATATAAATGTAATGAAATTTCTTAGAGTTTTTAAAGATGTATTTAATAAAAGCTTATAAAAAATGAAGTTTTTAGAAAAATAATTAATAAAAGTTTTCAAAAGATGTAATTAGCGAAAATTTTTAGAAGATGAAGTTGACATAAGTTTGTAAAAAATATTGTCAACAAAAACTTTTTAAATATGTGGTTAGTGAAAGTTTTATAATACATGGTCAATACAAATGTCGCAACCTTAGCTTTACGCTTGCGACCAAAGCAAGGGTTTACAAAGGTGCGAACCAAGAGTGAAACCCGAAAGTCACATTTCATATTCTTGGGAGTGTAGGAGAATGTGAGGGAATGAACCCACACATTCCCAAATGAGTTCTCACTTTGGGAGTTGGAGTCCCAATGGATTTCCAAATTTTTAGAGGGCGATTGCAAGGGTCAAAACTCATTGGATTGAATAGTTACTTATACCATTGAAAATCTTTTGAAACTTAGATGTTTAAAATCGATTCACATGACCCATTTGGGTACTTAAAACATAAGTTATGGTCAAAAGAAAGGTTGGGAATCAAATTGCCAATTTGACTCTTTAGCATTAAAAGTCAAGAATCACCTTGATTTATTAATGTGTAGGTGGCTTGCCACATATCATTGAAAAGCTCTTGAATAGGGCTACAACTTTGTTTTAGACCTCACTTCAATCAGAGGTTTGTACAAGAAGTTATGAGCTCCAAAGTCACAGGAGTACCAATTTCAAAAATCCGAGGACAAAATAACATTTGAATGCAGGCCCTATGGCCAAGCATAGAGAATATTATAATGGGGAAGGTGGTGGCTTCCCGCAAGTCCGAACCGTGGTGACTTCTATGAATCCATGTTTGCCTGTGGTTTGTCCATGCACCAAAGTGCTCCAACTATGCATTAGCCAACTTGTTATTTGGTTTATGCAGGTCCTCATGAATAATTGACTCACTTATCACTCGTCCTAGTCCTCATCCCGGAACTCCAACACACCCCTCTACCTCGAAGTGTTGTGAACTAAAGAGCGTACTCCAACTCCGTATCCTTCCGTTGTTTTCACTTTTGAACTTGCAATTGAGTCCATCAAGGAATTTAGGGGTGCGTCAACAAATTTTTATAAGGTTATGTAATAAAAACATATAGAAGGTTTAGTTAACAAATCTTTTTAAATAGTTAATGAACTTTTAAAATGTTCCATTCAATAATATAAATAAAAAGTCTCAAAGGCACCACCTTTTAATGTTGCTAATGCAAATTATGGCCCTTGTACTTTTAATTAATTTAATGTTTAATTTGCTTCATGTCTTATTCAAATTATGAAGTCATTTTATTTTAATTCATTATTGTGTTCCTTGTTTGTCAAATTCATATAGTCTTTTCAATATATATTTTTTGTCTTTGATATTCACATATTGATTTTTCTTTTTTTTTAAAAATTTGCCCCTAACCCAACATTGGTTTATAGTTTACATCTTAAGGACTTAAGAAGATTGAAACCAAATTAAAAATGATTAGCAACATTGACCTTGCAAAATGAAAGTATTTGTGGGAATTGTTTTTGTTTTATAAAACAAAAAAAATCATAATCATGGAAATTTAATTAAAATCATTGTTAGGTCTACAAACTTAGGAATTTAAGAACCTTAAACCTTATATAAACATAGGAGGTTAGCCTTCATGTAAACCTATTTACTACAAACATATTGATAAAAGTCAAAACAAGTGTAGCCAATGTTTAAATATCAAAAATTGTAATAATGTTGTATGTCATTCAAAAGCACTCATGGAAATGTTTTTAATATATCATGAAACATGTGTTACAATTTGTAATGAATATAAATGTTTATAGAATATTCTAAATCATTCATTTAACATTCTAAAAACTTTTTTTAATGGAACATTTTTTAAACATGACATATTTTGAGGGAGGTTCATTAAACGTATATTTACATAATAATATATTGCAACATTTTTCTAGGTCAAATATGATTTTTTCAACTTTCAAACAAAAATAATATTTTGAGAATATTCCAAAATAAACAATCATCTAAAGAGACAACCTTGACTTTTATTACCATGTTTGGACCAATGATTTAAACCTTTAAAATAAAATAAAATCATAAGCTTTAGTTTTTCAATGAATCTTCAACACATATTTGGATTTAGACCTAAACCCAAATCCAGCCACAAACTCAAACTTCACCAACATTAGTCTTAACCTATTTACACACCTACCCACAAGGCCTATTTTTTAAGGTAGGTTGTAAAAATGAAATTGGCTCAATTGAGGTTTATACAATATTGAATCATAACAAACTAGCCATTGCAATTAACTAAGGAATTAAAACTTGATGAAAACATGTTTACTATCCACCCATTATTTATTCCTTCATGGTATGCTAGTGCTTGGGCTAATAATGGGCCAAGTTTTATGGAATATTTTAAGACAACTCCATTAATATTGTGCACAATATTTTTAGAATGAAGTATAATCAAGTTTATGCTAATATGGGATAATAATTTGACTTTGGGTCAATATATGTGCATAAGATCCAAGGTATTGCAAAATATAATACCTTAGTACCTTTTTAGGTTCAACAAAAATATATTGTTTTATAAATGCTGAATTTTAAAAAAATTATCACTTATTAAAGTCGGAATTCCATAAGATTCATGACTAGTTTTTTAAAAAAAATCTTTTGCCACTAAACACCCTTTAATGGGCTCTATCTGACACCTTTTATGGGCTTTATAATGCAACCATGCAAAGAATTGTGATGTTCTACTGCATAGTTTTTTAAAAAATTGCCTTTTTGACTTTGTGTATGCAATAAATGTAAAAAGAAAACCCTACTTTTTAGTGCCTAATGGTATGCAAATGGTTAGTGCCATATTTCTTACAAAGGAGGAAATGGGATCATAACTTATGTTATGAAGCAAAATGTTTGTGCAAAACATTGGTGATGAATAACATGCGGATATTTTTAAATTAAAATGAAGTTTTGTCAAAAAAAATATATAAAAATTGTGTCAAAATCAATTTTTCAAATAAAATAATTATTTAGCAATGAGATGTCGAACTAAAGAGGTACTATGATACAGTAGAACCTGTCTAAAACAATATTGCTGGGACCGGGGGGTCGATATTAAATTAGGTCATACATTGGGCCATTTTAAGCCTCTTCTTATTACGGTATAAATAGGGTGGGGGGGGGGGGTTCTTGGGGGAAGGGGAGGGGCAGGTTTTAAACAGGGGGTGGGAACCTTCGGGAAGGTTTTTTT
>Ga0116227_10013829_pt1 | contig 12536 bp, 12 predicted proteins | sample S1TSphgellanicum_FD_89693 | JGI IMG/M metagenome (GOLD analysis project Ga0116227, IMG submission 89693) | Host-associated microbial communities from peat moss isolated from Minnesota, USA - S1T2_Fb - Sphagnum magellanicum MG | ecosystem: Host-associated > Plants > Peat moss > Unclassified... | reverse complement strand
TTTCCTGTTCCCAATTTGTTCCCACCAGGTTTCTAAAGCGTTCCTCAAGTTCAGAATGTGTTCCCTAAGTTGTTACCATTAGGAACTTCATTTTTTATCTCATATTGTTTGGCCGTGGTTCAACTTCCATGTATCTAACTTGGGGGGGAGGCATACAAACATCTAATTTGGGGAGGGAAGCAAATTTAAGCTTCTGTCTTGGGGAGTGCCCCATGTTCCAAAAATATTGGTGGTGGGCCCAATCAAATGGCTCCTTCTGGGGAAAAAAACAAAAAACAAACAAAACTGTGCACCCCTCACTCATTAATAGAAGCATCACTATTTAATAGAATAAGTACCCCCAGTTTAACCTAACGCAAAAGACGCTGCCATTAGCATAGACCAATAAAGATACAGGATAGCGGTAGGTATAGAATATATTGGCAGCCAATGGGGTCAGCCAGCATGCATCCAAGGGGGGGCCCAGTTTTAATGTTTTGACCTGGGGGGGGGGATTTGTTTTTTTTTTGGTTCCCCTCAAGTTTGGGCCTAATTTTGTTCTCGTCAAGTTCCCATTAAGTTTTTGGCGCCTCAGGTCCAAGGCAGAGCGATACAGGTGGACGCTGGAGGTACCTGGGCAGGGTGAGGTGGGAGCGTAGGGGACAGGCAGACGTCTACTATGTGCAGCGGAGCAGAAAGTTTCAATTTTTTGCCTGCCGGGTTTGTGGAAGATCTCCGGCCGAACTACATCTAGCGCGGCAGTCTGCCGGGGTTTTTCCTTCATTTGGGGTGTGCTGTGACCTAAACAACCTAGAGATGCGTTGTGACATGATTGTGAAAACGTTGGGTTCTGCCAGCCTGCTCCTGAAATCCACTGGCAGAAAGGGAGGGAGGCAGCCAGATAAAATGTGCCCATGCACACATAGTCTTCCCACCTTTTTAGCTGGCTCCATCTAATTTTCTCTCCATGCCCTCTAGGCAATTCCATACATGGGAAGCACCTATCCTAGTTGCTTATCCCCAAAAAAAACATATTAGTATAAAGCATGTGAGGAGCACCAATTTGGGTGGCACCAACATGCCCCCAAGGATGTTTCTTATTTTTTGAAGGGGTGAGCCAATTGGGTGGCACAAACATGCTCCCAAGGGATGTTTCTTATTTTTTGAAGGGGTGGGTGCTTGATTTCCCATCAAGTTCCCATCAATGTCCAATCAAAATCCTTTTGTTCTCACCAAGTTCCCAAATAATTCTCATCAAAATCCTCTTGATAACCCATCAATACCCTTTTGTTCTCATCAAGTTCTTAAACAATTTCCATCAAATTCCTTTTGTTCCCATCAAGTTCCTATCAAGTTCCCATCAAAATCCTTTTGTTCTCATGGCTATGGAGGATAGGCAGGTGAGCACGAAGGTGAACGGTGAGACTCGTGAGAGACTCCGGCAGAGTGCTAAACGGAGCGCCACAGTTTGTGGGCAGGCCGGAAGGGGAGCTACAGTGAAGGCAGACGTCTGCTGGGGGTGTGGCAGAGCAGCAAGTCGGGATTTCTGTCTGCCAGGTTTTGTGGAAGATCGTGGGCGCAAGACTTAGGCTTTTAGGGGTTAAGTGTATATTTATTATTTATTTATTTTCAACAATACCCTTCCTGTAAATGACTGAGGAGAAGCAGTAGGTCAACTAAGAGACCTGTGGTCAAAACCAGGTACGTACCGTAGCATTTTTTGGCCATTGTGAGAGGCCCTGAAAATGGGTATTGCGACGCTCCTGATGGTATTTCTCTCCACCAACATAAGTATTGCAAAATTCTTCACCAAACACATTCTGGCATGGGAACAAAACAAAGTAATGAATCTCATCCATAATTTTCTGTCCAAGTAACTTCCCAACGTGATTGTCATTTCACCCCCAGTCCACAAGAACCCAACTAGGTTGACGTCTAGTTTCACCTGGCCAGAGTGAACCAGCCCCCATGACTGCACCAGTTGGCCATTCTATCCATAGGATGGGCTGGATGATTCATCTCTTTTTCATTTGCCTCTTTACCTTACGTTAACCAACATTCTACCACAGTTAATTCTTTTTTGGCTGCTGACTTTTGACCATTTTTTTTCATTGCCAATTTTTTCCCAACCCTGACCTCCATACTACCGACCCACCTAACTACCTTATTGACCTAAATCTTAGCCATGCCTACGAACTAACATTAATCCCTTACTTACCTTGACAAAACTCTTATCTTCTTTTGGCTAAACTTTTACTTCTTGGTTAAACCTATATTTCTTCTTGGTTAAACTTATAGTTATTCTTGGCTAAACTTTTATCTTTTGGCAAAACCTATATATTTTATTGGCTAAACTTTTATCTCTTGGCTAAACTTATATATCTCACTAGCTAAATTTTTATTTCTTGGCTAAACCTATATTTCTTCTTGGTTAAATTTATATATCTTGACTAAGCTTCTATTTCTTAGCTAAAGTTATATATCTTATTGGTTAAATTTTTATTTCTTAGTTAAACCAATATATCTTATTAGTTAAACTTCTATCCTTTGGCTAAACCTATATTTCTTCAAATGTCATATAAAGGTGGGTATTACAAGTCAATTGTACAATAATCACTAGGTCAATATGTGGGTAATGTTTATCCATCTTATTTTTTGTGGCATTTAATTGGTCTTGCATGCAGGTATTACAAGGTTTAGGGTATATCATAATTAAAAGTTAATGGGCAATAATACAAGTATTGCATATAATTTCATATCTTTTGTGGGTATTAATTACATTTTAATATGTTAAATGAAGGTATTACAAATTCCCTACTCCTTCCAAAGGGGGATTTGACCACTTAATGCAAGTATTGTCATACCTTTTCTTGTCAAAATGATGATTTGCTTTATTTATGAACATCATTCAAATATTTCTTATTACATTTGGTGGACAAGATCTCCCTAAGTAACCTTAAACAATGAGGGACTAAGTTTTTGCAATACATGCATAATAAATACATATTAACCAAAAAGGGGTTTTTGGTGAAGGTACACAATATAAATTTATGTAAGTATAATGATAAACTTATTATGGTAGATAGGTAGTATTACATTATAGTAATTTAGATGTAAAATTACCTTAATGATCACCCTAACACTAATTACAAACGATGTAAGTATTACAAATTAGGGTTTGGAAAAATTGGGACATGCCCACAATCAATGCTTACCCCTAAAGATGAAGGTATTGATAATTTTTTTAATTTTTTAAAAATAAATATCTTTTGGATATTTCCTATCTTTTTATACACTAGATGCAAGTATTACATTTGGTAAACAAGATGTATTTACACAAGCTTAGTTGATGAGAAAACAAATTTTTCCATTATTAAATCAAGGGGGGTTACATAACATAGATTTACCTAGGTATTGCAATTTGGGGTTGGGGCATGCATTTGGGATTTGACATAGGGTGACAAGGTATGGTATTGTAAATTGAAAACTTTCACCCTCATCTAGAAACTAAATAGTTTCATACAAAAAAAACCTTAAACCTAATGTTGATAATTTTTTTTGCATAAACCATAAATTATGTAAACATTACGACTTAATGGATGCATAGGTTTAAATTTGATAAATTAGTCAAACCTATATAATGAACCTTAAAATATTGAGCTAAAACCTTTGTATGCAACAAAAAATCCCTACATCGACCTTAAATTAAATAAATAAAAAAAGAATTGGTTGCATAACTTTAATGGTGGAATTTAACAATGTTTTTAGAACTAAGTGTTAAACCTAATTTTGGAATTATTTTTGCATAAGCTTGAATTGTGTACATACTATAAACATTGGATACATAATTGTAATAAAATTATGAAACAATTTTATATAAGTAACAATAAAACTTGTGTTTAAAACCTAATTGGGGGGGGGCTCAACTAGTGGGAAAGTTTTTTATCATTCATACCTTTGCCATGGAGTCACCTTCATTATCCTTTCCTTGAATACATGAAAAAGAAAAGAAAAATAAGAACTTGCTTAAATATATGTGTGTATGTGAATACATAAATTCACTTAAAAAATATTCCATGAAAATGTCACGAAAAAAATTACCTTAAACCAATTAATGACAAAAAGGTGGGTTTAATTTCCCTAATCCCTAAACCCAATGTCCCTCCTATTTATTTGAAACATATATTAAACAAAAGTTTAAATTAAGGTAATGTAACATGAACATGAGTGGTTTTAATGTGGGTATTGCAATTTAAGACACTTTATGGAAAACCCAACCATAAACAAGAGAAGATCAAAAGTATACAATACCTACATATACAAACTAGTTTATGCACCAAGGGTCCTTTCATGAAAGTGGGCAACGTAATTATATAAAAATATTAAATTACAATTTTTGCTTAAGGTTATTGTGAGGGTATTTCATGATAAAGATAATGAAGGTATTACTTAAATGTTGTAGCATGGCCATAGAATGTGTTAACCTTATTAGATGAAGGTATTACTCATTTGGTTTATAGCAAAAATGTAATCCATTCATGGTGGATGGGGGTATTGTGCGCAACATGACATAAGATGATCCCAAAATCTACAAATATCAAAATTAAAGGTCAAAATTAAAACAAGTGGATTAATAGAAAAATGTTCAAGTAACCACATTACAAAAAGGATGGTGACAAAAATATATCATATTAAATTAATCTATAATGGTTCAATACAAAAATGGTGTGTATGTGCATTAAAGTTATATCTATAATTATTCCTCTAAGGATGAACTAAAAGCAATGCCCATATTGGTGCAATATTTTGCTGCAATTTCTATAGCTTTTGTTGCATGATGATGAATAAATATTTAACAATGTTCAAGTGTAAATCAAATTGCATTTGCAACAAAAGCCTCCTTTATTATGCTTTGAAACCTAACACAAAAAAACAAATTAAATTTCAATGTTAAAATGCAAACAATGTGTATATATATATATATATATATATATATATATATGGAAATATCACCATGAATAATTTTGAAATCGTGATACTTGGATATCACATCCATTTCTTTGGCTTGGTTGTGCTTATTGGACTCTAAGGTCCAATGCTAAACACCCCATGCAACTTTCAAAGGCTTTGCATAAGCAAGTCTACTTGTTCGAATTGCCTCAACAAGGTTTTCATCTTTTTCAAAATGTGCCCATGCACTTTATGGGATGAACCCCACCCCCCTTGCCAAAATCCCAATGATGCCCAACATCTCAGAGGCTAAATGTACCAACAAGGGCCACTTAACTTGTGACATTTGTTGTGCTTAGAGTTGAAGTTCATCCTATTTTAATTTCTTTTTCTTTTTCATTTGATCAAAGGCCTTTTTCTCATTCCGCTTTTGCCTTACATGCGGGTTGTTCAAAATACGAGCATTCATAAAATTGTGATTTTGTTGCCTAGGCCCCCTAGGATGAGTAGATAGATGCTTCAATTTTATATCTTACATTTGAAGGGAGTGTGTTTGCTCCAAGCATGACAAAACAACCATTTGGCCGCATAAGAACTAGTGCATGCATCCACCTTACAAAACCATCTTGAGCTTTTGTGAGCCGATTCACTCACATCTTCACTTTCATTTTGAATTAGAGGAGGAACCTTTTGAGGTGCAAAATTTGGTACAACTAATGAAGGTATTGCATTAAATCAATGTATATAGTGGGGAATTACATCTAGGCTAGCCACCATAATGTCAACAATATGAAGGTATTGCACTAAATCATAACCCTAAATAAAAAAGGATGAAAGTATCATGAACCAAAAACCAAGGTAATATTCTATTATATGAAAAACACTTGATAAGAAATGTTCAAGTATTGCTATAAAAAAATTGACCAAAAAAAACTCCATCCTTACTCTTGCATGGAAAATAAAAATGGGTTTTGATGTGGCCATATACAAATTTAGAATGCACCTTTCATGATATACCTTGAAAAGGCAAGGTTACATATACAACAATTACTTGCTCTCCAATTATATTTGGCATTATTTGCCCTTCAATTATATTTGAAACCTTTCGTGCCTTTTGTGCATGTTTTTTTTGAGGAGCCATCCTAAAACAAAACTCCAAATTTTGTTTTTAAAAAACTAAAAAACCTTCAAAGGAAAAATAAATAAATCATCAATTTTTTAAATAATTAAAATAATTTTTCTTTCTTATTAAAGTATTAATATAATATAATATTATTATTATATTTCATTAATTATCTATATTAATTATATTGATTATCTGAAAATATTTGAAATTTATATTAATTATTATTTTGACATGTGTCACTTACTTCTTCAACAACAACAACAAAAAAACAATGACGAACCAAGGATGAACTTGGCTTGTCATTGTCTACTTTGGGTGCACATAAACAAAACAAAAAAATACAACGAGCACCAGCTCATTGTCATCTTTTCTCAATGCACAAAAACAAAACAAAAAAAAGATGATAACGAGGGTTGGCTTGTTGTCGTCTTCTTTCAGTGCACAAAAACAAAACAAAAAAAATTAACGCTTGTCATTGTCTTTTACAGCTAATAAAAAAGGGGAGACCTAGGACAAAAATGTACTTGCATTCCAGCAAATATGATCAATCTTGTCCTCCAGCAAACACGATTGCTCCACCAAGCTCTGTCTAATCGCTGATGAACTCTAAAAGCACTCAAAGCAAAGATCTCATAAACCTAAACCCAAATTGAAAATGTAGAGAAATCACAAATGCAAAAAAAATTGTAGAAGACAAACCTTGTTTTGGTGTCTCCTTGAAAATATTGCACATTGTGTTGCTCACACCTTGAGGCAATTCCTAGTTCTTCTCTGAACATCAGCAATGACGATGAGTGATTGCACAATTGTACCATTGACAATGACAGCCAAAAGAAAGAGAGCTTTGAAAAAGAAATCTGTAACATAGGTGGAGGAGCAGGGTAGGCGGGAATTTTGTTTTGAACAGGGTAGTTGGGTGAGCAGGGGAGGTCCACATGTGAAAAAAAAAAATCTGTTGAAGGACAGGCCGAAAAAAAAAGTGTGACTCAACCTCTGTGACTGCACCAGGATTAGTAATTGGATGAGCACTAGTTCATCCAAAACGGAACTGGTGCAGTCATGGGGGCTGGGTCACTCAGGCTGTTTCACCTTAATAACTTATCTTGTACGTTGGTAGGTTCTGTTCATAAGCAGGAAGTACAATAGGTCATTTCACCCCAGCCATGAACCTAATATAGGTTGACATCCAGTTTCACCTTAGTAACTTATCTTGTAAGTTGGTAGGTTCTGTTAGTTACTAGGAAGGACAATAGTTGCCTACTAGGTAGGTATATGCTAGTGTTGGCAATTCATAGATCTTGTTACTCTGGTTTGGGTTTTGAAAAAAGATAATTTAAGAAATCAAAAGAACCTCTGGTTCTGGTTTTTAAAATTTTAACTTTCCAAGAGGGCAGCACCTCTAGGTTAGTTCTGGTTTTTTTGAAATTTCAAACACCAAAAAAGAATTAGTATCAGAGAACCAGCAGTCCCAGTTATGTTGAAAACCTTAAAGAACCAGTAGTGAAAGAACTGTTAATGAACTGGTGGTTTTGGAGGTGGGTATTTCAATTTTTTTGAGAACCATGGCTACAACTCCTAAGAACCGCCCTGATATGTCTGTTCCTGTTTCTAATAACCGGAGAACATGGGTAGACACATGTAAATGATTAGTGCATATTGAAGGGCTACAAGGTTGTCAGTAGGTAGGTAGTAAACACAGAAACTGAGTAAACTCCATGATTAGCTAGGGAACTAGAATGGAACACTCCAATGGAAATTGTTTCCTGTCCAACTACCATCCATCCCTCCTGGTCTGCTGGAGGCCGATGGTTCAATCTGGCCAAGATAATGGCATGATCAAACATATCATTTACCATGTGATGACCATCTATATCAACCTTGTGACTTAAATTCAAAAAAGTTTCCAAACTTAAAAGGACATTGCTTGTTGTTTTGTATGACAGTTTATTGAAAAAAATAAATTCCTGTTCAGAGGACCTCATACACCTAAGATGAAAATGAAAGCTTGCCATAATGACATGAGATGATAATACCCTCTTTCAATCTCATGCCATTGAGGATGGCTATGATGGTTATGAAATGCCTATCAAAGCACCACAGGTCATAATCGTTATCAGTCGGGTAACTGCCCTAGTGTGCGGGGGATCCTGAAATGAAGGGCTTAGGTGAAGCATAGGTGAGACTAACCTCACATGTTTCGAATGCTTTTGTTCGTCAAACACCACCCTCAGTTCATGACCACCCAACACAAGTTTCCAAAAACCTGGAGCTCGGCAGTTCTTTAGATTTCTTTTTTTCAAAAGCCCAGAACTGACTATTATCTCAAAAATCAAACACCCACCCAACACTGTTTTAAACCAGTTGAGTGTTGTTATTTCAAACTTTTAACAACCTTTCAGTCCAGCTTTTTTTTAAAATCAGAAATCTTAGAATCCTGAGTTCCAGTTTATTGGAACTCTATAGAATCAATTTCTAATAACTACACAACATCAGATTAGACAATCAGGCGAAGGACAATCAGGCTGTAAGTACACCAAAGAGAAGTTCTGACTGCACCACTGCTATTGATCAGCTTTTATTCTTATTTTGTGTTCCAAGTTCCAACCTCCACTCTATATCTCTCAAGACTTTTATGAATACCTTGCTTCATGACATTGGAATGGCATCAAAACATTCATGCTAAAATCCCTTGCAAGAACAAGATGAAGAAGGTTGGTGTGAGGCTTAATCACTCTCTCAGTTCTTCAGTGTCAGCTGATTTTCAGTTAGTTATCTAGATTATGCTGACCTCTCCTCCCCTCCTGGCTTTCACCCCGGTACTGTCTGAAATCAATTACAAGGACCTTTTGTTAGTTGTCAGCCTCTGCAGACCAAGACTTCACTCCAGCTTTATCTCAGATTACAATGGAATTCTTTTCAAGCAAATCACTTGCATGTCGTACTGAAAATGCAGTCTAACATGGTAATGAGGGTAACTCCACTTTCAACACAAGAGGAACTTGCACCCAAATATCAAAATCATCAATCTGCAAAAAGTCCATTTCCCTGTCCATCGTACACAAATCAAGACATATGTACACAATTACCAAGAGAGTCCTGAAAATTGACAGGCATGGTTTCACTGCCTAACCTTGAGCTTGAGGAAGCATCCAAAAGAAAATTTCTCTATTTTTCAACCTGCTGTTGAAAGTTTCTAAAGCAAGCAAAAAACTTTAGTGTAAACCTAAGCGCTATCCTCTTATGTTTTCCTTTTGCTGGGCTCTGCCTGTGCTTTCTATTTACAGTTTTCTCTCCAGCTGGTCACCTCCTAGCTTGATGGACCCTCACTTCTGCACTTTGTTCTTCATGCTCTCACTTTGATCCTGCATCTCCCCATAATAAACATGACAGCTGAAATATGGATCAACTTTCTGATAAAAGAGGAGGCTGGGACTGGCATCTCTAAAAGGGCAAGTTGCTGTAGAAAAAATGTTAAAAGGTAGCATGGCTCTAGCTTTCTAAATGTAGAAGAAAACTCATACTTCACTTTGTTGCCATCTCTTATTCATGACCATTTTTGGTTGATGTGGATTTCTCTCACATCAGGGTTCCAAGCTAATCAGTTCTGAAGCAATTCAAACACAAAACATTTGAGCTGCCAACAATAGGAACAGCACCAAAAAGAATACCTTGATATCCTCATATTGAATGTCAATTTCTGAAAATTTGCACTTGCGTGCAATCTTTACAAAGGAAGTGATGAACCCTCCTATTGAGTTAGGGTTGCCTTCTCCAGATGCTCCTTGAGCATGCTGTGTATTGCTGCACACCACCAACCTCTTCAAGCTGGGGCAAACTTTGAGGAACCCCTCAACCCAACAACAAAACCTGTCAGTGAGTAGTGTGGTAGATTCCAGCTCCAACAACACTACCTTCTCAAGAAAAGAAGTGTGTTGTGAAAACAACACTGCCTGGTCAATAGTTGCTTTTGTGACCTCATAGTTCAGAGTCAAGGCAAGGTGGTTCAAGTGGGGAAACGCTTGGCCAATGTCTTTGAGGTTGGGATGTAATTCAAGACCCCCCAACTGCAACTCCTTCAGATTGGGAAATTTGGAAACAAAATCAACTAGTCCTGGCCATGCGATTTTAACATAGCTGACATGGAGCACTTCCAACCTGCTTGTGTATGGTCCAATGCCCAACACAGAAAAGTAAGCATCCTTGATTTTCAATTTGCGTAAATTCCCTTTGCCCACAAGACCAAAATACTCGAGGGAGCAGTCCTTCAGATCAAGGCTCTCCAGAACCCAGCTTCCAAGGTAATACGGTCAACAAGCCTTGTTGTGGAGGAATCGAACTGGAATGCCTTTAGAGTGGAGCTGGTGAGAGTGAGAATCGCCCGTCGAAATGTGTTAGTGCTCTGGAGACTGAAAGATTCAAGCTTTGGACATGCCAGGAGAAGTGTATGGAGGTCTGATACTGATATAGTGACCTCGCACAAAATAAGAGAAACAAGAGAAGGCCAGCTTTGCACAACAAAATCCCCGTCCACTACTTGAATGCGAAAAAACTCCATGATTTCGAGACAGTTCATTTTTTAACATCTCTCCAGCACGCTCACATGCAAGCGATGGGGCCAGCTAACGTACCGCACCATCGGCGATCCGTACCTCAGAATACGAAGAGAACTCCGAGCATGCAAGAGCCAAGAAATCATCACCGCTGCTGAAATTCCGTCTTCCGTCGAAATGTACAAATCTTGCAGACGAGAAGTTTGCAGGATAGTCTCGGTAAGAAACACTTGCAGGTCTACACTTGTAAGGTTTTTGTACACAGGCGAACGCTTCCTGCAGTCGCATCTGAGAGTGAGCAAATGATTACGCGCTGCCTCTCTCCACTTCCGACATGTCCCTGAAGCCCTCACCACCTGCTCAACAGCTGCAATGTGCGACAGGATCTTACCAATCACTTCCACAGGAAACTCTTCCATCCCTAGCACACGTCTCTCTTCTATCTTCCACACCCGACTCTTTGTTTCCCAATTCTCTTCTGGTTTCTATATTATTCAACTCTTCCAGGAACAAGGAGGTGTAACCAAAAAGGAGGAGGGTGCAGAACACTTGTCCTCAGGATACAATGCACCCGACTGACTGCCCTCACGTGACAACACTGTTAAACTGCATAGATCGTTCTCCAAGCTCGGATCTCTTGCTTAATCTACACAAACCTGCCTACCAACACATTCGAATAATCTCCTTTGAACCATTCACCACCTCCTCCTAATACAGAAACCAGACAGCACTTGAGATTGGTCTTGAAATTGAACTTGAGATTGGTCTTGAAAGCTGCAATTGACATAGTGAGGAGATCAGATGAAAGACAGTCAACAGCGACAAAAACATCCAAAACACAATGTTTTGACTAGCATTAGTGTTTGAACACAAAAATGGAGGGATCCACTACAACAGTGCTGTTCCCAGCTAACAAAACTTGATTAGTGTTTTTGTGCGAGTACTGATCAGCATAAAAGCTACAGCTTCAGAACTCTTACTGCACTGCCAATGTATCTCAACTGCATCTCCGTACCCTAACACGCACGGCATCAAATAGTCCTCATGAGTGAACCTTGAACCAACAGCCGCAATCTCTCCATCCATTGGAAGCCTTCTGCCACTGACTTGTGGATGAATTTCAGTTTTCGATGAACTCTAACTGAGTCGGCATCAGGTTTCAACTTGGTAACCTATCAGACAGGATGGGTTTTTGTAAGTAGGTAGGATAATAGATGGCTACTAGGTAAATAGATGCACCTAAATGGTTAGTACTTAGTACATAGGTGAAGGCCAATGAATTATTGTTAGGTAGGTAGATAATAGGTGACTACTAAGTAAGTAGATGCATGTCAATTAGGGTTTTTTATTTCTATTTTATGATGTAGCTAAAGTGGCAATCATCCACAAGATGATTTAGCCAAATTTGGCGATAAGGAAATATGAAGATTAAATCTAGCATCCGCGTACATTTTTTTGCTACCTCTTGGAACTTAGGATAGAATGTAGATATCTTAAAGGTTTCTTTAGAGATTTTTATGGAAGTTTGGCAATTAAAAACTCAAAAAACATTAAATTTTAGCCAATTTGAAAAAAATAAAAATAAAAATTCACCAAAAAAAGAAACACTATCAATACTTAATGCATATATAAGATTAGTGAATTATTAATAAGTAAATAGTACAAACAAAAACTATGTTAACCACTATGGTTAGCTTTGGAACTAGATTCCAATGGAAAAGTGTTTCTTGTGCACCTAGCGCCATCCATCCCTGGTTGTGTGTTGTGTGCATGAGGCTAATGGTTCACTACAGATAACACAGTGTGGCTTGAATTTGAACAAGTTTCCAAACTTAAAAAACATCTTTTGGTGCTTTGTATGACATTGTTCACATGGCATTATACATCTAATAAGATGGAAAGTAAATCTTGCCATAAACACATGAGATGAT
>Ga0116227_10013827_pt1 | contig 12538 bp, 9 predicted proteins | sample S1TSphgellanicum_FD_89693 | JGI IMG/M metagenome (GOLD analysis project Ga0116227, IMG submission 89693) | Host-associated microbial communities from peat moss isolated from Minnesota, USA - S1T2_Fb - Sphagnum magellanicum MG | ecosystem: Host-associated > Plants > Peat moss > Unclassified... | reverse complement strand
CAGCAGCAAAAAGAAATGGACTGTCATGAACCCCATCCGGCGCCAAATGAAAAAACGCAACCCATCCAGTGGACAGAACGGCCAACTGGTGCATTGGTGGCTGTTAATTCACTCTGGCCCATTCCAAGCCCCCATTAACTTACAAATGAGTGGGGACCATAGTTCATTAACAACAGGCTTCATATCTCTTAACTGTGTGATGCCAGTAATAAAGTATGGGCCTTTCATCCCATTAACTAATTTTCCCCAACTATTGACTTCCTTGCCATATCACAGTGTTTGCAGATTGACTTTTGTGTTCCAGCATTGTGCCTCTCTATTAGGGTTAAGAGCATTCGAAATGGTTTGGAGTCACCAGTGTTGTGTGTGTATATGGTTTAGGCCTTACACTCTGTGTAAATGGTATTATGGAATTTATGAACACAAACTGTGTGAATGCATAACATGAGACATGTCAATGTAAAATCGTATAAGTTCATATTATGTTGTGTAAAATTTTGTAAGCATAAAACATTTATATTTGCACGGCTTTACATGGTCATGTAAAAATTGTGTAACTTCTATTCTGAGGGAGGGATTGGCTAATAGGTAGCACCCATCCTTTGAACATGCCCATCACCAAACATTAACACCCCTTGTTTCTTTACCCTATATTTCTTCATTTTTCATCTGTTTTGAGCAATCTAAATGATTGTGAGTGTGCCAAGCAAAGCTGTATATAACCTTTTTGAAGTCTAAAGACAAAGAAGCAATGTCTTAAGAATTATGAGCTCCTTGAAAGCTTAAATGATCGGTCACCAACTGCTTATTGTATACGTAGTGAGCATCCTAAACTAGATTTAGCATTTATTCATGATAGTTTTTGAAGAATTCTTCAAAGACCTTTGGGGCTAATAAAACAAAATGATTTTTTTCCAAAACCAAAAATTCCCCTAGTTATTTTGATGAAAAAACCAAGCATCTACAATAAAGTATTCCTATTTTTATTTGTATTCTTTTCATTGTGACGTGAAAACTAGTCACCCAAAAAGACACAAGAGTACGTAAGTTGTTACCTCACCCTCACCCCCACCCACACATAAAATATTGGACAATATACCTTAGTACCTTGGCGATTTCAACACATGTCTGTCGAATAATTAATTAATTTTTAAAAATTCATTTCAACAAATGGAATATTCCTAAATATGCAGTATTATCCTTCACAATATTTTTTGATTTGGAAAAAATAATTTTTGAAAATTTCAACATTTCTGAAAATAATATAATTAGTGTCGAATTGGCCAAGGTACTAGGGTATATACATTGTGGATCATTTAAATGCTATAGCCTACCACATAGACGCTATAACACGGGCCAATCATTGTGAGTTACAAATCAAAGTTCATCAAAAAGTTTTTCTGACCTTGTATGGAGAGGGTTGCATGTTGCGAGCATCCTGTGCACATTTACATATCCAAACTCAGTTTCACATTCTTTAAAGCATGAACTACAGGCCATGGTACTACTACCAATGGAGGACTCTTAAAACAACTTTGAACCTCTTCAAATTTGAAAGTTGGAACAATGATCCATCATGTTACACACATTGATGTCTTTTGGTGAGCATTATTAGATGCAGGAAATGTAAGACTTGAAAAGAATGCAAGGAGAAAAAAATTGGTGAAAAGCCCTGAGTTTGTTGGGGGTCAAGTTTCACAATTGAAAACAAGGTAATTTTAGGGTGTCAAAAAGAGAAAGAAGGATTGATGAGTGCATTAACCCTAATTTTAACAATTCACTTCCTTCAGCCGAAAATAATTCCATAGTTGTAATATATCCTCACTTTAAGTAGCCATGTTATGAATCAAATACCCCTTTATTGTAATATCCATATCCAGGGAGTCCAACTACTCCATTACAAGTTACAACCAGTAATGTTTTTTCAATTTTCTTGTGCATCATTTAGCAATCATCCCAAGAAAGATTTAGCAAGAGCATGGGTTTTCAGGCCTTGCTATAATACCTGACATAACACTGAAGAAACAGATCAAGAGTGATGGTTTTCAGGCTTCACTATAATACCTGACATAAATCTGAAGAAACAGATCAAGTCAGACAGGAACATCCATGATTCCAACACACTAACAAGGTCAATAATTCAATATGAATGTCAATATCACGGGCACAGATAAGTGGTTGATAGGTGAAGCATATCTTTACCCTAAAAAATCCACAGGTCTTTCGGGCCATGCAAGCAATGCGTGTGAAACAAGGAGCTCTGAATCTACAGTAAACAAACAGAGCATGTAAAGAATTTGCGAAAGGATCACACATTAAGAAACTGCAACAACTAGCTGAGATAATCAAGCCAAAATAGAAACATCAGTGCACATCAAAGCTCTTCAGATGGTTGTGCCTGTAGGCTGGTGAGAGACATAGATGGCTCATGACAGCGCAGCTGCTGCATATGCAAATTGGAGATGGAAAGCAAAAAGTCTGGAAACAAGTTGCCAGGAAGTGATAGTGACAATACACACCCAACTCCACCATCACAATCTGTTCATCACACTTGTAAGGGTTTGAGCACAATAACAATAATGGACAAGAGAGGAAATGGCAGACATCACAGACAAGGACATGGCTGAGTCCTTTGAGGCCGTCAGAATGATAAAGACAATTCACAGGATCCAACAACTCCTAGCCAATTCCAAGGGCAAATGAGTGCAAGATAATGCCAGTTTTGTGAAGATCAAATCAACTCTACTATCTCCCAGACAACCATGATCATATGGGTCCATCAAAACTCAAGCTCAAATAGCTCAATCAGCTACACTACGGACCAGAACATTGAAAGGTGTGAGGAGGGGACTGCAACAGAGTGCCTGCCAATGATCATGACTTACACAAGCATACAGAGTCTAAAAGAAGTAATAGCAGAATCTTCAGCCAACCCTGGAAAAATGGTGGGAGAGAACAAGAAGATTGCAATGCACAGCATACTCACTGTAAGCATTCATGCACAGCTCATGCAGCACATATGACACACCATCTGTATGCTTACAATGGGTGTAATAATCTTCTACAGAAAAATTACCAAACAATTTGGCCATCTAATGCTGTCAGGGGTGTAAACATAATGCCATGAAAGATGCAAAAGGGTCAGGAAGGGAACATAGGAAAGCAGTTTTGCAACAGGAGAGAATGAACCATTCCAGCAGAAGGCCACCCTCGAGCAGGGTGACAAGCACATCATGAGAAGCACGAGAGCAATTCAAAAGATAGATTTTTAAAAACTGCTGAAAGCACAACAGATCTTCATAGAACCAAACTGTCAACCACAAATTCCCACACAAATCCTAAAAATATGGACCATGTTGAAACTTATGAATTGCACATGACCACTTCAGACACGACAAAAACTGACACTCCTCCCATCTAGTTGCAATGCGAGACGAGGTGCATCTTCAGCAAATACGTGATACTTTACTCTTGATAAAGAACGTTCACATCATCATCATAACCAGTTACATCACGGCAAACCCTAGAACAGATCCAGAAACAGCGACAGTCGAACACACAAGACGCATGTCACAGAATCATTTGAGCAGAAGAACCTCGACGACACTCGTTAAGCATATCAACGTAGAACTGGCACTTCCCAATATCACTGCCGTTGGCATTCAGACAATCCTGAAAAGCCTTGGACTGGTTCGCACACGAATCCACGGACCCCGAAGACGCGACCGCCGCTGCAGACCCTGATCCCTCCTGTTGCGCATATTCGTGCTGAACGGTGCGCGGTCCCATGATGGAATCCACGGCTCTATGCGCCACGGCACTCCCAGTCCCGAACGCCATTCCTTGCGCGATGGTGCTAGCCAAACCTCCAAGCATCGATCCTCCACCGCCACTCTGCTGCATGGGCGCCGGAGGCGGAGCGTTATGCACCGGTGCTGGCGGAGGCGCACGACGCCCCACCGGGCGAGATGGAGCCCGTCCTCCTGCGCTCCTTTGACGAGGCATTTTCTTTCTTTCTTTCTTTCTTTCAAGCCGCTTGCAAAAGCGAAGCGAAGTTGAATACCTAGGAAAAAATGCACAAGAAAGAAACAAGCGGGAGCCCACGACAACAACCCCGCTCTCAAATCCACATGCGATGGAGACGATAACAGGAAATGCGCACCACCACAAGAGTGCGAAAACACACTTGAATCAAACCCTAACCCTAATTTTCTCTTCTTTTTGCAAGCCAAGGGAAAGAATCTTTTCTCACATAAAAACGAACCGAAGTTTCTAGTAACAAGCAGTGACATTTTAGTGTAATATATGTGACAATAATAAACTAAATAAATAAATAAGTACGCCAGGTTGATATGGGGGGGGTATTAGCTGAGATTGCAAATGGGGAGAGGCAATTTTATGAGTAGAAATTTCATCCAGCCAATGGGTGGGCTACTATTGGGTCCTCCCCTTTTTTTCTTTGTGGGGATAGGGGAAGGATAAGAATATTTTTTTGGGGGAGGGAAAGGAAAAAAAATAGTGCGCAACATGCATAGCAATTGTCCAAAACAAAGTTGCAACCCACCCCCACCCTCCAGCCTTCTCATCCCTCCCCTTGTCTATCCATGTAGAAACTGATTGTTCACTCTCCAAGGGGAGGGATGAGAAGGCTAGAGTAGAGGGTGGGGGTTGCAACTTTGTTTTGGGTTGTTTGTTTTGTACAGGATGAGATGTTTAAAAAATGCTGCAAGAGAAGTATGGGTTTCTGAGTGAAAGATTTCGAAAAATTGTTGGAAGCTTTTGTGAATAAGTATTGCTGTGGGAAGTCCTGATGTCTGAAGGCCAGTCTTGGGTGGGTGGAAGGTTTTTTTCATTTTGTCTTTGTTCTCAACATGTTCCTTTCAAGTTCTCAATGGGTTTCTATTATGTTCTCAATATGTTCCTTAGGTTCCTTAGGTGTTCCCCAAGGTTGTTCCCAATAGCACCTCCTTTCAATCCCATATGTTTTGCCCAAAGGCCCTTCTCACCTATATAGGTGGGCGGAAAGGGTAGGCACTCCATCTTTCCATAGAATCTTCTATTTTGGGGAGCCCTTACAGTTTCAACTTATTTTTAGGATGGGCCAATCAAATTGGCTCATTGTCGCACACAAAAAAGTTGAACTTGTGAGGCACCTCCAACTAATTAATATGAAACAAAATAAATACCCCCAATTTGTCACAATAAACATCACATATTGTACATTGTAATGTATGAAATCATAAAATTTATTTCACACATATGTCAAAGGTCACAACCTTGTTGTGAGAAAGTTCATTTTATTTTATTTTTTACATTATTATTATTTTTTACTAAAGCAAAATCCACCCAACTCCAAAACAAGGATCACAATAAAAACTAATGACCCAAACCATCACAAGGAAGACAAAAAGGAAGGCCAAAAAAAGGTCAAAAGATGTGAAGCCCATAGGAACCAAAGAAGGCGGAAAGCTAAAACCTTTCGTGGTAGGAAGCTATCTCACCCACAACCTTTCTAATGTCACTAGCATGCAAATCATGAAATTTAATAGTAATAGGAGGTATAGAACAAATATCTCATGCCAAGTCATCTATGACCAAAATGTAGCCTTAAGGAATTTCTATGTCTTAAGAAATCCCTGATGGACTCCAAAGCTTGCACGTTGACACTTTAACCCTAAGCCCAACTAAGGTTAATTGTCAAAAGGTGGTCAAAGGTAGGGATAATCTTGCTCAAAGGGCCCACGATATGTGTATCATTCACTAGGGATGGAAAGACACAGCTAGGGGCTTTTGTAATGGTCTCTAAAAGTGTTTGATAATGGGCCAAGGTAAATAAAAGACCTCTTAACGGGTCATCTTGCCTCATGCTTAAATATGACTCAATAATGGGGACTCACTCCTCATGTTGCCCATGTTGGTAGAAAAGAAAAGAATGGGCACCATAAAACATCTTAGTAAAAGGGACAATGCTTGCCAAAAGTCCCCTGGCATCTTACACTCTCTAAAAATAGCAACTCGAAAAACATCATTAAAAACATTTTCGACATCAACTTGCATCACGACCCAATCGGGGTGTAGGTTGAGAGGGGTCTGATACCAAAAAGTATGGTTTCACAACCTCTAAGGGTCAATATTCTAAATTGATGGGGGGACAAATGTTCCTGAAATGACCGTCGAAGTTATAGGATAATGGAATGACTAATAAATCGAAAAAACACCTCGCCTACATAATAAGACGAAAACCTCCAATGTCCTTTGCCAATGTTAACAATTTGTTAGCCCCCAACGCTAAGGCCACTAATTTAGGGATATCCCCACATGCAACAATAACCACAACTTGGAATAATTCCGAAAACCTTGAGGATGGGTCCTTTGGTATGAAACATCCAAAGAAATGTTCATAAACCATCCTAAATAGTGCACCCAAAGACAAATGGGGGGCAATGGTTAAAGCTTGTACAAATAAAGTTTTATCCAAGACAAAGGTGTGTTCTAGCTAATAATAAAAAATATAAAAAGGGACATGGTTTGATGGAAAGAGGTGCAACTGACGCAGAGCTGCAATTGTGACGCGTTCCCAAGTTCCTAGTTAGACCCAAGTTGGGTCTAAGTTACTCAAACAGCGGAATTGTGAGGAATTCGAGGCATACTCCTAGCTTTCAGCATTAAAAGGGGTAGAAGGGCGTGCTGAAGCTCCAGGACGGGACTAGGAAGAGTGAGAAGCTTTAGTTACTTACTTGAACTTGCATCAAACCAACCAACAAGTTGGTTAATTCACTTTCTAGGGCACCTTTAGTGCTAGGACAAACCACGAGCAACTCTAGACTCCCAAGACTCACCACGGCCCAAACTCGGGGGAAGCCACCACCTTCCCCCATATATTATTCTCTGCATCTCTCTGCAGCACCTACATCCAAATGGCTTTTTGTCCCGAGACTCCCAAAGAGGAGTCCCAAAACTATCCCGGTTTGGACTCTCGGGACTTTGTGAGGTCATAACTTTTTGCTCAAACCTCTGATTGGGATGAGGTCTAAAACAAACCTGTAGCTCTCCTCAAGAGCTTTCCAATGGTGTATCGCACTCCACCTGCACGCACTGGGGTGAAGTCGATTCCCTACTTTTAGTGGTCGGGAGTCAAACTGCCAATTTCACTCTCGACCCTTCTTTTTGCCATAATGTGTGTTGTAAATGTCCAAATGGCCCATGCAAGCCCATTTTCGACATCTACACTTTGATAGCTTTTCAATGATATAAAAACACCCCAATACGAGGTGTTTTGACCTCTGAAATGGAACTCTGAAATTTTGGGAGTCCTGAAGGACTCCCAAGTCTCTATTCCCACACTCTTTCAAAGTAGGGTTGTGACAGATAGTGTCCTTTGAAATAATAGTTGTCACCATGGGCTAAAGAGCTTTAGTAACGCGATTATATTCTTTAGCTCTACCCAAAATCAAAAACGAAAACAAATGGTCAAAAAATTGTCCAAAAAGTGATGGGAACAAGGAGTACGTGAAGCATGAAAGGACTCCTCTTGAAAAAAAGGTTGATCACCCACCATAAACCTCCTAAGCCAAACATAAATCTTTCATTGACTTGAGTGACCTCAAGTATAACACAAACACCAATGTGGCAACAAGAGAAAAAGGAACCACATTGATTCATCCATCAAATCTTGAACAATTTAGACAAGGGGTAAGCTAAATGCATGCCTAACCTCATCTTGGATGGTTCGAAGGATCTTATGAAACAATTGAAGGCACATGAAATGAACTTCAAACAAACCCAAGATGAAGCCAAATTGAGCCCGAAACCAATTCCAAAAAATAAAAGGGATAAACTAAGGTGCAACATAGGAAGGGAAGGCACCTACAAAAACAAAGCAGCCTAGCTAACTTGGGAGACAAGGCCGGCATAAGGGTGAGCATTCTTGACATGCCTCGAAAGGCCCTGAAGTGTAAAGGTTAGAATAGTGGGGACAAGGGACATCACAAACCAACGAAGGACACAAAAAAAAAGCCATACAAAAAAGAGTTACACCCCAAAACACTAGTACACAAAAGTTTAAGCAAGCCCTTTAAAAAAAAATTTAAAAAAACAAAAAAACAAAAAAAAACCAAACCAAGAAAAAAAAAAAACATTTTCCTATAATGTGTTAATGATGGTGGGTTCGAAGCACCACCCAAAAGGTGCACTAAACTCCGCTCCCACTACTCTTTTAGTTTGCACGCTCCATCACACATGTTTTGTTGTTGACAAGGTTATTGCCTCTTTGTCTATGTTTCATTGTGATGGTTGGTTGATGTCTATTAAGTGCAAGCAAAAAAGTTATTGGGCCATGGTGGACATTGACATCGTTGCTTTTGAATGAAGCTTTGACAACATGCATCTTCCTTCTTTCATCCTCCAAACATTCCTAACACCTCTTACCTATTTTCCAGTTCCCTTTTGATCATTGTTTCCTCTACTCATCCATTCGATAACTCTTTGCAAATCTTCATTGCCATTGTTTATGTTTTATCTTCTACCTTGGTACTAGCAACAGCAGCAAGCTCCTAAGCTTCTAAAATTAGAATACCAAAAGAAAAATTAATACGTAAAAATGCAAGCAGAAAAACAAATGTTTACAACTTGGTCCACCCAATTTACCCTTGATTAGATGCATTGAAGGATTTGTATTGAGAACATTTCAAACAATCACGAAGGAAAACACCCTAAGTCACAATTTAGCATGATGAAATCTGCAAGGAATGTTGGTGCCATTGAAGTCATTTGATTTTCCAATTGATTAATTACAAAATACCTTCAACTTTGTGGCACACCACACCATTTGTCCATTTTGAAACTATTTGCAAAATAGTATTTAAAAAACATGAACAATTGCACACATGCATATATTATAACCAAGTTTCATTTCCTTTGGTTTGGATGTCAACATTCTATCATTTTTTGTGGAATGATAGTTCTCAGGAAAAAAAATTTAATACAACTCAAAGTGGATAAACTAAAACAATATGCAATTTTTAAAAAGCAAGATTCCCAAAGGAAGATACCTCGAACAATTTCAACATTGAAAAGGTGAATGCATGAATGAATGGACCAAAAATGATAGATGATAATAATTTCGTAAATTCTTTTCCTTTGTATTTTGTCAAACACAAATATCACAAAATAGTGAAGGAATGACAATCCATCAATTCGAAGAAATGTTTTCATTTATGGATGGTCCAAAACATTATTACAAAATGTGGGTGTAATTCATTAGTCCCTGTTCACTAAACCAATAAATTCACTACTTCCCCACTAGGTCTTGTTTATTACAACCAATGAATTCACTCAAAATCTAGTGAAATCACTTGGCGTACATGACACCTTTTGTTGTAATGAAATTCTTTATTTTGAACATGTGTCACAAATTCAAAATAAAACATATTTTTAAAAAATGATATGAATTTTTTTAATGTTAATAATGATCATTAAAAGTTCATAATTGAAATTTTATAAAAATATTTCATTTTTAAGTTGGTCATGATTTGTTATTAGGAATATTGAGTCCTCAATAACCATTTTGAAACAAAATCACAAAATGAAAAGCCCAAATATAAACCTAAAATTATGATAAAAGTTCAAATGTTAGAATCTCAAAAGTTCACACAATTAACTTTAGGTCATTAATTTGCAATATGATCACATTTGTATTTTTATATTTAAAAATCTGATGTTCGTTGGATAGAATATTTATTTTGGTACACATCAAATAATTTTAAACAAATCCAATTTGCAAAAACATTATTGGTCCACCCCGCAATAGATTGAACAACTATTTCACCTCCACCTCACACCCAACCATTGTTGCATTTATAGTTTTTCCTAAATAGAGAAGATGAAGAACAATGACAAAGAAGCCATTTGCAAACCTTCATGCATAGTAAAATAACACTATACAAAAAAACCTAAAGATCATGACTTTGTTCTTACAAGAAATACCCTTCAAAACAAATGATCTTCACCTTCATCTCCTCTCTTGCAATGAAACACATGTTGTAAAAAAACATGTAAAGAGAGAAAGAAACACATGTCCAATAGAAGTTATGAAAAAACATTTTATACCTAGTGTAAGAAAACTAACAACTATTTCAAAATCAACAACAATGAACAAATAAGGAAGGAGTCATTGAGTTTTGAGTATTTTTATTACTATTTTTTTTAGTTCAATATTTTAATGGAAATTTGAGGTGAAATCTTGACAATTTTGGAAATTATATCATGAATATGTGTGCATCAAGGTGGTTTCGTAATTTGGAGAGCTATTATGATATGAAAATTATTGAAATTTGAGTAATTTTCATCACTGGATATTCAATAAATTGGTTGAAAAAAGTATGTACTTTGCAAGATTGCATTACAATACATGTTCAAGCACAAGCCACAATATAATACTTACTAGAACACAAAACTTGCACAAAGAAATAAACAAAATGAAATACGTAGCAAATGAACAAGAATAAAATTTTGAAACATTTAGTGAATTATCAAATCATTTGCATCCTCTTACCTATGTCTAGAGCTTCAAATTCTAACCTTGTGAGCTAGTTCCAAATTTCTAAGTATTTTTTTATACTAGTGCTTGAAGATCAATTATTTCTCAGGACAAGTTCCAAGATACATATATTGGTGTAAGGTGTTTTAGCCTCAAGTGAATGCTTAGTCCTTATAGGCATTGACCTATAAAGTGTGGTGTCTGATTTTATATGAAAAACAAAAGCATTGTCCATCCATCCACATGAAATGAGAATTTCCGTTTATTTTAACTCCAAAATGGAGACATTTAGCTTGTGGAAGAGTCTAATTGGAATTGTGAAAGGCCCTTTCCATTTTATTTCAAAGCTTATTATTTCCATTCAAAATTTGGCCAATTACCACTTGTAAAGTGCTGACTTAAGGCCACTTTAGACGAGGGTCCAAGGTCCAATGAGATAGAGCAACTCTATTGGATGAAAGTCATAAATTGGACCCATGACCTTTAGATGAGGGTCCAAGATCAAAAGTGGCACATCCAAGCTAAACCTACATGGCACCATTTTGGAGGGAAAATCAATTGGTTCAAACCAAAAAAACAAAAGAACTCAAAAGGGGAGCTCATGATTTGAAGAACCAAGATGCAAGCTAGGGCCCAAGGCAGGGTCCAACTCAAGGACTCAATTTGCTTCAAATGAGTCCAAATTGGTTCCTAGTGGACCCTGGACTCACCTTGGAGCCCCATCTAAAGTGGGCCTTATTTATTTGTTTGGCATGTAGGTAGCCAAATGAAGTGGTGTTCAACCCCTTGGCACCCACATAGTTTTTTTGGCCAATTAGTTTGGATTCATAGTCACAACATATGTATTTCATTTGCACATTTTCAGGCCAAGGTTCAGGGTATAGATAGTAGGATACACCATGTGATTCTTTGTGTTGTCCTAGAGCACAAAGAAAATCCTAGTTTCAGACCTGAGACCCAATTGCAACATTCATTACGCCATGAAACAGATTGAGTCATAATCGGTGCGAAGAAGGGATCTTATTACCTTAAGTATCCATCTGGCTACCTGACTTCCTCCAAGCCATAGCTCATTACACACAAACCAGTTTCTGCAATTGTGAAACAAGCTACTCATCATGCAAATTTGCTTCCACAACTTAATGGCAAGTTCAAACCCAGCAAAAGAGCAAGCTAAAATAGCATATGTCGTTCCCTGATGAAGTTCTCAAAAAACATCCCAAGTAAGTTCATTTGGGTAGGCATTTCCTTTGTGTTTTTCTCGAACACACAAGGATGATTAGGTATTTCAGCAACCACAATATCCATTGATTTCAAGCAATTTTTTTTTCCACCCATGACATTATTGCTGTGTTCATTCACAAGCCATGAGTCTCAATATTTGTGTTCACGAGACTTGCACACTCCACACAACAACGTGAGAGAGAATTAAAGAGACTGCAATTTAAGCAAAGATGAAAGCATGCACTTTTTTTCAAGTACAAAAGTCATTTCACAAAATGGAAAAAAAACCTCGAGATGGGCTAATCAAAGCTCCAACTACATATATAATATCTTTTTTGTCCAGAAGGTGATGTTTAGATGAGCACTTAGAATATAGTCTTTGCAGAAGCAAGTTATGCTTTCTTTCCAACTGCATTTTCTTTCTTCCTATAGTTTATAATCCTCATAGAAAAAACACTAGTATAATAATAAGTGGGGGAACCTCAGTACCTACTTATGTTGTGTAGAGTGACATTGCAGCAGAGTTCTTAGAAATCACTGCCTGGGTGAGCAAGTTCAGCTGAAGGAAAAGCTGGCATTGCATCAGGGTTCTTACTAGAAATCCACTGCCTGGGTGAGCAAGATCAGCTGAAGGATTTGAAGCTGACATTGCATCAGGGTTCTTACTGGAAATCACTGCCTGGGTGAGCAAGATCAGCTGAAGGATTTAAAGCTGACATTGCAGCAGGGTTCTTACTGGAAATCACTGCCTGGGTGAGCAAGATCAGCTGAAGGATT
>Ga0116227_10013825_pt1 | contig 12542 bp, 10 predicted proteins | sample S1TSphgellanicum_FD_89693 | JGI IMG/M metagenome (GOLD analysis project Ga0116227, IMG submission 89693) | Host-associated microbial communities from peat moss isolated from Minnesota, USA - S1T2_Fb - Sphagnum magellanicum MG | ecosystem: Host-associated > Plants > Peat moss > Unclassified... | reverse complement strand
GCCGCCGCTGCCGCGCCGCCCGCCGCGGACTCCATCACCGAAGGCTCCGTCACCGTCGGCGGCAAGGCCATCGCGTACAAGGCCATTGCCGGCCTCATCACCGTCGGCGCCACCGAGCCGCAGGACGCCATGCTCGCGCTCGACGGCAAGTGGCTCCCCGACTCCGGCATGGACATCCCCGCCAAGCAGGAAGACCAGCCCGCCACCGCGCGGATGTTCTACACGGCCTACTTCGCCAAGGGTTTCAAGCCCGGCGAGCGCCCGATCACCTTCCTCTATAACGGCGGGCCCGGCTCGGCGACGATGTACCTGCACATGGGCAGCTTCGGCCCCAAGCGCATCCTTACGACGGACACGCAGCACGACTTCGGCGGGCCGTACAAGACCGTCGCCAACCAGTACAGCCTGCTCGACGCCTCCGACCTCGTCTTCATTGACGCTCCGGGCACCGGCTTCTCTCGCGTCGTCGGCAAGGACGCGGGCAAGAGCTTTTACGGCGTCGACCCCGACGCGCACGCCTTCGATCGCTTCATCCGCCGCTTCCTGACCAAGTACGACCGCTGGAACTCGCCCAAGTTCCTCTTCGGCGAAAGCTACGGGACGACACGCGACGCCGTGCTCGCGAACGACCTCGCCGACTCCAACGTCGACCTCAACGGCGTCGTCTTCCTCAGCCAGATTCTCTCCTTCAGCAACTCCGCCGACAGCGCGGACGGCAACCCTGGCGTCGAGAACGGCTACTTCCTCGCGCTGCCCAGCTTCGCGGCCACGGCCTGGTATCACCACCGCGTTCCCAACGCGCCGGCGCAGCTCGAGCCGTTCCTGCGCGAAGTCGAGCAGTACTCGCTCGGCGAGTATGCCGCCGCGCTGATGCAGGGCGCAGACCTCGATGCCTCTCGCAAAGCGGCAGTCGCTGCGAAGCTCGAAAGCTATACCGGCATCCCTGCTTCGCTCTGGATCAAAGCCAACCTCCGTCTCACCGGCGGCCAGTTCTCCAAGTACCTGCAGGACAACGCGGGCATCACCACCGGGCGTCTCGACTCGCGCTACGAAGGCCCTGCGATGAACCCCATGGCAGCCGACGCCGACTACGATCCCTTCACGCAGGCCATCAGCGCCGCGTACCTGGCAGGCATCAACAGCTACGCGCGCGAAGACCTGAAGTTCGGCCAGAACATGACCTACAAGCCTTCCGCGCGGGAGCCTGGCTGGTCGTGGGACAGCTCGCACCGCGCGCCCGGCCACGGCACCGAACGCAACGGCCTGAACGTTACGCCGGACATCGCCGCAGCCATGAAGCAGAGCCCGCACATGAAGGTGCTGCTCATGGGCGGCTACTTCGATCTCGGCACGCTTTACTTCGCCGCGACTTACGAGATGAAACATCTGCCCATGCCTACCGAGTTGCAGAAGAACATCGAGTACAAGTTTTTCCCCACCGGCCACATGGTCTACGTCAACGAAGACGCGCTGCGCGGCCTGCACGATCGCACCGCCGAGTTCATCCGCGCCAACCAGAACGGCCAACTGCACCAGGAGTAGTCGCAAAGCCCCGGGTACCCCCTACCCCAGGTTTCACTTTCTGGAAGTAAGTTGATTGTTTTCTGTCGCTTGCAGACGGTGCTTGCTTTCAAGCGACTGAAAACAGGGCGCTTGCGGGCAAAGTCTTGAGGAGCAAGGGGTTAGAGGCAATAAAAACTCGGCGCGAACTGTGCCGGGGAAGTTGGCACGGGGTTTGCGGAGAATCGTTTGCTTCTCATTTTATTCTACAAGGCGTGTCAAGCGTTTCACTGATTCTAAAGGGTTTGCGTGTGTTTAAGGGGGTGGCGACCGGTTGAGGCTGGAGGTTTGCGAGGGAGTTCGGCTGCCAGCGGGGTGGCAGGTCCTTCGGCTACGGCTCGCAAAGGCGCGAGCCTTCGCTCAGGATGACAGGGTTTGCGGCTTTTGAACCATGCTGTGCTGGCAAACCCTGTCTTGGGTGCAAGGTAAAATCGCCTGAGATGAGAGGGTATCCGTGGAACTAAGCTGGCTTCCTGAACAAGAAGGTTGGAGTGACTCGCTCCGTGCGCTTGGCGCGCTGCCTGCCGCAGAGGTCGCCGCCTCTCTGCGTGAGCTTGCCACCAGCCGTCTTGACTTCCTCAAAGCCACCAAGCTCGACCGCGCCTTCCAGAAAGCCCTCGCCGAACACGGCACGCTCCCCGGCCTGGAGGCGCTGCGCCTCGCCATCCTCGGCTCTGCCACCACGGGCCATCTCACGGCGGGCATTCGTCTTGCGGGCCTGCGCCGCGGGCTTGCCATCGAAATTTACGAAGGCCCCTACGGCATGTACCGGCAGGAGCTCATGGACATCGGCTCCGGCTTGCACAGGTTCAAGCCGGAAGCCTTGCTGCTCGCGCTTGATGCTCGCCACCTCGTCGGCGAGGGCGCCTCGGCCGACGCCGCGCTTGATCTCATGCAGACCTGCTGGCAGCAGGCGAAAACGAGCTTCAGTTGCCAGGTCCTGCAGCAGACGGTCATGCCGGTTTTCCCGCTGTTGCTGGGCAATAACGAGTCGCGCCTGCTGCATTCGCCCGCCGCGATTCTCGCCGACATCAACCACAAGCTTCGCGCCGCGTCTGAAGCCGAAGGCGTCGACCTTCTTGCGCTCGATCAGTTCGTCGTCGACGCAGGCCTCGCCCAGTGGCATGACCCCGCCATCTGGCACCGTTCCAAGCACGAGGTCCACCCGCGCGCCACGCAGCTTTACGGCGACCAGGTCGCGCGTCTGCTCGCGGCGGCCCGCGGACGCTCGTCCAAGTGCCTCGTGCTCGATCTCGACAACACGCTCTGGGGCGGCGTCATCGGCGACGACGGCCTCGAAGGCATCGTGCTCGGCCAGGGCTCCGGCGCAGGCGAAGCTTTCGTCGAGTTCCAGCGCTACGCGCTCGCGCTCTCCGAACGCGGCGTGATCCTCGCTGTGTGCTCCAAGAACGACGAGGTCAACGCGCTCTCGCCGTTCGAGAAACACCCGGAGATGGTGCTCAAGCGCTCGCACATCGCCTGCTTCACCGCCAACTGGACGGACAAGGCCACGAACCTGCGCCACATCGCCAAGACGCTCAACATCGGTATCGACTCGCTCGTCTTTGCCGACGACAACCCGGTGGAGCGCGCGCTCATCCGCCGTGAACTTCCGATGGTCGCGGTGCCCGAAATGCCGGAAGACCCCGCAGGCTATGTGTCGGTGGTGTCAGCGGCGGGCTACTTTGAAGGCCTTCGCCTCACCGCCGAAGACCGTCTTCGCAGCGAGCAGTATCAGGCCAACGCCGAGCGCACGCGCCTGATGGAAACCGCGACCGACATGGGCAGCTATCTCGACTCGCTGCGCATGACGCTCTTCGCGCGTCCGTTCGACTCGCTCGGCCTCGCGCGCATCACGCAGCTCATCAACAAGACCAACCAGTTCAACCTCACCACGCAGCGGCTCACCGAAGCCGAAGTGGCTGAGCGCATGAACGATCCGCGCTGTGTGACGCTCCAGGTGCGCCTCACGGACCGCTTCGGCGACAACGGCGTGATTGCTATACTGATCGCACGGATACAACAGAAAGAAGCTGTGATCGAGACCTGGTTGATGTCGTGCCGTGTGCTTGGCCGCAAGGTGGAAGAAGCCTGCCTCAACCTGTTGGCGGAACTTTGTGCGGCGCAGGGTGCAGAGCATCTGATCGGCATCTACAAGCCCACGGAAAAGAACGGCATGGTGCGGGAGATGTATGCCAACCTCGGCTTCGAGCTGGTGTCCGAGCAGGGCGATGGCGTCACGCAATGGACACTCCCGCTCGCGAAGTTCACACCGCGCGCCGTACCCATGCAAATCGATGCGCCGGAGTTTGTTGCGCAGTAACGAACGACACTCGCAAGACCTGAGTGACCTGAAGGAGACGTCTCATGACCAAGGAAGAAATCTATCCCCGCCTTACCGAAATTTTTCGTGACGTCTTTGATGACGAGTCGCTCGTGGCCACGCCCGAAATGACCGCCAGTGATGTGAAGGAGTGGGACTCCGTCAACCACATCACGCTCATGGTTGCGATCGAAGAAGAGTTCGGCGTGAAGTTCAAAACGGCTGAAGTCGAGAAGATGAAGAACGTGGGCCAGATGGTCGAGCACATCGAAGAGAAGACTGCCTAAGGGAGTTTCTTTGAGCGACGTCGGGCAGCAAGAGCGGGAGCAATACGGCATCGACCTGACCGAGGTCCGTCACGAACCCCGTGAGACGCAAAGCCGCTTGAGACTCTTCGTTGCCGTGCTGGTGGTGTGGCCGTTCGGCATGGTCCTGGGCACGCTGTACTGGATGCACACCGGCGCCTACACACGTCATCTGCAGGGCGAATACCTGCACGGCATCGGCTACGGCTCCACGCTTTCGGGCGCGAACTGCCAGGTCCTGATCGACGGCGACTCCACCGCGATGGTCGGCATTCTCCCCAGCCTGCTCACCCAGCGCACCGGCCTGACGGCCTGCAATATTGCGGACGTTGCCGGTGTGCAGATGGTCAACGGCCCCATGCCGCTGGACGACTATCTGCAGCACAACGCGCGGCCCCGCTTCCTGATCTTTTCCGTCACGCCGGAAAGCCTCTCGCTCTCGCAGGGATGGACGTGGGTCTCGCCGTTTGAAGGCATTCTCTACCGCCTGCGCTTTCATCCGGATGCCGGCGCGGCCCGCATCTTTGCGCACCACACTTCGGACGTTCTCGTCGGCGCCGAGCTCGGCTTTCGCACCGGTCTGCAATCGCTCGCCTCGCGTCCCCTGCCGCCGGAGCAGGCCAACTTCCGCGCGCTGCACAACGGCTGGCAACCCGAGCCCGGCAAAACTCTCACGCAGTGCGACGCCGGCGATGTCCGCGAGCGCGCGCCTGATGCGGCGTACCTTACGAGCCTGCGGCAGAAGTATGGCGTCGGCGGCACGCAGGTGCTGATCGATGTCATGCCCATGCCCGCGTGCGATCCCTCGTTCCCGTTTTACCGCGCGCACCTGCAGCCCGGCATGATCGACAACCGGCTCGACACGCTGCCTATCTCCGCCTACAACGCTACGGGCCGCCTGCACACCAACGAGGACGGCGCTGTGCTGCTGACCCAGCGTATTGCCGATCAGGTCAACGCCGCCGTGAAGGGAGGTCGTTAGCCTCGTGCTCTTTTCTTCAAACGACTTCCTCTTCCTGTTTCTCCCTGTCGCGCTTCTCGGCTATCACATCGTCGGCCGCTACGGCCGCACGCCGATGTTCTCCTGGCTCAGCTTCGCTTCGCTCTTCTTCTATGGGTACTGGAACCCGAAGTACCTCTGGATTCTCGTCGGCTCCATCCTGCTCAACTTCGCGGTTACGCGCCTCATTGTGCGGGCGCAGAGCGATCGGGCGAAACATCTTGCGCTGGTTGCCGGCATCGCCGCCAACCTGGGTCTGCTGGTGTGGTTCAAATATCTTTTCCCGCTGCTGGGCTTCTTCCACGGCATCGGTTGGCTTCCGCGAAACTTCGGCAGCGTCGTGCTTCCGCTCGGCATTTCGTTCTTCACCTTTACGCAGATCGCGTACCTCATTGACCTGAAGCAGGGCGAAGCCGAGCCGCAGGATTTTCTCTCCTACGTGCTCTTCGTCACGTTCTTCCCGCACCTGATCGCCGGCCCCATCATTCATCACTCGGAGATGATGCCGCAGTTCGTGGCCGAGCGGCACAAAGGCCTGCGCGCGGACGACATGGCCGTCGGCGTGAGCTGGTTTCTGCTCGGCCTTGGGAAAAAGGTGCTGCTCGCAGACCGCTTCGGCCCTGTCGCCGATGCGCTTTTCGCGCGGCCGCACCTCTTCGGCGCGCAGGCCACATGGATCGGCATCCTGTCCTACGCGTTCCAGCTTTACTTCGATTTTTCCGGCTACTCGGACATGGCGCTCGGCCTCGCGCGCATGTTTTCGCTGACGTTCCCCATCAACTTCAACTCACCCTACAAGTCGACCAACATTACCGACTTCTGGCAGCGCTGGCATATGACGCTCACGCGCTACCTCAATCTCTACCTCTTCAATCCGTTCTCCATGTCCATGACGCGGCGGCGCATCAAGATGGGCAAGAAAGCCAACATGAAGGCCCAGCGCACGCCCGAAGGCTTCTTGCAGATGATCGCGCTGCCCATGATCACGACCATGTTCCTTGCCGGCATCTGGCACGGCGCGGGCATGCAGTTCCTGCTCTTCGGGCTCGCGCATGCCGGCTACCTTACGGTCAACCGCGCATGGCGCGTCTTCGTGCCCGCAGAGTCACGCTGGCAGAAGCTGCTGCCCGATCCTCTCGCTGTTCTCATCACCTTCGCCTGTGTGCTCGTCGGGCATGTGCTGTTCCGCTCCGAGAACGCACGCTCGGCCTTCTACATCCTGGGCACAGCGTTGGGTCTGCACCCTGGCGAAGGGCTCACGGCTTTCGCGCACTATCTTCCGTCGCGTTCCACGTTCGCGATTTCGCACACGTTAGCCTGGCTGAACATGGCTGCCATGTTCTTCATCGTGTGGGCGCTGCCGAACACGCAGGAGATCATGGGCCAGGTAGAGGAACAGCAACGCACGCGCTCCTTTGGCGGCAAGCTCCTTCGCTGGAGCCCGAACTTCGCCTGGTGCGCGGCGCTGTTGATGCTCACCACGGTGACGCTCACCATGCTCTACGGCAGCACGAGCTTCCTCTACTTCCAGTTCTAGCTTGGCTTTGCTTCTAGGTCGCTTCTAGATCGCTTCTAGGTCGCTTCGCCGGGCTCGCATCGGTCGCTCTCGTCGCGACGCTCCACCAGCTCCACCGGTACAGGATCGCGCCCGCGCAGCCAGCAGATGCGCCGTCCTGCGAACGCTTTGCCGGGCTTCGGCTCAGAGATCAGAATCATGCCGTCGGCCACGAGCCGCTCGATCTCCGCTTCCATCGGCCCGCAGGTGTAGCAGAGATGATTCAGGCCGCCGCCGCCTTTGGCCGCGTTCGCCAGCACGCTCTCCGGGCCGTCCGGCGCCACGAACTCCAGATACGCCGGGTTCCCGGGAATCTTCAGAAACTGCACCAACGCCGTCTGCAGCGGGTCATGAATGACTGGCGACGCTACCTCATAGCCGTACCGCCGCGCGTACACGGGCGCAATCTTTTCGATGTTCTTCACGGCATAGCCCACATGGTGCAGTTGCAATCCGATTCCGTTGCTCATGGCTCTACTTTAGCTGGCGGGGAAGACTTCAAGGACCGCTTCATCCCTGGTTAATGACCTTGGTTCACTGCCACCCTCTACAATGAAGCGGTCATGGCAACGCGCGTCCGTTCATTCTGCAAGATCAACCTCGGCCTCGCCGTCGGTCACGCGCGCGCGGAGGGCTTCCACGGCCTCACTACCTGCTACCAGACGCTGGAAGCTCATGACCTGGTGACGGTTACGGAAACTCCTGCCCCGGCGACGGCGATCACCCTCACGGCCAACCACCCCGGCGTCCCCCGCACCGAAACCTCCGACGCCGAGAAGAATACCGCCTTCCGCATGGTCGAGGAAGCCCTTAAGCTCTTTGGAATCAGCGCCGAAGTCCGCATTGATCTCGACAAGCGGCTGCCGGTCCAGGGCGGCCTCGGTGCCGGCTCCGCCAACGCCGCCGCGGCCCTTCTTGCGCTCGAAGCCGAAGTAAAGCAATCACTTAGCTGGCCGCAGCGTCTTCAGCTTGCGGCAGAAATTGGCTCGGATGTGCCGCTTTTCCTTCTCGGCGGCACGGTCCTGGGACTCAGCCGCGGCGAAGATGTCTACCCGTTGCCCGACATCCCGTCCACGCCGTGCGTCCTCGCCATCCCCGACGTTGGCGTCTCCACCAGGCAGGCTTTTGCCGACCTGGACGCCAAAATGACAGCGGCAGCCCATCCTGAAGCCGGTGGCCGCGCGGCGTCTTCGTTGACTTCCAGCCCAACTGTGGATAAACTAAAGCAGTTGAGCCACGTTCTAGCTGGGAGCTTTTCGCATCCCTTCGCCGAGTACGGCGCAGAGCCTGGCCTCTCCGGTATCGCTGGCAGGACCAGTGATCTGGCTGAGAACCCCCTTCTCACGCTTGTCCGCACCGGGATCGAGAACGACTTCGAAGAAGTCGCCTTCTCCCAGCATCCCTCCTTGCGTTCAACCAAGCGTGATTTAGTGGGAAGTGAGCCCAACGGGGCCCTGTTTGCAGGGCTATCCGGCTCGGGTTCGGCGTTGTTTGGGCTTTACCGCTCAGACGCAGACGCCATCGCGGCTCAACGACGTGTCCAGCTCTCCGGCACGCGCACGGTTCTTACGAGAACCCTCTCGCGTCCCGAATACTGGAGCGCTATGTTCGAAAGGACATAGGTTCGCAGAGTGATTTCCGAGGCAGCCGAAACCAGGCGCCAAGGATTGCTGGGCGATCGACTAACGGTAGGTCATCTGCCTTTGACGCAGACAGTCCAGGTTCGAATCCTGGTCGCCCAACCACAAAGTCGTTCGCTTCTTCTCCCAAGAAGCACGAGCAGCAGGAACGAGGGAACTTTAGATTTTGCAGGAGCGGCAACTCTGCTCCTGAGAGGTTTAAGCAACACTCGCCGGATGATGGTGCAAACCAGTCCGGCGTGGAAGCAAAAGAAGTTCGGGCCCGCGCGATGTGGAACTTGCAACGCGCGACGCCCTGAAGAAGCCGAAGTCTCTATCGCAGTAGCAACGGCGCCCCAAACAAGGCGCTGAAACGAAACGTAAGACAAGCAGTACCGAACAAATCAGCAGGTCAACCCACCTGGAGGTTTTTCAAGCGTGAATCATCAAGACACGACTGCGGTTTCTTCCCCTAAAGTTTCAACCCCCGGCAACGAATCGGCCCAGGCCGCAAACGATGCCACGAAAGCGGCGACTGAGACAACCACAGTCGCCGCTTCGAATGCAAAGCCTGCGACGGCGAAAAAGCCGTCGCGGCTGAGCGAAGACAGGCGCTTCAAGATCTTCTCCGGCTCTGCCAACAGGCCGCTGACGGAAGAGATCTGCAAGTTCCTGGGTGTGCCACTCGGCGAGACGAGGATGCAAAAGTTCTCGGACGGGGAAACACACTTTCAGCTCCTTGAAAACGTGCGCGGCGTGGACGTCTTTCTCGTCCAGCCCACCTGCCACCCGGTGGACTCGAACCTTGTCGAGCTCCTCATCATGATGGACGCGCTTCGTCGCGCCTCTGCCGGACGCATCACTGTCGTTGTGCCGTACTACGGCTACGCGCGCCAGGACCGCAAAGACCGTCCTCGCGTCGCCATCACCTCCAAGCTCGTTGCCGACCTGCTGGTCACTGCGGGCGCCAATCGCGCTCTCTTCGTTGACCTGCATGCCGCCCAGATCCAGGGCTTCTTCAACATCCCGGTCGACCACCTTTTTGCTTCGCCCGTTCTCGTCGGCTACTTCCGCGACAAGAACCTCCCGAACCTCACGGTCGTGAGCCCGGACGCCGGCGGCGTAGAGCGCGCGCGCTTCTTCGCCAAAAAGCTCGAAGTGCCGCTCGCGATCGTCGACAAGCGACGCACCGACATCAACATCACCGAAGTGATGAACGTCATCGGCGACGTCAAGGGCCGCACCTGCCTCATCCTCGACGACATTGTCGACACGGCAGGCACGCTGGTCAAAACGGCAGAAGCGCTTCTCGACCAGGGCGCGACCGAGGTCTACGCGTGCGCTTCGCACGCCGTACTCTCCGGCCCGGCAGTGGACCGCATCAAGGCCTCAGGATTGAAGGAGCTGGTCATTTCCAACACCATCCCTCTCTCCGCCGCCGCGCAAGAAGTTGAAAAGATCAAAGTGCTTTCCATCGCAGGCCTGCTGGGCCGGGCGATTGAAAGCATCCACATGGAGACGTCGGTTTCGACACTCTTCAACTAAGTTCGAGGAAGTAGGAAACAGGAAGTAGGAAGTAGTTCGGTTCCTTGCCTGTTGCTCGCAACCTTCATAACCAAGCAGCGCAAGCTGCGAACGGAGTCAAGCAGAAGTACGCAGTGAAGAGGGTTCGCTATTTCCTACTTCCTGTTTCCTACTTCCTGCTTTTTCGCCCGAAAGGAAATCATCATGGCAAGCACCCCCATCGCCGCCGTTGTCGCGACCCCGCGCACCGGCAAGTTCAACAAGAACCACGCGCGTCGCGTACGCGTCTCCGGCCTGATCCCCGCTGTTGTGTACGGCGCCGGTCAGCCCTCGGTCGCCGTTACGGTCGACCCCAAGGTCATCACCAAGATTCTGTACTCCGAGTCCGGTCACAACACCATCTTCGACCTCGCCGTCGAAGGCGGCGACAGCGGCAAGGTCATGATCGTCGACTGGCAGAACGAGCCCATCAAGGGCAACCTGCTGCACATCGACCTCAAGCGCATTGCGATGGACAAGATGATGCGCGTCTCCGTTCCCGTGCAGTTGGTCGGCATTCCTGCCGGCGTCAAGACGCAGGGCGGCGTTCTCGGCCAGGTGCTGCACGAAGTCGAAATCGAGTGCTTGCCGGGCAACATCCCTTCGCACATCGACGTGGACATCAGCGCGCTCGAGATCAACGGCGCGATCCACATCTCGGACCTGCCGCACTCAGCGAACCTGAAGTTCCTCGGCGAAGAGAACGCTCTCGTCGCTCACGTCACCGCGCCGCGCGAAGAAGCTGTAGTCGAGGCTGTTGCCCCGACCGAGCCGGAAGTCGCCAAGAAGGGCAAGACCGACGCGCCTGCGGCTGACGCTGCTGCCGGCGAGAAGAAGAAGTAAAGGCATAGCGGCGTGAAGCTCATAGTCGGACTTGGAAACCCCGGCCCTGAATATGTGCTCACGCCGCACAACGCCGGCTTTCTGGCCATCGATCGCATTGCGGAACAGAGCCATGCGGTCGTCGCCAACCGTCGCGGAAGAGCGCTGACGGCCCGGACAAAGCTTGCAGGACACGACGTACTGCTGGCCAAGCCGGAAACCTTCATGAATCTCAGCGGGCTTGCCGTAGCCGCTCTGCTTCAGGAGTTGGAGCTCGGGATCGAGGACTTGATCGTCCTCTATGACGAGCTGGCCATTCCGCTGGGCACGCTTCGCATCCGCGAGCGCGGTTCTGCCGGCGGGCACAACGGAGTGAAGTCCATCTCCGGCGTGCTCGGCACAGAGGAGTGGACGCGCATCCGCATCGGGGTCGGCAAACCGCCGCTCGAAACGGGACGCGAAGTGAAAGCCGGTGGTACGAGTTATCTGCTAGCGCCCATGCGCAAACAGGAGCTCGACACGCTGGACCTAGTTTTAGACGACGCAGCACGCGCCGTCGAAACGCTGCTTACCCAGGGCGTGAAGAAAGCAATGAACGAGTTCAACAAACGTGTTGAGCCCGAGCAAGAGAAGTAATCAAGCAGTAAGGAAGCACGAATCTTCCACACCGACTTCAGCACGACCGAAGCGGTGCGGGGCAGAACCCCGCAGAAAGAATCACCATGGCAAACCGTACGTACGAAATCATGTTCATCCTCCGTCCTGACCTGGACGAAGCCGAGACCGACAAGCTCATCGAAACCTTCTCCGGTTACATCACCGAGGGCAAGGGGACCATCACCTCCACCGAGAAGATGGGCCGCCGCCGCCTCGCGTACACCGTGCAGAAGTTCAACGACGGCTTCTACGTCCTGCTCATCGTCGAAGCTCCGGCTTCGCTGATCTCCGAGATCGAGCGCCGTCTCCGCGTCTCCGAGCCCGTCATCAAGTTCATCACCGTCCGCATGGACGAGGAGAACAAGCGCGTCGCCAAGATCAAGAAGCACCGCGACGCTCACGTGAAGCGCAGCGCCCTGCCGCAGGTCAACGCCGAAGCCGCCGATGCACCGGTTGCTGCCGCGCCTGCTGTCGAAGCGCCTGCTGCTGTCGAAGAGCCCGCTGCTGTCTAAAGGGCCGAGGGTCAAGCGTCGAAGGCCAGGCCCTTCACCTCAGACTCTCCGCTCTCTACAAGGAAACTGAAACCGCCGTTTTATCGTTCCCACGAGTCTCATGACTCAAGTCCAGAAACCTCAGCGCAGGTTTGGAACGATGTCCGGCCACAACCTTGGCCCTTGGCTCTTCGCCCTCGGCCCTCAAGGAAAACGATCATGGCTGACGAAACAAACATCCCGGCTGCTTCCTCCGAAGCAGCAACTCCGAGCGGTCCGTTCACGGGCGGCACCAACTCCGGCGCAGCGCGCACGGGCGGCTACCAGGGTTCGCGCCCTGCCGGCGCGCGTCCTCCGCGTCCTGCGGGAGCTTCCGGCCCCGGCGGCCGCAAGTTCTTCCGCCGCAAGAAGGTCTGCAAGTTCACGGTGGAGAAGATCGACACGATCAGCTACCGCGACGTGCGCCTGCTGCAGCAGTTCGTTTCTGACCGCGGCAAGATCATCCCGCGCCGTCTTTCGGGCACCTCGGCTCCGTTCCAGCGCAAGCTGACGCGCGCCATCAAGCAGGCCCGCGCGATCGCTCTGCTGCCCTTCGCCGCGAAGTACGAACCTCGCGCCGCGCTGCGGCACAAAGATAAGAAGTTCGG
>Ga0116227_10013821_pt1 | contig 12544 bp, 11 predicted proteins | sample S1TSphgellanicum_FD_89693 | JGI IMG/M metagenome (GOLD analysis project Ga0116227, IMG submission 89693) | Host-associated microbial communities from peat moss isolated from Minnesota, USA - S1T2_Fb - Sphagnum magellanicum MG | ecosystem: Host-associated > Plants > Peat moss > Unclassified... | reverse complement strand
GACTCCAACTCTCACCAACTCCCAATGTGGGAGTTCACTTGGGAGTGTGAGGGTTCACTCCCTCACACTCTCTGGACTCTTTGCACTCTTTGCACTCCCGGGAGCATGTGATGTGCCTCCCGGATCTACTACTAGGCTCGCAACCTTGCAACCCCTTTGCTTTGGTCGCAAGCCAAAGGCTAGGGTTGCGACACTCTCCTCCACTAGAAGAAGAGGTCAATGTGCTCATTGACACTTAAAGTTTTTCTCTCTCGCAGTTGCACTCCCGAGAGCATGCAATGTGACTCCCGGGTCTACTATTAGGCCCGCACCTTGCAACCCCTTTGCCTTGGCCTTGAGCCAAGGCTAGGGTTGCGACAACCATTGTATTAAGTCCAATTTTGTTTGCTGACTTGTGATTACCCATGCTAGATCGGTAAACTTTGACGATGATGGTCAAACACCATCTAGGTGAAAAGATAGTACCTTTGCACATTGGTACCAAAGGTTGCATCCATAGAAAGTGCTCCATTATGCCCAAATTCCAACAACCAAACAATTTGTAATGGTGTTTGTATGCCAATTGTGAAGGGTAAGTCCTTTGTTTTGTCTTCCTCTTGCAAGAAGAAGACAATTTCATGATGTTCCAAGTCCACATATGCATACTCATGTGGTCAAATGTAGGATGATGTTTCTAACTTCCTTTCCTCATTTTATTCTTTGAGTATCAAATGTTCCTTTGAATCAAAAATTCATATGCACAAGCTTCTTTTCCAAGAAGTCGTGCATTGTACCATATCTTCTCATGTTCCTCATATATGTGCCTAGTGGTGAAGCCATTGTCCAATTGATCTTGAATCCAAGCCTTCAACTCTAGAGAAATGCGGCTTGCATATCAAGATTTACATCATTGAGAGTCATGATCAAGTGTTCCATGGGTCGAAGTACCATCCTCACAAATGTGCCCCTAATCATACCAAGCAATTTTTGCAATAGTTAGATACTTGTATAAACATTTCACAAAAAACTTGGAAGTGCACCCTCTTGTTTTTATCTTTTGATTTTGATTTTGATTTATGGACAAGCACTTGTATCTGCACCCAATTGGCATTCTTTTGGATCACATCTGCCAAGCACTGTAGAACTTTTTCTCAAGCCTCAGCCATCTTCAACAGCTCCAGAATGACATCATGGAAACCATCATATAACTGGTGCATTACTGTCGTTATTAGGGCATAAGATGATGTCAGGTCCAATGGTCGGCATTGAGGCTTCTGAAATACACTGTTGTCTGATTGACCCAAGATACAACGGAATTAGGATCACAACCACGTTTATACATCAACATGAATAAAAACCTCAAAATCTCTATGAGTTTTCTCATACTAACAATAAAATGTACACAAAAATGTGCCCTCTGAAAAAATTCAAGGGCAACTTAATGATTATAAAGTGCGGAATGTGGATACACATACCCTTACAAACACAGCATGCAACCAGTACAGCGGCAAGAACACTCGTCATCCTAGACCACAAAGGAAGATGGTACATCCTGTACCATGACAACTACAACAGGCAAAGTTCGTGCCAGGTTTAGGGCATCACCCCACATTGGGTTCTCCGTTGCCAAAAAAAGGATGATCAGGAATAACGTTGATGTGGAAAAGCGGGCCAAAGATACTGCTCACTGCCAGAACTCGCCCATTTACGTGATTTCCCCTGGAATTCCATTGGGTGAAGGACAAGTATTAGGGCCAAGCTAGAGTGGGATACCAGCATCCCTAGAGCCCTCAAGTATCCGTAGAATGGTCCTAATGGAGAAATCTTCATCACACTTCCCTGCAGATCTTTGAATAGCTGCTCAAACAAGTCCTTCAATCCTTCCGGTTCATTCTCAAATCGTTTGATGAGATCATCCAGGAAACCAGATGGCAATGTAGAGCCACTTGAAGCGATGGTGTCGTGTCCCATGTTAGGAGACAGGTCGCCCAAAATTAGGGCTAGAAATTGTATGTTAGGGGCCAGCGATGGCTCAGGTGGTTGTGGAAAGATCATGTCCTCGGCATGCGCAACCATAAGCACAGCAAAGGAAACAGCTAACTCCTTCACCTGCTGCAAAACATCCAGAATTTCTGCCAAAATGATTTTATCTTTCATAATCTGAGCTTTCCGAACATTTTCAAGTGCTCGTCGATAGCAACCTACAAGATAAGAGAACCTAGAGTTGTATCCGGCATAAAATGTGCTTAGCCTTTCCATGAATACTCTATCACACGTCGCAGTACCTTTTCTTCTATATCAACCTTGCTTCTGGTTGCATTAAATTGAGGCATAACTCAAGCAGAATCCACCTGCTGTTCCATAACCTAAACTCCCGTCAGATTTTTTCCTGTGAATAGTTTCGGTCGCCTTACCCGGCAGAACTTTCCTGCTTCTAAAGTTACTGGAACCTTACATTTTTTACTGGCACCTTACGCCATTTACTGGTACCTCACGCCCTTTTACTGGCACCTTACGCCCTTTTACTGGCATTTTACAAAAAAGCTAAAAGAAATGAGTGTAAAAATCTGATGTGACTTTACGTTGGGGAAGGTCCTGTCCGGATTTTGGGACCTTAAATCCAAAAGGTCCTCATTACAGGACCTTCCCTTGTACCTAATGAATAGGTCCTCAAGCATCCACAAACCCTTTCTTTGCACCAAGAATTTGTGTAATCTCCGGAATACAATTATTGTGAGGCTTGGAGAGGGAGAAGGTCGGCAGTTGGCAACGCTGTAAGCAAAAGTTGGCAGGGGAAGGGAAGCGGCAGAGGTTTAAGTCAGCGGCCCGAAACTCGTTTCCCGTCGACAACAAATTTGAGAGGCGCATTCAAGCACATTATATCCAACGATATGAGGATTTGGCTTTTACACGAGTTGAAGGCAGTGAACACTTTCTTGGGAGCAGTGTCGAAGGCATCATGTATGCTGGATGAGTATTGTCCATTGAGCAATTAAACATGGTTGAGCTTGAGTTGGAGAAGCACCAGGACACAGACTTTATTCACAGGGGGGTTGTTGATTTTGAAAGTTTCATGTTTGAATTCCAGTATGAAACTAATGATTTCCCCGTCTTCTTTATTCGTGTTCCTTTCTAACCAGTCACATTAAAGTTGAAAGTGGCGTAAATATATTTTGTGCACACAACAATATTACAGTGCTATTACATGTTTATGGCATGAATTCCGGTATGAAACTAATGATTTCCCCCTCTTCTTTATACGTGTTCCTTTCTAACCAGTCACATTAAAGTTGAAAGTGGCGAAAATATATTTTGTGCGCACAACAATATTACAGTGCTATTACATGTTTTGTATGCCATACAATGAACGAGTCTATTAATTTTAGTTGGTTGGTGGTTGTTTTGAAGGAGGCATGTTATGTACACATAAGCAATGGAAGGTTGACATCCAGTTGCTTTGGACTATGCTAACAAAATGATTGAAGTCAATCAAAATGCATGCAAACACTCATGCAAGCTTCCAGGGAATTGATTGACCTTTATCTTAGGCAAGAGAAAGCGGTGATTTTCAGACTCATGGGCAAGTGGAAAGAAGCTTTGGAAGAATTTGTACACTTATTGGATGTTCAAGAGGATTACGACTTTCTGATCCAAGTCAGTTATCTCAAGCGTCTGATGCAAGATGAAAGTCGAGCATTGGATTATGCTCGCCGTGCCCAAAAAATATGTCAGGGTGAGGAGCAGTTGCGTAGCCCTAGCCATCGTCCTTCTGTTTCGGTTTTAAATACCCTGATGAACACCACGAGTGGCTTCTGAATGTTGATGATTGAGAGCGCTGAAGCAACATTCACTACTAAAAATACGGTCTTTTGTGACTAGTGAGAACGGAAAAAATTAGGTCATAATGGACATTTTGTGGGGGAAGTCTATTACATGAGCTGTGACCCTTGAGCCATGGGCCCTTAGAACTCATGAAAAAGCACTTTTCCATGAGCGATGAGTAGATGAAATTCATCAGTTGGTGTGGATTAATATATTCATTTTGGAATGAACATATGTTAGCAATGGATGACCATGTGTGTTCATGGATAAAAATAATGTCCAAATACTTCCCATTAATTCAATATCAAGCACCAGCTATTAATTAATTATATTAGAATGAATGATTTGCACACACTACTGCCTAAAGATGAAGGACTTTATAACATATACAATATACTTGATTAAAAAATCAATGTTGTCCAAATATTTGGATAAAGTTGAGTTATGCCCCCTGCACACTATGTTTTCTTTCTTCTCATAGAGTAGGTTATGTCATAGGGTCAATGCAAGTTATAGCGATTCACTTTTTGCACCACAATATCAATTTTTATGATATAAGTGTGAATTCAAAGGTCAATTTGTATTTTAAATTCTAAGAAATTTCAATACAGACTTACTTTGAAATTACTATCTTGAATGTGCATAATGATGTATGTATTTATTATCCATTATTTGTAAAATTAAAAAATCTATGAACTTATAAAGCGAATTGAATAGATTGTGCCCCTCAACAATAGGTTTTTTATATGAACTTCAAAATGATCCAATAATTGATATTATGATTGTTAGAGACTCCAGTTTAAATGGAAATTATATCAATAAAATTAAGTTTTAATGATTTTGTAACATCTCAATTGAAGGTTATTCTTAATGGATTTTTTGTTTTTCTTTGTCAGTGTTAAATTTTTTTGTTAGTGCATAAGTTCATATCACTATAAAAATTATTCATTTTATGTTGGGTGTTTTTTCACACATGTATAAAACAAGTTTCTCTACTTCAGCCCAAGTAATTAAAAATATATATATTTGTATTGAATGGATTAAATGTTGTTTAACTATTTGGTCATTTCAAAGCTCAAAAAAATACAAATGAAATGGACTTTGGGTGATGTTTTTATTTGCCGCATAATGAGCCACTAAAGAGTGCATCTACCCCATAATATTCTAAAGACAATAGGATCCACAATGAATCACAAATGCCATATCAATCTAGGTAGAAGGCACAAAAGCACAATTATGTTGTAGGAAATGAAGGTGTATTAATCTAGAAGCAAAAATTTATATTCGTGTTTCAACCTAGACGCTTGTACCAGCCACTTCAAAAACCAAATTCCCAACTTTGCACAACACCACTCCACCATGTTACACTGTAGGTTATAATACTATCACTAGGGTGTAAATTGTAAGCCTCCACATAATGCGTAGGATGAAAAATTCAAAAGAAACCCAGGTAAGCCTTCAACTGCCTGACAATGGGGAAAAGGAATTCATACGTGTAGGCATGTAGTGGTAGACTGTAGACAAGTGTTGGGCGGATATCTGGAATATTCAGATATCTGCCTTAGATATCACTTATGTGATATCCTACTTTTTCATATCTAAGGGCTATGCTAAATATAAGGATCTTGATATCTAGGCTGTTATCTAGGTTGAATATTATATCTAAGCTTGGATTAGGATACCAAGTTAGTAACTAAGTTAGGTTAGTAATTAAATTAGGTTGTTAAATTAGTAAGTGATTAGGTTAGGAATAAAAAAGTTGCAATTTGTCGTCGCCACAACCTAACATCTTTGCTGGGAGACGATAAAAAGGTCACAATTGGCTTTTTTAATCCTCTTTCACTCTAGTTTTGTGTTTTTTGTTTTCTTTTTTGTCTTTTTTTTTTTTTCCTTCCTTCTTCTTTCTATCCCTTTTCCTTGCTCTACTCTCATACTTTCCTCACCTTTTCTTTGTCCTCTTACAAGTTGTTATAGCATTTGAAGTAAGTTTTTTTTTCCTCTCTTTTGTTTTTTTTTTCCTATTTGTTGAAGTAAAGTGTTTCTTTATTTACTTTTGTATTTTTGTTTGTTTGGATGTAGGTTTAGAGTTTGAAGAAAGAAGACAACCCAAATTTTTCTTTAGGTATGCTTTTTTTCATTATTATAGGTTTTTTTCTCTTTTGTTTGCTCCTTATTTTGTTTTTAATTTATTATTATTTTTTGTTTCTATGTTTTTTAAAATGTGATTTTGGTGTATTTCCCTTTGTTTGTTTCATTCGTTTCCATTCTTTTTTTACAACTTTTTTGTCTTACTTCTTTTGGTTTATGTTTGTTTCATATTTTTGTTTTCTTCTATTTTGTTTTATCTCTTTTCATTTTTAAAATTTTTATATGATTTTATTTTGTTTCTATTACTAGGTGAATGGCATAGATTCAACAAAGCAAGATTAAGGCATATGATTAGTTGAATATGATTAAGACATGTGATTAGTTTGATTTTCAAATTACTTTTGGAAGGAAAGGGCTTAGGATGTAATTTTAGAATTTGATGAAGGTTGGGAGATTATTTTTTTGGACACAAAAATAAACTTAGAGACTTGTTGGAAATAAATAGAAACACAAAATGAAGTTTAGAGTTTTGTTGCACTATGAACCATAATTTTTTCATGTTTTTCATTTCTGATTTTTACACTTTACACCACAAATGTTTGATGTGTTCAATTTCGAGTAAAGAGGATAATATAATATTGATGAAAAAATATAGATCATACTTTAAAATTGTTGTGTTCTCTAAAAAAATCATGGAACTTTGATCACATATTTTGTTTATTTAGGATAATTCAAAATATGGGAAATAAATGAACAATGACTATAATACGAAGATTGTGTGAATACAGTCTATAAATATATTTGAATGAGTTGAAACAATAAAAGTATTTGTGCTAAAAATACTATTGAAAGCATAAGTTGTATTGTTTTGAAGTAGGCAAAGATCAAGTACAGATAAAATTTGCCCATACAAGTTTTGTTCTGGTTTTCTCCCTACTTTTATTTTTTGGGTTTTTTTTCAATTTTTTTTTCAGCTTTTTTAAAAAATAATAATTTTTGTTTCTTTTTGAATTTGAAATTTCTTGTTTCTTTTGTTTTCCTCTTGTTTCTCAAGTTATTTTTAGATTTTTTTTTTTAAATGATTTTTTTGTAGATTGTAAACTATGTGAATTTGCTAAGTTTTTCATCCTTCACATTTTAGAGGATCATTTATATTTTTTACTTTTGACTTATTATAGTCATTTTTCATATGAAAGGAGTGAAAAGTGAGTGGTCCTTTTTTTAAAAAGGTTTGTAAATGTTTTCATGCACACACTTTAGACACAAATGTCCAATAGATTAATATCTTGGTGCAAAGGGGGAGGTCGATAAGGAGGAGCTTGCTACTACTTGTCTATGTGCATTCGCAATTCCACTTTATCCAACAATAATTTTTATAGTACATAACACTTCTACCCAAAGCCCATGGGATAGAAACAAGGGTGGCAATTAGAAGTAGAGGCCATTGTAAGGGTTTAGGGTTTAGGGAATAACATAAGAAAGCTTACAATGGCCTCTTCTCTAGGTACTATGGTTGGTTTATTTGACTAAATATTTTGACCTGAAAATCGTCAAAAGGAAATCAAAAAGTTGAACACCTTTTGTGCAAGATGCATAACCTCATGGTGGTTCTTATGTGATCAAACTATGTGATTTGAATGGAAGTTTTCCTGTAATCCTTGTAGGTCAAAGAGAGAAATGTTGGTGGGAATTCTTTTTTGATCCTTCGCAATGGTGGGATCACATATTAGAAAAAGTAATTGGACATCAATCCTATTAGCATTCACATGACTGTGCATTTATAGCTTTTGTCGATGTCAATCTTGCTATTCTCTTTTTGTTGCTATCCTATCGCGATCTAATTTTTGGCATAGTAGTAGTAAACTAACATAAGTAGATGTAATATGTTGATGGAGAAGGTTAGTGCATCTTTATTTGTTTTCATTGATGCCTAGGATGTGGAGAATGCATGGCTAATTAGTTTAATCTAGATCTTTGTTGTAAACAAATGAAAGATACATAGATTTTAAACATAAGAAGACTGGGGAAGTAGTGTGTGTTGAGGACTGATGAAATTCACCATGGGTGGTAGCAGAAATGGTTGCAATGGCATTAACACCATGCAATTGCACCTTTTTGAATGGAATCAAAACCTTAAAAACTATGTGAAGGATGGGCAACTTGAGAAAGCAATGCAACTTTTCCAAAAAATGCAACGAGAAGGAACGAATCTTGACAAATTCACTTTTGTTCAAGCCATTAAGGCATGTGTTGGTTTAGGAGGACTTGAAGATGGTCGGCTTGTTCACCAACAACTCATGCAAAGTGGTTGTGAATTTGATATTTTTTTGGGGAATAGCTTGGTTGACATGTATGCAAAATGTGGGACCATTGAGGAGGCTTGGAGAAAGATGCCATCTTGAATTGTGGTCACTTGGATCGCCATGATATTGGGACATGTGAATGTGGGCAAGGGTAGAAGGCAATTGGAACTATTTTGACATGCTCCCAAGTTCCTAGTTAGGCCCAAGATGGGCCTAAGTTACTCAAATAGCGGAATTGTGAGGAGCTCGGGGCACGCTCCCAGCTCTCAGCACTAGAAGGGGTAGAGGGGTGTGTTGAAGCTCTGGGATGGGATTAGAAAGAGTGACAAACTTCAATACTTACTCGAACCTGCATCAAACCAACTAACAAGTTGGTTAAATCACTTTCTGGAACACCTTTAGTGCTAGGACAAACCACGGGCAACTCTAGACTCATAAGACTCACCACGGCCCAGACTCGAGGGAAGCCACCACCTTCCCCCATATAGTATTCTCTATGCCTCTCCATAGCACCCACATTCGAATAGCTTTTTGTCCTGGGACTCCCAAGAAGGAATCCCGAAACTGTCCCGGTTTGGACTCTTAGGACTTTGAGAGATCATAACTCTTTGCTCAGACCTCCGATTAGGATGAGGTCTGAAGCAAACTTGTAGCTCTCCTCGAGATCTTTCTAACGGTGTATCGCACTCCACCTACACGCACCGGGGTCGAGTCGATTCCTGACTTTTAATGATTGGGAGTCAAACTGCCAATTCGACTCCCGGTCCTTCTTTTTGCCATAACTTGTGATGCAGATGTCCAAATGGCCCATGTGAGCTCATTTTCGACATCTACACTTCGATAGCTTTCCAATGATATGAAGAACACCCCAATGCGAGGTGTTTTGACCCCTGCAATCGATCTCTGAAGTTTTGAAAGTCCCGAAGGACTCCCAAGTCCCCATTTTGGGAGTGTGAGTTTCATCCTGACATTCTTTCAAAGTAGGGTTGCGACAATTTTGACAAAATGAAACAAGAAGGTGTGTGGTTAAACTTTATGGCTTTTGTGGGGGTGTTAATTGCATGTGCCAACAAGATCGCATTTGAAGAGGGCAAGTGTGTTCATCAGCAAATTGTTCAAAGTGGTTTGGAGACAGATGTCTTTTTAGGGAGTAGCTTGGTTAACACATATGCAAAATGTGGGAGCATTGAGGATGCTTGGAAAGTGTTCAACAAGATGCCATCCTGAGATGTCATCACTTGGACCACCATGGCATTGGGACATGTGAAATGGAGCCAAGGCCATAAGGCATAGGAATTGTTTGTAACAGGAAGGTGAGTGGTTAGACTTTGTCACTTTTGTGGGGGTGTTGAATGCATGTGCCATCATGATTTTTCTTGAAAAGGGCATGCATGTTCATCAACAAATCATTCAAAATGGTTTGGAGTTTGATGTCTATGTGGGGAATAGCTTGGTCGACATGTATGCAAAACGTGGGAGTATTGAGGATGCTTGGAAAGTGTTGAACACGATGCCATCTTGAAATGTCATCATTTGGACTGCCATGATATTGGGACATGTGCAATGTGGCCAATGCCAAAAGGCATTGGAACTCTTTCAACAAATGCGACAGGAAGGTGTGTGGCTAAGCTCTATCACTTTTGTGGGGGTGCTAAATGCATTTGCCAACCTAATTGCTCTTGAAGAGGGCATGTGCGTTCATTAGCATATCATTCAAAATGGTTTTGAGTTTGATGTCTTTGTTGGGAGTAGCTTGGTTGACATGTATGCAAAATGCAAGAGCATTGAGGATGGTTGGCGAGTGTTCAACAAGATGCCATCTCGAGATGTTGTCACTTGGACCGCCATGATATTGGGACATGTGACATCTAGGCAAGCGTAGAAGGCACTGGAACTCTTTCAACAAATGCAACAGGAAGGTGTGCAGCTGAGCTTTGTCATTTTTGTGAGGGTGCTAAATGCATGTGCCAGTGTGATCACTCTTGAAGAGGGCAGGTGTGTTCATCAGCAGATCGCTCAAAGTGGCATGTGGGCAATAGCTTGGTGGACATGTATGCAAAATGTGGGAGTATTGAGGATGCTTGGAGAGTGTTTAACAAGATGCCATCTCAAAATGTGGTCACTTGGACTGCCATACTTGGAGGATGTGCCATGCATGGGCATGGTAGGGAAAGATTTAAACATTTTGAACGGATGTGTGAAGAAGGTGCACAACCAAATGATATCTATTTTGTTTGTCTTCTGTCAGCTTGTAGCCATGCAGGTCTGGTGGATGAAGGAAGGTGTTTGTATGCTTCAATGATGTGAGATTATATAATTCCTGCAAAATTGGAGCATTACATCTGCATGGCCAACCTGCTTGGCCATGCTGGCCATTTACAGGAGGCAGAGAATATGGTCAAGGCAATGCCCTTCAAACCAGATGTGGCTGCATGGATGACTTTCCTCAGCACTTGCAAAATTCATGGTAATGTGGAGATGACAGAATGTGTTGCTAAACGGGTTCTTGAATTGGAGCCTGAAAATGTTGTTGGTTATGTGCTGCTTGCAAACATCTATGTTTCTGCTGGCAACATGCATCTTTGTGAGGACGTTGAACAGCAAAGAAAGGAAAACATCAGAAGAAGGCAGTCAACAGACATGTGAAGAGCACAATAAAAGCTTACAACGTTGTTACACCTCATTAGTAGATACAATGAAAAAATTGAGGCCCAAGATTCATATGTCCAACCTACATTGGTCCATGCTTCAATTTCAAAGGTTTAAACAGTCACGCAGTTTCCACAATAACTCCATACATACATAAGAAGAAAGAGGCAGCAGTCCTAAGCACTATAGATGGCAGAGGCATGAAACCAAAAATCAAGAGAGGCAACTCTATGGCCACACGAGCTGAACTACCTGTTGATGAACAAGCCTGCCATCTTCAAGTGCTCCTAAACCCACATATGGCTTTATGGCCTGAACAAAAGTGAATTTGTCTGGGACTCGTTCCTTCTTGTCGCATTAGTTGGAAAAGTTGCATTGCCTTCTCAAATTGCCCATCCTTCACTTAATTTGTAAGCTGTTGATTCCATGCAAAAGGGTGGAATTGCATGATGTCTGGTGTCATTGCAGCCACCTCTGCTGCCACCCATGGTGGGTTTCATTGGTCCTGAACCCACAATGTTTCCCCTGTCTTCTTATGCTTGAAATTCAAGAGCCTCACCTTTTTCTCCAACAAAGATCCCTGTCAAACTTACCAGCTAAGCATTCTCCACATCCCAGGCATGAATGTTATCATAAGAATGACTATGGGTTTTAAAAAGGAATCAAAATAAAAATGAAATTTAATTATTTCTATTTCCATATTTGTTGGCTTGCCTACCAGGACAAGGATATTGTGTTGAGATTCATTATAAAGTATAATAGCTTAAGGGATTTTGGCCCTAGGTAACAACTCTATTTTTATATGAGGATTTTTGAAACACGATATTTTGGCTTGTGTCGAAACTTGAAATTAGTTATAGATTTATGACATCTTGAAGGATTTTGGTTTCTTTTAGAGGATTTTTTGAAGATTATATTTTTGCATGGCCAAATATTTGAGTTTCCATAATTCTTCTTTTGCTTGAAGATACTTTTCAATGTAAATGGGAAGGCCACAGTGTGACACACCCCTTGTTATGTTTTGTATCCACATTAAACAAATCTTCTCGCAAATGATGATACTAGTCTTGCATCAACATATAGCAGGCTAACGGCATTTGCAAGAAATTTTTTTTTTTTTGAGGTGTCCAAGTTGCTTGTTTGCATATGAAACCCCAAACCCAGCCTTGAAACTTTATTTCAAGTGCTAAGTTTTGGTCTTCAAAGCTTCTCTCCCACACAAGCCTCCAGTCTTATAGTTACTCCATGCCTCTCCTTTAGATTTTTGACCTCTATGCACTCTACTATCTGCACTCAACTAAATAGGATTTGTTTATTGCCATTAATTATAGAAGTTGGGGACCATGTGATGAGGTAGGTACTTTTAGCATGGACATTGAACAACTACTTTGAACATGGGCATGAGGTTTTTTTCCTCTTGCAGGGCACAATGGAAAGGAGAACCCCAAGGGTAGAAAATGAGAGAAAGCCAAAACCAAAGCATTGGGTATTTGTTGCCATTCATATTAACTAGTGGGAACCCGTGACGTTTGGTCACTGTGAAGTCCCCCAGTTTATTTATTTAAACCGTATTTATTTCCTTTAAATCGAGATCGTGCACCTCTCGAGCAAGACGGTTCCGGCAGACGTGCGAGCCCTCCCAAGGGGCCTCTTCTTCCTCTTCGTCATTGGTTTAATGAGGGTTGTTGTGTTGAAGGGGGGGG
>Ga0116227_10013820_pt1 | contig 12545 bp, 8 predicted proteins | sample S1TSphgellanicum_FD_89693 | JGI IMG/M metagenome (GOLD analysis project Ga0116227, IMG submission 89693) | Host-associated microbial communities from peat moss isolated from Minnesota, USA - S1T2_Fb - Sphagnum magellanicum MG | ecosystem: Host-associated > Plants > Peat moss > Unclassified... | reverse complement strand
GGTGTGCAACGATCAAAACAAACTTTTGCAAATCAAAGAGGAATTGAGTCAAAAGTTTGAAATGAAAGACCTCGGGGAGTTGCATTTCTTTTTAGGGATGGAGGTGGAAAGGAATCGTGATGAAAGACTCCTACACATCAACCAAATCAAATACCTCAATGAAATATTGAAACATTTTCGAATGGAAAAATGTAAGCCCATTAGAGTTCCATTAGATCCCAAGGTGAAGTTACAAAGGATTGCAAATGGAAATGATGAATCAAAGGGATTTCCATATCAACAAGCGGTTGGGTCTTTGATGTATGCCATGTTGTGCACACGACCCGACTTGGCATACCCAATAAACGTGTTGAGTTAACACATGGCGAACCCTAACATGGAGCATTGGATGGCCGTCAAATGAATCTTTCGATATTTGCAAGGTACATTGCAAATGAAATTATAATTTGGTGCAACACCATCCAAGGAAGTTCTTGGATATTGCGATGCGGATTGGGGTGGTGATTTTGAAGATAGGAGGTCCACCACAGGGTTTGTTTTCATGATCGGAGGGGGAGCCATTTCTTGGAGTAACAAACGACAACCTATAATAGCATTGTCCACCACGAAGGCGGGATACATGGCGAACACGCAAGCCACAAAAGAAGCCATATGGATAACAAAATTGATGAGGGATTTAAGATACATGGAGGAGAAGGAAATGATGGTGATTCGATGTGACAATCAAGGTGCGATATCATTGACCAAGAACCCCACTCACCATGCACGAACAAAACACATTGATGTACAACATCATTTTGTTCGAGAGCAAGTTGAAAATGGAGAAGTTCGATTTGAATATTGTCCAACGGAACACATGGTGGCAGATGTCCTTACCAAGGCATTATCAAAAGAACAACATCATAAATTGATAAACATGTTTGGATTAAAAACTTCATAGAGTGGGAGTGTTAGAAATACTATTCGTTTCTAATTCCCAATGTTGATGAATGTGTTAAACATTCATCAAAAGGATGAATAGTATTCACATCCTTGTAGTAATTAGGTTAAGGTTTAGAAGTGGAGACTATTTAGGGTTTGGCGACGGTTAGGGTTAGGGTGTGGTGGCGGCTACTTTAAGGTTAGGAGATAGTATATAATGGAGTGGTTTTGAGTTGTTTTTCATTCTTTCCTTTCATGGTTTTGAGTGCACGTAGAACCTTCAAGCCTTGTTAGTAGTTACAAGCCATAGTTTTGTGATTGTAGCATTTGAAGCATATAACCTTTGTGATTTCTTGTTAGTTAATACAATTGTTCCATTTCATGAACTTTGAATGTTTCATTTCTTGCTTCTTTTCAAGTTGTTTCCAATAGAAATAACACAACTCTCCCAAATCTTTCATTTCAAACTTTTGCTTCAAAAGCTTCTTCAAATCAAGGATGTCGACATCTTATCTTTTGTGATAATCAAGTCATCAATATAGATGACTATGACTACAATCCCATGATTTGTCTTTTTCACATATGATGAAAAATTTGCATTGGATGTTTGAAATCCACTTGTGGCAAGATACTCACCTATCTTATCTGACCAAGCTCTAGGTGCTTACTTCAAGCCATACAAAGCTTTCTTCAACCCACAAACCAAATTAGGATGTGTTTGGTCCACATAATTTGGTGGTTGTTCCATGTACACTTCTTTTAGTAAATCTCCATGAAGAAAAACATTATTTACATCCATTTGATGTAAAGACCATCCTTTTGCTGCTGCCATAGCAATGATTGCTCTTATAGTTGTCATTTTGGCAACTAGACTATAAGTCTCCTCATAGTCTATGCCATAAGTTTGGGCATAACCTTTGACAACCAATATTGCTTTGTATTTGCTCACAAATCCATCTGCATTGTGTTTGACTGTGTACACTGATTTGCACCCAATTGTTTTTTTGTCCTCTAGTAAACCTACCAATTCCCAAGTAACATTCGCATCCAAAGCCGCCATCTCTTCATCCATGGCATTGTCCCACTTAAGGTTTTTAACTACTTGTTCAAAACAAGTGGGTTCAACCTCTTTTATAATTTTCACCATGTATGTGTAATGATGAGCTACAAAACCATCATATGTGAGTCTTTGTATAGGGTATTTGACTCGTGTGGATCTTCGTACTCCATTGTTGTTGTCAGATGTTTTCAAGGTTTTTTTGGCCATCTGAAATTCGAAAGTAGTAACTGAAGTGATTTTTGATTCTTCACCCACAATATTCTTTAAATCACTTGATTCACCATTTACATGAAAATTTCTAGATGATGTTTGAGAACTACCATGTACAATGTTTGAAGATTTTAATCTTCCTTTCCATGGAGTGCTATTGGACCCACTAATTGAAGGCTCTTGTGCTCCACTAATTAATTGTGATTCTTGTTCCAGATTTGATGAACCACCACCATTTCTAGCGTCTCCATCTTTTGCTATCTTTAATGGTGAGTACCAGCTAACCATCTCATCAAACATAACATCTCTACTCACTTGCAACTTTCGAATGGAAGGATTGAAACATCTATATCCCTTTTGTTCTAAGGAATATCCAATGAAGATACATTTCTCAACTTTTGGGTCTAGTTTTGATCTCTTCTCATTAGGAACATGCACGTATGCAATGCAACTAAACACTTTGAGGTGTGAAACATCGGGTTTCTTGCATGTGAATTTTTCTTCAGGTGTCATGCCATGAATTTCCGTTGTGGGTGTTTGATTCATGATGTAGATTGTAATTGCTACTGCTTCAGCCCAAAAGTAATTTGGCAAATTCTTCTTATTCAACATGGCACGTGCTATTTCTGCAATGTGCCTATTTTTCCTTTCAACAACTCCATTATGCTGTGGGGAATAACTACATGAGTATTTCCTTTGAATCCCATGCTCCTTTAAGTACTCACTGAATACATTTGAAAAATATTCTCCCTGTCCATCGGACCTTAGGCATTTGATGCTCACACCCTTTTCCTTCTCCACCATTACTTTGAAATTCAAAAAATGTTGAAACATTTCACCTTTGTGTTTCATGAAGTAAACCCACACCTTCCTTGTGTGGTCATCAATGAAATTCACGTAGTACTTGCATCCTTTAATGGATTCTGTTTTCGTGGTCCACACATATGAGTGGATCATTTCCAAAGGTTTAGTTTACATGAATTGTTTGAACTGGGAATGGATGCTTAGCTTACTTCCCCAATTGGCATGCTTCACAAACTTTTGACATCACCTCTTCTGTTCCAAATTTGGGAAGACCTCCAACAAGATTTTGTTTTTCCATTAACTTAAGATGTTGGAGATTAACATGGCCAACTTGCTTGTGCCAAATTCCAATGTCTCCAGCTCCTTTTCCATGTGTGAATAACATGGAATTCACCTTAGGCATGTTCACATCCAAGGTGAACATTCGTCCATTCCTTTCCCTTTTTGCAATCAATTTGCCTTGGTTCTTCATGTTTTCCACAAAACATCCATTTGGGTTGAATGTCACCTGTAAACCTTGTTCCACCATCTAGCCTATGAAGACCAAATTTTTTGTTATGGTTGGAACATGAAATACATCTTTCAGGTATTTTGTTTGCCCATTTTGCATGGACAATGGCACCTTGCCAATTTGTGTGATGGGATGTGTAGTGTCATCACCAGTTTCCACAAACCCTGGTGTCTTCAAATCCTTTGCGTCTCTAAACCATTTTCCATGGCTAGTCAGGTGGTTTGAAGTTCCAGAATCCACATATTAAACATTATTGTTTGATACACCTTTTATCATTGAATTTGCCATGTGCTGCATCACAAACAGTTGCTCATCACCTTGATTGCTAATTGATGCATAATTCCCTTATTGTAGCTTTCCATTTTGTGCATCATGTTCCCTTTGATAATAGTTCTTTGCCATGTGCCCAGGTTTCCCGCAGTAGTAGCAATTTGAATCGTTATTTGGTTGTTGACCTTGATGACTTCCAGCACGACCTCCACGACTTCCTCGATTTCCTCTTCTTCCAAAGTTTCTTCATCCACCTCCATGAGCTTGACCTTCATGTTGATGATGTTCACCATGCGAGCTTTTGGGTCGACCTCGAAATGAAGTTTTACCACCTCTACCTTTACCTCTATTAATATTTGAATATAAAACACTTTCTTATGATCCTCCATTGGATGAAATACGAATAATTTTCATCTTTTCACTTATAAGTAGTGTTATTAAGTCTTGGAAATCAAAAAATGTTTCTCGAACTACAATTGAAATACGAAACTGGCTATAGTATTTTCTAAGTCCATTCAAGGTGACGACCACTAAATCTTCATCATCTATAGGGGCTCCTATAGATGCAAGAGCATATGCAAGGTTTTCCACCTTTGTAGAATAGTCACTGATTTTCATCTTATTTTTCTTTATATTATGCAACTCTTACTTGAACTGCATTTTGCAGGCTTGTGTATTGGTGTTATATATCTTCACCAATGTATCCCAAGCTTGCTTAGGTGATTTTGCATCTTGAATATGCATAATCATGGAATTGGACACACTCACAAAAAGTTAATACAAGACTTTCCTTACTTTTTCATGCGAAGTTTTATTAGCTTGAATTTGTTGTTGTGTGGGGTTTTCTAAGAGAGGAGGTTTTTTTTCATCACAAGTTATGAATTCCTAGTAGCCTTTCCCCATCAAGAAATTCATAATATTAAATTTTCACATTTAGAAATTATTTTTGTCTAGTTTTTCAATTACAATTTGAAAAAAACGTCCACCATCTCTCAAGGCACCATTCAATGTTTTCTTAGGGTTTCACAAATGATTTTAATTTTTTCCTTGGGTTTCTAGGATTAGGATTAGGATTAGGGCTTTCCTTCCTTAGGTTTTTAGGATTAGGGTTAAGGTTAGGGTTGAACAAGATGGACCTTGCATATGTATGTTTGTCTTGAATATTATAAGAAAATTTATACTATACATGGGTTTTATGACGCGCTCCCAAGTCCGTAGTTAGCCCCAAGTTGGAGCTAAGTCACTCAAGTTACAAAAATGTGGGGATTCTAGGCACGCTCCCAGCTTCCAGCACTAAAGGGGGTGAGAAGCGCGTGCTGAAAGCTCCGGGATTAGACTAGGAAGAGGGACAAGCTACTTATTTATTCGATCCCGCATCTAAATCCAACCAACAAGTTGGTTAGAACTCATTCTGCACACTTTTAGTGTTGGAACAAGCCACGGGCAACCTTGGACTCATTTGACTCACCATAGCCCGGTCCCGGGGGAAGCCACCACCTTCCCCCATATAGTATTCTTTGCAGCTCTTCGTCGCACTTGCATCCAAATGGTTATTTTTCCCGAGATTCCCAAGGTGGAGTCCCGAAATTGTCCCGGTTTGGACTCCTAGGACTTTGGATATTCATAACTTCTCGCCCTGAATTTGGATCGGGACGAGGTCTAAAACAAAGTCATAGCTCTTTTCAAGAGCTTTCTAACGGTGTGTTTCACTTCACCTGCACGCACCAAGATCAGGTCGATTCTTGACTTTTAGTGGTCGGGAGTCAAATTGCCAATTTGACTCCCGGCCCTTCTTTCGACCATAACTTGTGCTGCAAATGTCCAAATGGCTCATGCGAGGCCATTTTGGACATCTACACTTCAAGACCTTTTCAATGGTATAAAAAATGCCTCAATGCAAGGTGTTGTCAACCCTACAATTGCACTCTGAATTTTCAGGAGTCTCGGAGGACTCCTAAGTCCCATTTTCGGGAATGTGAGTGGCGACCTCACACTTCCTTCAAAGTGGGGTTGCGACATTTTACGTATATGTACGTATCTTGTATAATATTTTGTATGGTATTAAATACATGATTACATACCACACTTTTGTATGAAGGTTTTGATAATGTATTTGCACTTCTCAATCTTCAAACTCTTTCCTTTAAGTTCTCCCAAGTTGTATTTACTCTATTTCAAAAATTTGTTTTAATGTCTTCTCAAAACAAACTTCTATCACAGCAATTTTACAAAGTTACACCGCTCACATATGAAATTGGATCGATCTGAAATTTTTGTGAAACATGAACAACTATGCCTACTACCATCTTTCAAAATTTTAGTTCATTTAACTTCATAAAATGAAAGATCTTACTACTTCCTTGAAGTCACCTCAAACTGGGACCTGAACACAAAATGACTTACAATTCGCTCTCTACAACTCCAAACTCCTTGAGATTTTGGGAGACACATTAGATATATGTCTTCTATATTTGCTCAAAATTTCAGCTTTATTAATGATGACCATAAAGAGTTATCACTTTCAAAAGAAATTGACTTCAAAATTGAGACTAAAACTTTAGATGCTTGGATTTCTTTCAATAAAAATCCAAATGACATGAAATTTCTCTCACATATATATTCCTTTATGAACTATAAGATCCCAAAGCTGCAAAATCCAAAAATGCTCAAACAAAAGAGATATGACCAAAAAACTAGATCTGGCACAGAACCTTCAAAAGTTCATAACTCTCACAAACATATCCTTTTCTTTTGAAAATTTGAGAATAGGTGCGTCTTATAATCTTCTATAATCTCTCCAAGTTTCACTTCAAGATCTTTTCACAGTAGATCTCGATTTAAAGATATGACTTCCATAACCCTTGATATGTTGATCTCCTTTCACCTCTTTCATTTTCTTTTATTTCTCTTCGCATTTTTTCCTTTCCTCGTTTCTCTTTTGCACTTGACAAACTCTTATGATATTACTAGAGACTCTTAAGCTTTAGTTTTAGAAACTTTCTAACTCTATATCTCTTTCAATTTTCTTATCAAATAACCTAAATTCTAATATCATGTTAACAAATAGGAAATCTATTCAAGTGCAAACATAAATCTTTATTGAAAGGAAATTACAACATGATGCTCACAACACGAAACATAACATCAATAATTCCTCAAGGTTCTTGTCACATGAAATACGCAAACTTGTGTAATGAAAAAAAAACAACCAAACCATCAACACCAAGGTATTTAATTAAAATACCAAACCACAAATAATCAAATTAATATAAGTAAAGAAAGTAATTCAGCCTTGTGAAAGTAACTTAATTATTTTCCTACTCCAGTAACTAATGAAACCTAACTAGTTGAACTTGAATTTTGAACATGGTTTTGAGTAATTCTTCATTCTTTTCTATCAAGTTTTTGAATGCACATAAAATTTGAATTTAGTTTGTTACAAGTTATAAATAAAATTTATAATTATAACTTGTGAGAAATTCAACATGTGTAGTTTTTTTGTTAGTTAATATTATTGTTTCCTTCCATAAAACATTAATGTTCCAAACCTTGTTTATTTTCTACTAATTCCAAAAGATACAACAAACTAATTTAGCATCCATTGTGGACTTGTGGATGTGGTAAAACTTGTAAAAGCTTTATTTTCCCATATATATGCTAAACCATTTTCCAACTTTGACGATGATTTGTTTAATGACTTCAAAATTTGATTGAAGATTCCAATGATGTTTAACCTTTACCCTGGTGTTTAGATGTTATTAAGCATAAAAGTTTCCTTGTCTTTAAGGTTATAAATTTATGTAGTCCTTACATGTAACCTTGGGTTGTGTGGATCAAGGTTTATCCTGAAACTGAAATAATCATTTTTGTTCAAATGAAAAATGCATGTACTAAAACAAGCAAAACATTAATTTTAGAGCTACAAAAATAGTTCCATGAACATGAAATCATGAAATCAATTGGCTTGATGTTCCCATGGTATTAGTTAAATTTGTAGTTGTAATGAAATTGTTTTTTTATGCATTTGTATGTTGTCAAATTTGCTTATTATGTTGTTCACAAGGTCGAGGAAAGGACTATGGTCTCAATCAATGTTGGGAAAGTTTTCGTTTTAAAGATACCCACCAAATTTGGTTTTCACAAGGTTTTTGAAACATTTGACCATTTTTTTAAAAAATTAAAATAAATCCAAGATAGGGGTGGGGTATCAATTATATATATATACTAGTTTTCAAAGTTAGTCATCAAAGGTGGCTTTCACAAGCTAGTTATGAAATTTTATTTTTAATTAAACAATGGTACTTGCGTAGGTGTTGGTTCACATTGACCTTATTTGCAACAAGATTGTTTTTCCAAATTTGTCAAATAGGTGTGGACTATGCATCATCTTCAAGAAACATGAGCCAAATTTGGTTAGTAAAGTGTAATGTTTTATAAATCTTGCCTAGTTTTGATGACTAGAAATAACTTATTGTGTAAATATGGTGTTATGTGACATTTTTTCCTTCCAAATATGGTTTTTTTCCTTCAAAAACACCTTTGTACAATTCACATTAGCGTTTTCCTTCACCATAGTAGAACAAATTAGCCTAAAAGAAGACACCTTAATATTGTAGATGATGATTTTTACTAATTTATTTGAATTTTAATTATCATATATTTTTTCCTTTTTTATTTTCTTCAAAGAAATTCAAATCTAGTTCAATTGCCATGCCATCACACACACATATGTTTTATTTGACCAATAGGCTTGCAAAAGATCTTTTTGGTTCACCATTTTTTTCAAATTTCCATCACTTGATATTGGGCTTCCTCTTTCACATTAATAACCTAGAACTAAACATCAATACCCAAACCCTTCTTTCACCCTTTTACCCCACCCTAATTTTCAACATTTTGAAAGGTATGGAACTTGGGTAAGCTTTTAAGGTCAATTTTCACACAAATGATATTCCAAGTGCTAGCTTTCAAATTTATGGATATTATTCCAAATATCATTAAATGTGATATTTGTAGGTGGTCAAAGGTATCAATTCATTCGATGCCCATGTTAGCTTTCAATACTCACCCAATGTTAGTCTTGACTATTTTATATTCACAAATTTGCTTGATGTAAATTTTCATTTTTTCTTGCAATGTCCCATAATGTGAAGGGCAATAATGGCCAAACTTTCAAATAATTTGAATCCCATCCCTAGGAAAAATTAGACTAGGTTTTAATGATTTTCAGCCTAATTAAAGTCCATCTTAGTGTTTAAAATGGTCAAAAATAAAATTGTAAATACATTGTAAGCAATATAATTATATCACATAAGTCATATGGCAAGGCCAAACAAATGTTTTCTTTCTTTTAGGACTTTATCAATGGTAGGTAATTGTATCAAAACTTTACATTTGAAAAATGAGAAATTGAATTATTAAATAAAATAAATAAATGACATTTAAAATAAAAATCATATTTCATCATATATCTCAAATTATGGTCATCAAAATCTTTCAAAAATTTCCTCATTTATTTCAATGGTGTCACAATACTTTCCATGTTAAAAAAATCACTCAATTAGACATTTTAATAAATATGTGGAGTCCATAATCACATAATATTTGTGATGCAGTTTTATAACACTTCAAAAGTCCAATATGTCATGAAATTCATATGATATGATCATTTCATATAAAATATTATTTTGTTTTTGTTCCATGGCCAATAATCAAAATTATGACAAGATTATACAATCACCTATAATGTATTTTGACCCCAAAAGCATGAATAAGAATAAACTCTTCATTTATCTTGAATCATAATCATGTGCTAAGGTTCGTTGAAGATGTATAACATTTAATTTCTCATTAATGAAGAATAAATTGTGGAATCAACTTATTACTCACCTTACCTTGTGTGTTAAAATGTTTAGTAATGATTTATTCACCTTATCTAATTTCCCATATGATGATGCAATAAAATTATTGAAAAAATTTATAGGGAAACATCAAATAGATTCATAGAAGATTTCTTGTTTTGAAATATGTATTCATTTATTGAAAAGTTTCATATTGTCAAAATTGCTAATATGAGGTGGGGTTTAGTGTTGGGGTTGGATGTTTAAAAAGTGAATGTGGCCCCAATGGTCATCTAGGTGCAAAACTCCCTTGATACAATGGGCAAGGCTCATTAGGTCAATTTACAATTCCACTAAAAAATATTTTAGGTTTTTCATAATTGAATTGCGGTTACATTTATAACATGCAATATTAGATTCAACCACTATACTTATAACTTGATTTGTAAATTTATTTTATCACCATCAAAATTCAAATTTAACCTTTGCCAATTACGTTTTAAAATTAAATATTTAATTTCATATTTTTCATTATGAAAAAATTGACAAAAAATTTCACAAGATTTTCAAAATTAGTTGAATTAGATTATAAAAAATCCCAAAAAATCCCAATTTTTGTGTCAAAAATTTCATAAAAGGGTGCAAACATGATAAAATAAATGAAAGAAAAGAATTTGCCCAAAATTTAGTCTAAAAATGAAATAAAATTTGACATAAACATAAGAAAATAAATAGAAAACCTTTGTAAGTATAATTATGAAATCATTATATCCTTCATTGAATTTATGATAAACTGAATATAAAATTTGAAAATAATTAATATAACAAAAATAGGTTACAAATATATTTGAAATTGATTGTTCAATATGGTATTCAAAACTATTTTTACATTAGAAGTTTGATATACTATGATTATAATATGCACAATTTAATAATACATAAGAATTTCTATTTTTATTAATTAATTTGAAAACTAAAAAAATTCATCTATTTGCAACCCATTTTGTAAAATCACAAATCTTGTGCAAGTATTTAAATCTACTTGAAGATGTGATTTTTCAGTAGTAAAATAATAAAATGAAAGAATATTTTCATATGAATAATTGAATAAAATAATTATTTGACTACTACATCAAAGCTTTTTACAACTATTTATAATATTTTGTAACAATGAACAAGGACTAGCCACTTGACCATGTTTTCACCCAACATTTGTTGAATTCAAAAGCATTGACACTAATATTTTAAATTGCAAATCAACTAATGATAATTAGAGATGATTGTGAGCATTAAGTACACACATATGTTCCATTGAGATTTTTTTTTCTTTTTTACTCAAATACAATAACAAAACTATGAAACTAGCCTAACAATTCTTCATTCAAAACTAGCTTATACCCAAGTGAGCTCTATGATGCAAGGAAAGGAATGTGAAATTTGACACAGAACTCATGTGAATCCAATAATAGATGAATATGACAACAAATCTCCTTTTCAATGTTTTTTTTTGTGGCGAAATTTCACAACTTGTAGAATTTTTATTTCAGGAAATGAAACAAACATGAACTGTTTTTGTGATTTAAACATATTTTCGCCATTTTTGAAATAAAACTAATTAATTTAACGAAATCTAGACCCAGGCACATCCTAGGTCGCCACTTGTAGCAGCAATTTTGTAAAAATGCCCAGCAGGACAGTCCCCATTTAATACTAATTAATGCTTTCGGAATCACTCCAGTGGACCCAGTTGAGGAATTTGCAAAAAACAACCTTGCTTGGTTCTCCCATTGTCATTATTTGTTCTCAACCAGTCTATGTGAAGCGAAGCTGAGAACTAAAACAAAACCAAAGGATAGCCATTTTCTTGGTTGGTGAAGTACTTCTACAAAGGCGCACCCATCCGACCACCCATCCCACCTCCCTTACTTACAAATATAGTGATCCTGTTCCTACAATTCCCACAAAAAAAAGTTGCCCCAAAATGAACGTAAATGGGTCATGTACATGAGTCACTAAGCCAAGTACAATATTGTGGTTCTATCATGCACAATGTCACTTTTGAAGCCTGCAAACCAATCAGACCTAATTTTTGAAAGCCACCCTTTGTTTGTGGACAAGAAGATGGGATACCTGAACCCTTAGCATTTCCTTGGGTATCTCTGTACTACTACTGTCACCAAAAAGAGAGGGACGAGAACCTAACATCACTGGGTCCCCGTGGACGTTCTTACTCCGGACAGATTCAACACAGACACTCACATACCAAAGAAAACACACAGCAACATTCACTTGTTTGAAACCAAACGAAAAATTTATTGCTGGAACAGAAGAACCTGCTCGAGCCTCTGCAGATCCGGCTCACAGTTCAGACTGCACAAAAATCCTTAACAGCACAAGCTTCCTCTTTCCACCATGTTCATTAGTGATCTAACTACTACTCAGTGAATGCTTGAGTCCCAACACAGATCACTCGAACCATCCGTCTAGACGCCTTCCAGACCCCACCGATCTACAGCGCCGATGCTTGCTTTCGACCTGACTCGTACCAAATTTGGGAGCTAGTCATCCCCTAGTTGCTAACGCAACGGAAGAAATCAGCAGCAGGCGATTCTCTCAGCTCCTCAGCCACTCACACCTTTCTTCTCCATCCAGCTCTCCTCTGTCTAGCCAGCCTACCTCCTCTCAACTACCTCTTTCTCTAATTAACCCCCCTTTTTCCAAAAGCTTTCAGGCCTTCTAGAAGAACCCCTCCTCGCGCTCAAAGAGTCATCAAGTCTCATCAAGTCCGCGCCGTCGGCCATTCTCTACATCAAGGAAGCTCCATTTCGGCCCATCATTGTGCGCCGTCACACAACCATGCATGAAAGTTGGAGCAGCCGCCATGCAACAAAAATCAGCACAAATCAGTAATAACCAAGATCGGATCTTT
>Ga0116227_10013818_pt1 | contig 12546 bp, 13 predicted proteins | sample S1TSphgellanicum_FD_89693 | JGI IMG/M metagenome (GOLD analysis project Ga0116227, IMG submission 89693) | Host-associated microbial communities from peat moss isolated from Minnesota, USA - S1T2_Fb - Sphagnum magellanicum MG | ecosystem: Host-associated > Plants > Peat moss > Unclassified... | reverse complement strand
CGCTTAGCCTGCATATCCGCGCCGCCGATCCTGCTAAGAGTGGTGCGCGTCACATGATGTATTTCAGCCGGACAAAGACCCTCTCTGTCGTGGGGATCTGTGTTCTGGGCTTCCTGCTGTGCCTGCCCAACTTGATGGGGGCCCCGGCCGCCTGGCTGCCCTGGCGGAAGGTTCATCTGGGCCTGGATTTGCGCGGCGGCTCCTACCTGCTGATGCAGGTGGATATGGGCGCGGTGGAGCATGAGCGGCTGGACGGGCTGGCCGATAATGCGCGCTCGGTGCTGTTGAAAGACCAGATCGGCTACCAGAACCTGGCCTCCGAGCCGACGAACCACCGGGTGTTCCTGCATCTGCGCGATCCGAAGCAGCAGGATGCGGCGCTGGCGGCATTGCGCGGCATGCCGATGAACGTGCCCAACGAATTTGCGGTGACGCCGCTGGTGGGTGGCAATCTGGCGATCGGCCTGTCGCCCGCGGCGCTTGCGCTGAGTGCCACCCACGCGGTGGAGCAATCGATCGAGATCGTAAGGCGGCGCATCGACGAGACGGGGGTGGCCGATCCGCAGATCGCCAGCCAGGGCGAGGACCGCATCGTGATCGAGCTGCCTGGGGTGGAGGACCCCAACAAGATCAAGGAGCTGTTGGGCAAGACCGCGAAAATGACGTTCCATCTGCTGGATAACAGCGCCATTCCTGGTGAGCCGGCGGGGCCTGGCTCGGAAACGCTGCCGATGCAGGACAATCCGAATGAAAAGATTGTCGTGCGCAAGCGGATTGAGGTGGATGGCGCCGATCTGACCGATGCGCAGGCGGGGCCAAGCCAGGATACCGCCGGCTGGGCGGTGAATTTCACTTTCAACAGTATCGGCGCCCGCAAATTCGCCGAGGTCTCGCGCGCCAATGTGGGCAAGCAATTTGCCGTGGTGCTGGATAACCAGGTGCTGACCGACCCGGTGATCCAGGAGGCCATCACCACCGGGCGCGGGCGGATCACCGGGCATTTCGATGCCACCAGCGCCAATCAGCTGGCGATATTGCTGCGCGCGGGCGCCCTGCCCGCCCCGCTGACGGTGGTGGAGGAGCGCACGGTGGGGCCGGAGCTGGGGGCCGACAGCATTCGCGCCGGCGCGCTTTCCCTGGTGGCCGGGTTTCTGCTGGTGGTGCTGTTCATGGGCACGTTTTACGGACTGTTCGGCTGGTTCGCCAATATCGCGCTGCTGGTGAATCTGGTGCTGCTGGTGGCCATTCTCTCGCTGTTCCAGGCGACGCTGACCCTGCCTGGCATGGCCGGGTTGCTGCTGACCCTGGGCATGGCGGTGGATGCCAATATCCTGATCAATGAGCGCATACGCGAAGAGATCAAGAACGGGCGAACGCCGCTGAACGCGATGGATACCGGGTTTCGGCGCGCTTTTTCCACCATTCTGGACAGCAACGTGACGGCCTTTCTGGCGCATGTGATGCTGTTTGTGTTCGGCACCGGGCCGGTGAAGGGGTTTGCGCTGACGATTACGGTGGGCATTGCGACCACCCTGTTCACCGCCACGGTATTGGCGCGGCTGCTGATGGTGCGCTGGTATGCCGCGCGGCGCCCTTCCTTGCTGCCAGTGTAGAGCGGACCTGAAAACAATGTTCATCAAGCCGCTCTTCCGCTTTGTTCCGGACCATACGAAATTCGCCTTCATGCGGGCCCGGTTTTACGGGCTTGCCGGATCGTTCATTTTGTCCGCTGCCTCGATCGGGCTGTTCTTCTATCCCGGGCTGCGGCTGGGGATCGATTTCAAGGGTGGCATCACCATCGAGGCGCGCACCCAGGGGCCGGCGGATTTCCAGAAATTGCGCGTGGCCTTCGCCCAGGCGGCGGTGCCGACGGCCGGGCTGCAACGTTTCGGCGCCGATGACGATGTGCTGATCCGCATCGATGCCCAGGCGACGCCGGCGGAAAATCAGGCGCTGCAAGGGCGCGTTGAGCAGGTGCTGCAGAAGGCGCAGCCTGGCACCAAGGTTTTGCGCAACGACGTGGTGGGTGCCTCGGTGAGCGCGGAATTGTTCCGCAACGGCATTCTGGCGCTGGTGATCAGCCTGGGGATGATTTTTGCCTATATCTGGTTCCGCTTCGAATGGCAGTTCGCGGTGGGCGCGGTGGTGACGCTGCTGCTGGATGTGACCAAGACGATCGGGTTTCTGGTGATCACCCATATCGAATTCGATTCGGTGATGGTGGCGGCGATCCTGACGATTATCGGCTATTCCACCAACGACAAGGTGGTGGTGTATGACCGGGTGCGGGAGAATCTGCGCAAATACAAATCGATGCCGTTGCGCGAGCTGATCGATCTGTCGATCAACGAGACGCTGAACCGGACATTGGGCACGTCCAGCACGGTGTTTCTGGCCAGCCTGCCGCTGGCCTTGTTCGGCGGGGCGACACTTTCCGGCTTTGCGATGGCGATGCTGTTCGGCATCGCCATCGGCACGGTGTCCTCGATCATGATCGCGGCGCCGATCCTGTTGCTGCTCGGCGAGCACAGGTTGCGGCGGGAGGTGACGGCGCCGGTGGGGGCCGCGAAGAAAGGGGCGTAGTGTCACGAGCCGCTCATTTTGCGGCGTTCGAGGCGTGGACGTGGCGGGCTGAAGCCGACCCTGCGGGTAAGGGCGGCTTTGCAGAATCGTCTTGCCCTGGAGCCGGGCTCGGACTTATGGACGAGCGGAAGGAGACCAAAGGATGACGGACGCAAAGCTCGCTCCCAACCTCCCGGCCTGGATGGTCGATCATGCCAAACGCTATATGGCCAGCGGCGGCAGCGATGGGCACCTCTATACTATCAACCCGCCTGGGAAACCGCCGATGACGGTGGCCTCGCTGTTATTGACGACGACCGGCCGCAAATCGGCGGAGAAATATATTTTCCCGCTGTTTTATGGTGAGGCCGGCGATAGCTATTTCGTGATCGCCTCCAAAGGCGGGGCACCGGAGCATCCTGGGTGGTTCCGTAACATCCTGGCCAGCCCGGAGGTGGAGATCCAGGTGGGGACCGCGCATATGGCGGCAACCGCCAGGGTCGCCACCGGCGAGGAGCGCGCCGGGCTCTGGGAGAAGGCGGTGGCGTTCTTTCCGCCTTATGCCGAATATCAGCAGAAGACAGATCGGGAAATTCCCGTCGTGGTTCTGGACCCTGTTGGGTAGCTCCTGATCCGCCGCGCCGGGGAGCCTGTATCGTGCCGACCATAACGTTACATGACCGGAAGGAAACGTATATGTATCGTAAACTGACGCTTGCCGCCATGTTGGCATGTGCGGCCGCCCCCGCTCATGCGGCGCTGCTGCAAAACCCGGCCTCGTTGCAATGCATGGGTCTTCAAGCGCAGTCGACGCTGAGCGGGCCGTATTCCTTGCCATGCGCGGCTACCGGGCTGGCGCAATGGACGCTGGTGAACGGCCATATCATCTCCAGCAGCTACCAGGTGCCGACAGGCGGCAATGCGACGCCGCTGTGCATGGATCTGGCCGGCGGCGTGCCGGGCGACCCGATCGTGCTGAACGCCTGCTCGGCCACCAGGGGATCGCAGAACTGGGTGATCATGAATGGCCATATCGTCAATGGCGATCCGAATTTCAGCAGCCTTTGCATGAGCCGGGTGAATGGCCGCGGCAAGCCGATCAGCTCGGAGACGTGCATCACCTCGGGCGCCGGCGAGGCGGCCCAGCTTTGGGGCGTGTATTAGTCAAGCAGCGTGGCCCCGCATCGTTCGAGCGCGATGCGGGGCACTTGCTACGATTTGGTTGCGTTTTTAGCCTGCCGCAGCCAAGCTGTTACGTGGGCGATCATATCAGCCTGGGTTTCTGCGAGGCTGCGGCTGGCGTCGATGACGATGCTGCTTTCGGCGTTGGTTTTTGCCATCGACAGAAATGCATCACGCACGCGCTGGTGAAATTCCAGGTCGAGGGATTCGAATCGCCCCTCGTCCGCGGCAGTTTGGCCAAGACGGTGGCGGCTGCGCGAGAGGCCGATGCGGGGGTCGACATCGAGAAAGATCGTGAGATCTGGCCAGACATTGCCGACGAAGCGGGCATGCAGATCGCGGATTGACGCGATTGCGAGACCCCGCCCCGCCCCCTGATAGGCCAGGGTGGAGCCAACAAACCGGTCGCACAGCACCAGGCGGCCGGCGGCAAGGGCGGGTTTGATCACCCGGTTCACATGCTGGATTCGGGCGGCGGTCATTAGCAGTAATTCGGCGCCCGGATCCCAGTCCGGCCCGTCGGCGGCGAGCAGAAGGGCGCGCAAACTCTGGCCCTCGGCGGTTCCGCCGGGCTCGCGGGTGACCAGAACATCATAGCCTGCGTCAGCCAGCGCGGCCGACAAGGCCGACAGCGCCGTTGTCTTGCCGGAGCCTTCGCCGCCTTCCAGAACCAGGAAGCTCATGGCAAAAGCACGGGTGGAGTCAGACGCCGGTGAGGAAATGCGTCATCACGGCGACGGCACGGCCAGGGATGCCCATGCGGCTGACATCCTCGCCAGCGAGCAACTTGACTTCGGTTTGTGGAACCCCCTGCCCGCTCACCGTGAGTTTGCCGATCACATCGCCACGGTTGATCGGCGCGGGGATCGGGCTGTCGTAATCGATGGCGATATGGGCATGCTGGCGCCAGGCGCGCGGCATGGTCAGCGTGAGGTCCTGGCCGCCCACCAGAGGCACGCTATGCGCGCTGCCGAGATAGACCGGCGCATTCTCGATCACGTCGTTGGCGGCGAAGAGTTTTACGTTTTCGAAATTCGCGAACGCCCAGCCCATCAGGCGGACGCTTTCCTCCACCCGCGCCTTTGCGGTCGGCATGCCGTTCAGCACCATGATCACCCGGCGGCCATTATGTTCGGCGCTGCCGACCACGCCGAAGCCGCCGGCATCGGTATGGCCGGTTTTCAGCCCATCGGCCATGCCGCGCTGCACCAGCGGATTGCGGTTATATTGGACAATGCCGTGATAGGTGAACGTCTTTTCCGAATCGTAGTGGTAATATTCAGGGAAATCCTGGATGATGCGCTTGGCCAGAATGGCGATATCACGCACCGACATGTGATGCGCCGGATCGGGCCAGCCGGTGCAGTTGCGGAACACGCTATGGGTCAGGCCGAGCGTTTTGGCTTCCGCATTCATCATGTCGACAAATTGCTCTTCGGAGCCGGCAATCCCTTCGGCCAGCACGATGCAGGCATCGTTGCCCGACTGGATGATCATGCCGCGGATCAGATCCTCCACCTTGATCGCGCCGCCCAATTCCACGAACATCTTGGAGCCCTGGGTGCGCCAGGCGCGCTCGCTGACCGGCAATGTCTGGTCCAGCCGCAGCGTGCCGGATTTCAGCTTGGAATAGACGATATAGGCGGTCATCAGCTTGGTCATCGAGGAGGGCGGCATCTCGTCATCCGCCGCCTTGTTCAGCAGGGTGGCGCCGGTGTTGAAATCGACGATCACCGCCCATTGCGCCGACGTATCCATCGGCCCCAGCGGCGTATCGGCCGGCGGGCCGGAGGCGGCGGCATAAGGCGAGGCGGTTTCCTCGTCATCGCCCGGTGCCGTGGGCTTCTTCACCGCGGCCGGGGCCTCGTGCACCGCATGGCGGGGATGGGCAAATGCGGCGCCAGCGGAGGCAGCAAATGCGGCGCCTGAGAGCAGCAGGAAACGGCGTGTGTGCATGGCGCATCTATCCCTTATTCTATGGTGATACGGGCATCGATCACCCCGTCGCGCAACGCTTCGGCCAACGCGCGGTCGGCCTGCGCGATGGTCGCGAAGGGGCCGATTTGCACGGTGAATACCGTATCCCTGCCTTCGCGCGACCGCACCACATCGGCGCCGAGTCCGGAAAGCTTTGCCGCGACCACATTGGCGTAAGTGAAGCGGCCAAAGCTGCCACAGCGCAGATAAAGCTGGCCGGGACTGGCATAGGTCATGCGAATGGCCTCCGGCATCCGGTCCGGCACCTTGGCCTGCGCCTCTTCCGGCGCGGCCCCGCCGATCATGCGGGTGGTGCCTTTGGCGGCGCTGCCGGGGGCTGGCAGGGTTTCGGCGGTGATGGCGGCTTTGGGCGCGGTGGCGATGTCCAGTCTTGGGCCGCCGCCAAGCTGATCCACCAGGCGATGGCTGAGCACATCATCCACCTGCACGCGCACCCGCGCGGCGCCGCCGGGCGGGATTTGCAGGAACAGCGCGGCCCGCGCCGAAAGGGCGATGATACGGCCTGGCGAGGCGGGCCCGCGATCGTTCACCCGCAGGGTGATCTGCCGGCCATTCTCCAGATTGGTCAAGTCGACGATGGCAGGCAGCTGGATGGTCTGCATCGCGCCGGTGAGCGCGGTGGGGTCGCGCAGTTCGCCATCGGCGGTGAGGCCGGTTTGATCATCTTGCACCGAGGCGATGCCGGTTTCATCCAGCGAGAAGCTTTCCGCCGGATAGAACCAGGTGGTGCCTGAATTATACGGGCGGCCCAGCACATAATGCGGCGATGCTTTCAGGCTGGGCAGCGGTGGCGGCGGCGCTTTCACGCAGCCCTGAACAATGAGGGCCAGGCCTGCGAACAGGGCGAGAAGCCGCTTCACGCGACGTGATTGGCCAGCAGGCCAACCGCCAGCGCATAGTAATCCGATGCATTGTAGCGCCGGATCACCTTGAAATTCGGGTAGGTCATGAACGCCTCGCCGCCGGCACCATCCGGCATCACCACCGCACCCGACACATCCTGGCGGGAAAACACCCGGCCATCGATGCGGCGCACGCCCATGGCCTGCCAGGCGCCCAGGGTGCGGCTGATATCGCGCCCGGTACGGTCGGCCGCAAAACCCTGCGGCACGAGGATCGGCTGCACCCAGGGTTCGCGGGGGCGCCAGCCGCTCTTGGCCAGGTAATTGGCCACCGAGCCGAACACGTCTGCCCGGTTTGTCCAGATATCGCGCTTGCCATCGCCATCCGCATCCACGGCGTAACGCAGATAGGAGCTGGGCATGAATTGCGGCTGCCCCATGGCGCCGGCGTAACTGCCCGTCATCGCATGGGCCGAAATATCGCCGGAATTGAGGATGCGCAGCGCGTTCAGCAGTTCGGCGCGGAAAAAACTCTTGCGGCGGCCGTCATAGGCCAAAGTGGCCAGCGATTCGACCACGCGGAAATTGCCGGTATGGGCGCCAAAGCCGGATTCCAGGCCCCAGATGCCAACCACGATGCGCGGATCGGCGCGGTAGATGGCGGTGAGCTGGTTGAGCAGGACGGCATCTTTGGCGTAGGCGGCATAGCCCTGGTCGAACCGGGTTTTGGAGAGGGCGCGCGCCTTGTATTGCGCCCAGGTGAGGGTGAATTCCGGCTGGTGGTTATCCAGCTGAATCACCCGGGCATTGGGCTGGACGCCTGAAAAAGCCTCGTCGATGACCACGCCACGAATGCCGGCGCGCAATGCTTCCTCGCGCACCCCGTCGAGAAAGCCGGCGAAACCATCCTCGGCGCGGGCCATAAAAGGCAGTGCCGCCAGCGGGGCAGTCAAAGCGAGTCGGCGGGTGAGCATAGGGGTTGATGCCACAAACCGGCGCCCGGCGGAACCATGCGCCGGGGCAAACCACGTGAAGCTTGGGCAATGCGGCCCGCCGCGGCGCAGTCAGAATTTTGCGGAAATCGCCAGCGATCCGAAATTGAACAGCCCACTCTTGGCGCCGCGGAATTCCTGGGTCTGCCAGGTCTGGGTATAGGTAAGACGCAAGCCATGCCACAGCACGGCGGCGCCCGCCTCCATCTCGCCCACATCCCAGATGCGGTGAACGCCGGGCAGGTTCGGCGCGGTGCGGAACGTGCTGCCATCCAGCGTGACGTCGTAGCCGACCGCCTGGCCGTCGACGCCGGCAAAGCCGTACCAGGCGATTGGCTGGGTGTTGGTATAGGCATCCGACCCGTTCAGCCCCGGCGCGATTCGCGCGGTGCCGAAATCGCTCGCCAGGCCCTGGCCGAAGCGGACGATGCCGCCAAGCTGCACATAATCGCGGATATCGCCGATGCTGGCGGTGCCGGATGGCAGCACATCCGCATCGATGAACCCAAAACTTGCCACCGGCAGCCGCCAGGTCCGCTGGCCGAGAAACTGGAACGCCGGCTGATCCTGTAACTGGTAGTGCCAGCCGCGATTCGGCGTGTCGCCGATAATGCTGTGAAAGCCGTTCTGGACGATCTCGCCAAGCCCGGATGGCCCGACGACGCCAAGGCTGACCGAGACCAGATCCCGCGTCCAGGCGGTGTCGTGCACCAGCCCGGCGGTGACGATCAGCTCGCTGGCATAGGGCCGGTCCTGCGGGTTCGGCGGATCGAGCTGGGTGGCGCGCGGGGTAAAGATACTCTGGCTGAGATCGATCGACAGCCGCGTGCTGCCCTCGCCCCAGATCGACCGGCCCCAGGCGGCAACCGGATCGACCGCATCCTGGCCGCTGGTCCAGCCCAGGCGCAGGCCGCTGGTATAATACTGGTCCGAGGTGCCCTGCTGGGTGGACACCGCATCGTTTTCCACCTGAAAAGTCCAGATGCTCGCCTGGTCCAGCGGCTGGGCGGCGGCGGGCAGGGCCACTGCGAGGCCGGCAATGGGGATATACCAGGTCCAGCGACTCATGCTTGGGTTCCTTAAGGAAGGGTTGCAGGCTTGTAAGGCGTTGACGCGTGCGGCGGAACCCCTTGTCAGGTGACAGTTTTCAGGGGTCAGGTGTCAAAAAAGGACTGGCGGGGGGGCGAGCATGCTGAGGCGGGTGACCGGGTTTTTTGTGTATCTGTTCGAGCGCGTGCTGCCGGACCCCTTCGTGTTCGCCATCCTGCTCAGCTTGATAACTGCGGCGCTGGCATTGGGTTTGGCACCGCATGGCAGCCCGCCAGAGGTTTTGACCGCCTGGTATAACGGGCTGTTCCAGATCTTTCCCTTTGCCTTCCAGATGGTGATGGTGCTGGTGACCGGCTACGCGCTGAGCACCTCCCGCCCGGTGGCCCGGCTGCTGGCGTCGCTGGCCGCGCTGCCGCGCTCGGCGCCGCAGGCGGTGGCGCTGGCGATGGTGATATCGATGGCGGCCAACCTGCTGAACTGGGGGTTTGGCCTGGTGGTTTCGGCCTTGCTGGCGCGCGAGATTGCCAAGCGGCACCGGCTGGATTTCGCCTGGCTGATGGCGGCCGCCTATTCCGGTTTCCTGATGTTCCCGCCCGGCCTTTCCAGCTCGATCGCGCTGGCGGAAGCGACCCCCGGATCGGTGCTGAACATTACCCAGAAAGTGACCGGCGAGGTGATCCCGCTGAGCCAGACCTTGCTGGCCTGGTACAACATCGTGCCGACGGTAATCCTGTTCGCCATCCTGCCGCTGATCTTCACCTGGGTGGGTCCCTCGGAGGCCGATACGGTGCCGGCTGACCAGGCCCGGCTGGCGGCGGAGGACGCGGCGCGGCCGGCGCGTGCGCAGGTGCCTGGGTTTGCCGGCTTCATGGATCGCGCCTGGATTCTGAACCTTGCCATCGTGGCCGGTGCGGCGCTGTATTTTGGCCGGGCGATCTGGGCCGGCAGCTTCCATCTGGACATCAATGCGCTGATCCTGATTTTCCTCGCACTGGGGCTGCTGCTGCATTGGCGCCCGATTGCCTATGCCGACGCGATCCAGAGCGCGGCGCGGGTGACCGGATCGCTGCTGCTGCAATATCCGCTCTATGGCGGGATCATGGGCATGATGACCGCGACCGGGCTGGCGGGGGTGATCGCCAAGGGTTTTATTGCGGTGTCGTCGCAGCACAGTTTGCCGTTCTGGGGTTTTGTCTCTTCCATCGTGATCAGCCTGTTCGTGCCGAGCGGCGGCGGCCATTGGGCGGTGCAAGGCCCGTTCATTGTGCCGGCTGCGGCGGCCTTGCATGTGAGCCAGGGGGCGGCGGCGATGTCGGTGGCCTATGGCGAGGGCGTGGCCAACATGATCCAGCCATTTTGGGCGCTGCCCTTGCTGGCGATTGCCGGCATCGGCATGCGGCGGGTCATGGGGTTCAGTGTGATCAGCTTTTTTGTCTCCCTGGTGGTGTTCGGGGGGACGCTTCTGCTGCTGGTATGAGGCCGTTGCCGGACCTTGCATCCGGTTCCCCGGTGTGGGAATTCCGCGCCTGCTGGAGAGGTGGCCGAGTGGTTTAAGGCAGCGGTCTTGAAAACCGCCGAGGGTTCACGCCCTCCGTGGGTTCGAATCCCACCTTCTCCGCCAACGCGGAACAAGCTGGGCACGCCGGGCATGCTGGTTCAAGCGGCGGCGTTCAGCGGCCTTGCCCGGTCGATCCGCTCGCGCTCCCGGGGCGAATGCATTGCCTCCCATAGATCGCTCCGCCGCTGCACGTTCAGCCAGAAGTCGGCGCTATTGCCGAACACCCGCTCGAGGATAAGCGAGGTCGGCGCGGTCACGGTGCGGCGGCCGTTGCACAGCTCATTGACGTGCTTGCGCTGCACGCCCATGGCCTCGGCCAATGCCGTCTGCGTCAGCCCCATCGGCTGCATGAACTCCTCGACCAGGATTTCACCGACCGTGGCCGGCTTGCGCTTCGTTGTCAGCATGGCTCGCCTCATCTGTAACTGTGGTCATCGAGATAGATGCCTTCTGCTTCGCCAGCTCCGCCCTTCCAACGGAAAACCAGTCGCCACTGAGTGTTGACGCGGATGGAATGGAAGCCTGCCAAATTACCGTGCAATTTCTCGAAGTGGTTGCTGGGCGGAACCCGCAAGTCCTGATCAGTGGTGGCATCGTCGATCATCTGGAGCTTGCGGAAGAGACGGCTTTCAAGATCGGACGGGATGTGCCGCGACCGTATATCGTTGATGAAGAATGCACGCAGCCATTCGTCCCGAAAACTCAAGATCACGGGACAGCTCCGTACATGTGTCTATGTACCACCCTTAGGGACAGGTTTCAACAGGTGTGGCGCGTGTCGGTGCGACTGGCGCGGTCAGTTTGGACCGTGGCGAGACAGCCAGCCCCAGGAACACGAGAACGGCCTGGTTGCAAGATATCCTCATCGTCCAATCGGCCGACCCGGGCGCCAAGCTTGGACTTCGGCACAATGGTGATCTTGTCCACCATCAATCGGCATGCCGCCCGCAGGCCATTGCGCTCGTTTGGCTGCACTGGCAGGCGGAACAGCGGCGCGTCCGCCTGGTCCGTGGTGAAAGCGCAGATCGTGATGGAGTCGGTTGCATCAAAACTATCGTCCTGAACGATGACGGCGGGGCGCGGCTTGCCGGCGTAGTCCTTGCCGCCGCCGACGGTCCAGACTTCGCCGCGTCTCAAGCATCGCCCCAGACAGCCACGGCGTCGATGAATGCCTGATCATCCTCCGCGTGGGCACTGGCGGCGATAGCGGCCGACTGGCGATGCGCTTCCGACCGGAAGGCGGGGGAGCGCACATCCGGCACCCAAATCTGGATCGGGCGAAGACCCTGCTGCCGCAGGCGCTCACGGTGTTCCCGCACTTTGATGCGCGACGGCTTGGCGCTTGATGCTGAGGGCATGAAATGTCTCCTTCAAAGTTACATGTAACCTATCGTGGGCCGCCAAGTTCCGCCAGTCCTTTGCTGGCTGTTCGCTGGCTTGACGCTGTAACCCATTGACCGACGACAGCAAACCGGCCCAAGGCAGGCGTTGCTTTTATCTTGCTGTCCCAAGAATAGCCTGGTGAGCCGACAACCATGCGGCCATAAGCGAGCTGGTGTGCTGGAATTGCGACACCATTCCTGCGAGAGTCGGCGCCATGAGCAAGGTCAACGCCAGCGCAGAATCGGTCCTCGTAGTCGTTGCCCCAGACTTCGGCGAGAAGCTGAGGGCCATTCCAGGGGGGCGGCCGGTGTGGATCACGATGAGCTCCGCAAACGAGCCGATTGTGCGGTCACTGTGGGAAAGCCGGGACTCCACAAATCACCTCACCGGAACCACTGGATTCCGCTTCGACAGTGAGATCTCAGCCGAAGACCGGTTCCGTGCAGAACTCGACGCTATCGACCTCCACCACGGTCCCTACTCGTCGACCTCACCCTACACGGAGATCAAGGGAGTGGGTGCCCGCCTGACGGCAGAGATCCTCGCTGATCTGTCGGACCTCGGGTTCACAAATTTCACGGAAACTGAGGACGGCTTTGCCGCGAAACGTACTCACGAAGAAGCGATGCGACGGCGGGAATGACTGAGGCCGTAGGATCATCGGAATTGCGTTTGCCGCAGGAAATCCTTCGGCGTGCGTCGTTTCGAGGCAATGAATATGCTTGGCCGATCGAGGACATTCCGAAAGTCATCGAAGCAGCGCGGCAAGCCAATTTGGCAAGCATCGGCGGCCAGTTGCAGTTCCGCTTACCGGACGGAGGAACCTGCGAGTGCTATTGGGTCGAGGTCGATACCTATAAGTCGGTGCCAGCGTCGCTGCCGTGGGAGGAGCGCGTGACACAGACAGCAACCGTGGCTCTCGCCGACTTCTCACGCCTCTTGTCGAAATTCGATTTCCTAGCTGAAGGCCGCCGGTCAT
>Ga0116227_10013817_pt1 | contig 12546 bp, 7 predicted proteins | sample S1TSphgellanicum_FD_89693 | JGI IMG/M metagenome (GOLD analysis project Ga0116227, IMG submission 89693) | Host-associated microbial communities from peat moss isolated from Minnesota, USA - S1T2_Fb - Sphagnum magellanicum MG | ecosystem: Host-associated > Plants > Peat moss > Unclassified... | reverse complement strand
ATATCCTTGAGATATAAATATTTGTATCGTTTCTTGAGAGCGGCGATGATTCCCATATCACAAGGTTGTTTCTAGCTGGTACAGTTCGGAGGAAAGAATACTACGCGGATGTTGTCGCGTTCGAAGGCATCGAAGTGTCCCAGTGCATTATCCATCAGTAAGAGAACGGGACGTCATGTTCGTCTTTTGACTTCTGGAACAAAGACTTCATTGAACCATTTCTAGCAGGTTTCCATGTCCATCCATGCTTTCACTTGATTGAAATAAGGAACTGGCCAGTGTCAGTCTTTAATACACGCTGGCTTTTTCGACTTTCCAATCATTACACAAGGAATTTTATGTGTTCTAGATGCGTTGGCGCAAACTATCAGAGAAACACAATCTTTCGTTTTCTTTTTACCTCTAGTGTTTGAAATGTCCTTGTTCGGCATCAGAATGGAATATTTGGGAAACAGATGGAAAAAAATCCAATCTTGTCCATGTTGTAGACGTTCTTAGGGTCATATTGAACGATGATAGAGTATAATTCTTCTAACACTGATAGTAATTCTAGGTCATTTTTGTCAACCTCAGCTCCTTCTCCATGAAGAAGCATTTTCTGTAGACCTTGGCGTGTCCTGAAACGACTAAGCCATTGCCATGAAGCCTTAAAGTCTGAATTGGAAATGGATAATGTAGAAGCAATACTTTTCGCTTTCGCAATGGCAAGAGATGGCGGTACAGGGAGCCTAGCACGACGCATGCTGTCAATTCAGATGTACAACATATCTTCAAGTTCGGTAAATTGTCCAACTGAAGCTTTGAAGGTCTTCTGCTTAGCTTCTTCAGAGAATAAAGCGAATCGTTCAAGAATTGAATCTCGTTTCTCCTAGACCTTCCGGATAGTGCCTTCGCTAACATCATACTCACGCATTAGAGCGCGTTTGCTTGGAGGGTTCATCTTGCTCAGTTTTGAGATGATCTCGCAGCGCTGGGACTCATTCAGGCGCTTGTCGATCAATTTTTTCGACATTACAGAGAAACACAGGCGATTTGGGAATGGAGCGTCTAAAGTACGCACTTGGGAATGGAGCGTTTAAAGTACGCACAAAACTCCGAGGTTCAAGTTGTGTATTTAAACGGGAGACTACTGTAATTTGGTGATCACTTCCTTCCCATCACATAGATATGTTTTCCAATTTTGTTTTAAAAACATTATTAACATTATGTTACAATATGCAAAGTTTTTTATGATTGGGATTCGATACAATAATAGTGTGATTAGGTGAAGCTTTTTAACAAGTTGCAATGTGTCATGTAAGATATAGTCAAAATTTGATTGCTAGCTATCTGTTTTTCATCAACTTTCAATGCAACCATAGAATTTTTTGTCAAAGATTTCTACTATCATCCCAAACATGTTTCCAACAATATTCACAAAAATGAATCGATCTTGCCAAATTTGAACTACCAAAAAAAATGGTTGCATTAATATTAAGGTTCATGACTTTAGCATTTTCTCAAAATGCATAATCCTTTTCTTCCCAAGGTTGCAAATTGTGCAACTTTTCAAAACATAAAAAGACCTAATGTGGGTATGTTTAAATCTTAGAGGCATTAATTATTCATTCATCATCTATGACTTGTAAATCAAGCATATTTTGTAGACATGTGGGTCATGATGAAATGAAAAACATAAATTTTCTTGACTTCCTATACATGATGGACTAAATATAGAAAGGAACAATGGTGTTCTAAATATGACATTACTTGGTCTTTCAACCTTATGTTATCAACCACACGGGTTTATTTATAAGATCCATGTATTATACTATGAAAAGAGAAGGCCTTATGTATTAAGGTATTGATTGGCAAAAACCTTCATGAATATGCAATTGGTCATAACATCTTCCATTCATAATTAGTCTAAAAAATAACATGATATTTGTTTTTCTTTGAAATTTCAGACATATAAAATGAAAAACTTATATAACAAATGAACCTTATGCTTGAACCTTAATAAAATACCACAATATTTTCAAAGAATTAAAATTGGGTTCATCCAACCCCAATCTTCTCAATTGATGATCATTTTCCCAAATTGAATCAATTTGATTATTGATAAATTTATGTTTAAAAGTAATTTGAGAGGTGTGGATTTAAACATGCCATTAAACTCATGCATAAAAACATTTACATGATACATACATGTAGGAAGAATTCATATGCTTGGAACCTCATCATAAAGTTAACATCTCACGACTTAGTAATGGAAATTGTGCAAAATTTGTTCATTCATAATTCATACATTTTACACATTAATATTATGTATTGAAAACACATTTGACATACATATTTATTGCAAGATGAAAAATTCATGGGACATTGGTTCATTCATAAGTTCGTACTTCTCTGTCAACACATTGATCCTTGTGTCAAACATGTTTTCAACACATGATGCTCATGTGTAAAATGTACCCATCTAAGAAAAGACGAACTTTGCACGATTTTCATTATTAATTCATCACATGTTAAATTTGTGATGCTTAATCATTAATCACCACATCTTCATAGCAAGGCAAAATTGGTGAACTTTTGGTAAGTTAATTTTTTTTACACTATTGAAATCACTTTTAACATGAATATTATGTTTTCACCATTGTTGGGAGCAAATCTTCACTTTTATGAAGAACCTTTAGTTCCAATTCTAAAAATAAATTAAAATTATTTTGATTTTATTATTGATTCACGCATAAATGGAATTAGGAAATTAATTTTAGGTCTAGGTTTGGTTGTTAAAAAAAAAATCCATTTTTAATTTTAAATCCAAGTTTGAAAATCAAAAGCATTTCTTGTTTGGTGCTTACTAACTTAGACTTCAACTAAGTTAAGTTTAATCACTTTTTCCCCCCAAAAACATGTATTTCATTTTTGATTATTTAAGAACTAAAATCCAATTCTGATTTTCATTTTGAAAATTGAATTCAAATCCAATTTTGACCACCCACAACTAAACCCAAAACTAGTGGTTTCCACCCACCAAAATGGTTTCCCACTCAACATTAATTTTCACCTCCTTAATATTTGGAGGAAAAATGGAAACACCATAGTACCTAACTTGGTTAAGTACTAATTAACTTGGGTTCCATGCTACTACACACCATTAGTAATAATCAATTGATGAAAAAATGAATTGATCGTGTGAAAATTAAGTTTCATTCAAATGAAAATATTGAATGACATTATGCCATTATAATTGAATTAAATTTCAATAACAATGTTTTATTGGAATTGGTTTATGTAGGATGGGTGTTTTGGTGATCATCGCTATGACAATTTTAAAATCATTCCACATTATAATTCATCATAGATCAAATTTCATTTTAGAATCATTTTTTATTGTTTGTCTTGCACCCTTTCAATGTTTTTGTTTGTTTGTATTTTGTTGTGAACTTATCTAATGAATCAAACTTTCGTCAACATTTTGCCTACCAAATCAAGAATGAAAAAAAATATCACTGAAAAAAAATGAAATACAATGAAATTTATAAAATTTTATCTTTTGAAAAGACAAAACTAATTACAAAAAAATTATTATGTCCATAAAAAATAATTTAATCATTGTCATTGGTACTGCGAAACAGCATGGAGCCCAAATTTTTTAATTAAATTCAAATACACCAAATTGATAATTGGAAATTTGCTTGTGATTATGGTGTTGAAAAAAAACTTTGAAAAAAACATAAATCTAAAAAGACACCTTTCCATTTATCTTATTTGGGAATCAACTAAACACATTCTAAGTTGAAACTATCCAAAGAACAACTCATGGAACCTAAAACTATCCTACTTAAATTGATTCCAATGAATCAAAATTGCTTAAATTTCCAAAAAAATATTTGCATACCATGCTAGCAATCTAAAATGAACTCTTAAACACACTAGTTTCATTTATGCAGTTATACCAAATTGTAGAATATTACTATTTTTACCACCCAAATTAACTGAATTTTAAAATTATTATTAGATTACATTCTACCGAACCAAGCCAAGATACTTCTATAGTGTTTGGTAGAGCAGTTTCATTTGGTACTTCGATTGCTAGGAACTGGTGACTTCATGTCCTTTCTCCATTTATTGTTTGAGGTGAGTACAAAGGATGTGTAGACATTTCAAGAACTTATCCATTTTCCTCACTTTTGTCCTATTGAACAGAAAAGCTTCTAATCCCCATGTACTTATTCCAAGGTTTAAATGGAAATTTCTTTTTTCCTTTTCTTTGTTTGAAATGGGCTGTTTTATTTATCCTTGCACAAAAAACTGTAATTATATTAATACTCACCAACTATAAACTTTTTAACAGCCAATACAGCAAAGTCTGGTGCTTTTAACATTATACTTCATAATCTGTTTATAGTTTGTTCAGAAGCCCTTTGATGATTTGGACTCAATCCAAGACCATGAAAGGTATCAGAGACAATCATCTAGTTTGATTAGTCTTTCTATTGTTACAATACTAGAAAAAAACATACATCTCAAAATGAATCGTTCTTAATTTCAAAGTTGGATTACAGTATGTGTGCACACTATGCCTTTAAATTACACAAAAGGAATTGAATTTGCCATTGAGGCAGTAGTATGTGTTAAAAATTTTGGGCGCATTTTCACGACAGAAAGCAAATCCAGTTCAAGTCACACAAAGAAATTTTGTGAAAAAAATGCACCAAAGTCTGTCAGAATTTCAATAGTTGTTTTCCTGAAATCGCCTTATTTTGACGAAGGTTTCTACAGGTTTGACAAAACATGGCTACTTTTCTATAAGACATATAGACATTGAAAAAGCATTCATAAAAAGTGAAACGGCCTAAAACCACAAAAACCATAAACCAAACAACTAATTAAAGCTCTTCACCAAGGAAATGACAACCAAGAAGAGCTTCAAACTTGGAACAAAGAGAACATATTGATATTAGCATATAGTCTCTGGCAATAAAGATTAGTTTGGATTAGTGCTACCATAATTACTGATCTCATAAGCATGGACCAATGAACATACTACCAGACAAATAAGACTCACAACAAGTTCAATCACGGAATGTAAATTCACGGTGAACATCTATGATATGTAACCAGTGTGTAATTCAGACCCGCTCTCAGTGGTATGGCTCACCCAAGCTTTGGATAGTCTATGTAGCAATTCTATGCATCATAAAGCACATCTGCTGTCTTTTATCATTTACATAGGGCTGATAATGTTAAGGACCCATTCTGGATCCTATTTGAACTATCAGCGTGTTAGCATTATAGATATCAGAGATTGAAGCGATTCAAGATACTGCCAATCAAAGATATGCTGACATGTTTTTGGGAGGAGCCTTAGCGCCGGAAGCTCCTGGAGGACTTGGACTGCAGCTTGCCAGCTTCTTGTTCTGGGAGGCGTATCAAATTGTATACCAAGGCACCTGCAACAGCACCAATGATTGGTCCCACAATGTACACCCATATTGATTTGTAGTTTGATGAAGCTATAGCAGGTCCCAGTGACCTTGCTGGATTCATGGATGCCCCAGAAATTGGCCTGTACCCATGACACAAAAACTTTTAAGAAAAGTTCAAAACAATATATGTACATCTTTGTAAATTGAACTGGGCAGTTCAATCATTCAGAAACATGACCAAATAGATACATGTATCATCATCACATTGGACCTTAAAATTCATCTTAACAAAGGCAATGTGATTGAAGTAAAGAGGAATAAGTTTACCCAGCCATCATTGCATTCAGAGCAATGGTACCACCCACAGCAATTCCAGCCAACTCTCCAACCTACAAATCATAGCATACTCTTGACTTCCATTAGTCATGGCCAAGAAATTGAATGGGAAAGAATCTGGCAGAAGGATTAGCTTTCAACACAAACAAATCATAATCAAAAGCATTACCAGAGAGACCGTATCCTCTCGGAGACCAGAAACAAACGCATGAACAAACAAACAAAAGCTAATCAACCTACAAGGGGTGACAAGTCTGGTGGATCTTTGTTCTAGGATAGTGGATTAGATGACAGACTCTCTGATCCTGGTGCACAATTCAGCATGATCATGTTGCACAACAGAGCATTGCTGAACGTGGGTCTCAAGCCCAAAACAAAGATAGAGCAAAAGTTAGCATAACTATGAGACCTGTTTCCAGATGCATCATGATGGGGCAATTCACATCAAAATGTCCTACAGGAAGGAGGAATTCAAAATCAGTTAGAGTGGATATCATAATAACACAAATTTGAAATTGTGTGCAAGTCTGATAGCTTACAGCACGTGTGTCAGTTGCAACAGCAGATATCACAAACATGAGGATGAATGTGATGATGATCTCCAATATAAGTGATTGCGCATTGCTACCAGCAGGAAGACTAGCACCCTCACTGGCATCATTGTTCAAGATGAGACGTAATACAAAAGCTGATGCAATTGCCCCAGTGATCTGGGCACCCAAGTATGCTGGAACCTGGTTGATTGCACACAAAAAACAGAAATGTTCAAAGTATTTGAGAAGCTTGATGGAATGGAACAACCCAATCATCAACTACAGCACTTGAGTTCTTCCGTGCAATTAGTGCTGTGTAAAGAACTGAGAGTTTTTCAGTCTACTGGTGAAGAGTTTGCTGCATTGCATCAAACAGGTGGGACTACTTAGGAATCGGTGAATTTTTTATTAGGTTACCTGCTTCCACGGGAAGTGTCTGGCGGTTGCAAAGGCAATGGTGACAGCAGGATTCATGTGAGCGCCCGAGATGTGACCCACAGCATAGATCATTATTGTGATCGCCAGACCGAATGCTAGCGCCACTCCAACATGCGTTACCTGTCCACCGCTCTTGGCGTTCACCACAACCGCCCCGCATCCCCCGAACACCAATACAAAAGTGGCGATCAACTCTGCTCCAACCTGGGAGCCGGGACAAACGGCCCATAGTGCTCCTCGTGTCAGTGGACGGATGTGCAAAGCTAGAGATCTAGAGCATTTTTTTCCTGATTTGTTTAGAATTTCATTCAATGGAGAAATCAGAAATGGACGGAGAGAGGTTCATCACTGATTTTTTACCTTTTGTAAGAGCGACGCGCGTGGCCTGTAGGCGCCAGGCAACCAAGTGCAACCTGTATCGAGCGGCGACGCATCACTGGCATTGTTGCCGAGTGTAATAGGATCCTCCGATGGAATCTTACTCATACTTACAGCAGTGTGGTTTCCGTCTTCCGGGGAGTAAAGAGGACTCGACCCGGGGGCTGGGGCGCGTGCTTTGATTTCTGCCATTACGGTAATCTATGCAATCAAACTGCTTCTTCCGGGACTGGAACCTTGCTGCGATCGACGAAGTTCAAGTCGATCGAATCGGATCGGATCGACAACCGAGGCTGCGAAACGAGACTCTGCAGACAAGCGGAGCACAATTCCCTGGACGAAATTCGACGTCGAATTCTTTTTCTTCTTCCTTCTTCAGCCGGAAGCAACGAAGATGGGATCGTTTGGTAGGAAAGACGTCTCGCAGTCGCGAGCCGGAGTTTGTGGTAAAGCGCTCAGTCACCAGGACCGCCTCTATTATGAAGCTTTGTTCGATGATATCCCTGCAAGCAACCTGTTCAAACATGTCGAGAGGGATCATATCGCAACATCAAAATCCTGTGCCACAATAAGCCAGTGCGGGGTGCAAAGCACAATCTACAAACCGATTTGGTAAGATCTTCAAAACGCCGGCTAGTCCACAGTCCTCCCCTTCCCCTTTTTTCCCGCTCATTCTCTGCTTCGATTTCCAAAGCTGGTCTCTGACTCAGACAGCTTCTACAGAAGCGCTTACTTTGCTATCAACAACTGCTTCTCTCGTGATCAGATAACTCGAGGACACCGCGGTACTTGTATTGAGAAGTACACCATGATTTTACTGCTACTGCCCGAGCTATTCTGGGACAATGCACAATCTACTGTCCCGAAAGTCCAGCCCAGTACTCCATCCTCGCAAGACGATGAGCGTACCTTGTTCTCTCCAGAGCTAAAGAACTGTGCAAAAAAATAAGGTCGCACATTCTCTCTGGTTGCAACCTTGCGAAGGTGCGTTGCGCAGCCCAACTTCTACTACAACTGATTACTACAAACCGTACACGATACAAAAAAATCAAGTACTAAACGACTGCAACCTACAGAAAAGAAGTAATGACGAATCAAACACAAAACATACCGCCTGCATATCGGAGATCGGGTATGGTGAAAGAAAGAAAGAAAGAAACGAACCTCGTGATCACTTAGCTGATGATGATGACAATGGTGATGTACCGCAGAAAGACAACGACCACAACAACAACAACGAGCAAGCAAGCAATGTAGTTGGAGCTAGTACGCGAATATTGCTCATCCAGTCACTTATACTACTGCAGAAGTCCAAGTAAGAAGCTCCAGGACCTCCCTATGGTACGAGTACTACTACTAACACTTCTTCTTCTTCTTCTTCTGCCACAAAATCTGTATGTTGTCAGCGAGTGCAGACTCCACCTTTTTCTTTGTTGTTGTTCTAATGGAAGTTGTTAAATGAAACAAGAGCGCAGAAAGGAACGGAGAAGGAAGAAGAAAAGCTGGAGAAGCGAAGGACGAGACTGTGTCTCTGTGTGTGTGTGTGTGTGGGCGTATGTGTTCTCTCTCTCTCTCTCTCTCTCTCTCCTGTCTTTGTCTCTGTGAGAACAACAGCAGCAATGAGAACTGCAGAGGAGTGAATGGCGCTGGGGGCTGTTTTGTAACAGCAATATTGGTATTTTGCAACACAAATTTTGGCTATATTTGTAACAGCAATATTGGCTACTGTGCATACGAGGGAAGGGAAAAGAGGAGGGAACAGTTTTTAATAATGAAAAAAGAAAGAAAGACGGCAGAAAAAGAGAGAGAGAGAGAGAGAGAGAGAAAAAAAAAATATTTGTTGCCTGCCCGGAGCTTGTTGCCTGCTGCTGCTGCTGCTGCCGTTTCTGTAGTAACACTTTTTTTAGGGCCTGACCTGACTAACCCACTGACTTTTACTGACAGACACTCTTTACCTACGTACCTAGTATTACCTACCTACCAATTTCCAAATGACACGCATGGTGTTTGGTCTTAAGTCGGGCATTTAATTTACTTCTTCATATCTACTAAGGTAATTAATTGCTACTTATTATTGTAATTAATTTACCACTTCATTGTAACGAGTGGCTCTTCTCTTTTGCATAATGCCTCGGTCAGACTGCCCCTTTTAAAATGACGCCCATAACGCATGATAAATGTTCAACATACTCAATTGGGAAAATTTCCAATTTCAGTTCTTCTTTTTTCTTTTTTGGGTATTGAGTTTTTCGTCATTTTTCCAACCAAAAAAATTTGGGAAGATTTTTTTTGGGAAGGATTTGGTTTTTTCTAGCTAAAAATTCAACTAATTTTGCTATTTCTTGGAAAAATAAATTCGGCAGAGATTTTATTTAGAATTGGTGAAGCCCAAGTGGATCCTTCAGTTATTAGAGGCTTCAAATGTTTTCTATAATGGACTCCACATAACCCTAGAATGTAGGGAAAACCCTTAACTAAATGCATCCCAATGTCACTACCCTGAAGGGAAGAGCCAATCAATTTTAATGGAGGAGTTATTGTACCTATCACCTACTTTTGCTAAGGGCCACTTTAGACAAGGGCCCAAGGACCCAGGGTCCAATGAAACAGAGCAATCCTATTGGATGAGAGCCATAAATTGGACCCCATGGCCCTTAGATGGGGAGTCTAAGACCAAAAAGTGGCAAATCAAGGGTAAAACTACATGGCACCATTTTGGACGAAAATTTGATAGGTTCAAACCCCCAAACAAAAAAAAAAAAAAAAAGATTATAAAAAGGAGAGCTCATAATTTGAAGAATCAACGTGCAAGCTAGGGTCCAAGGCATGGTTCAACTCAAGGATTCAATTTGCTTCAAATGAGTCCAAATTGGCTCCTAGGAATTTAAACCCTGGACCCCATATGTAAAAGTTAATAACAACTTTCTCAACTCCAACTCCATCTCAAAAACAGCCCTATTGGTGTTGTTTGTTGGCTGATTCTACCCTCTGAAAAGAACGAGAGAGACAACAGAACTGGGTGCTATTATAATACATAATTTTTCAATTTGGTTCCTCTCCCTGGAACTATGATGTAGTTATTCATTTTGGTCCCACATTTGGAGGAATGTTTGTTCATCAGGTATCATTATTGTGAACAAAGTGTGAGGTTTTTATATTTATTTATTTATTTATAAACATTATTGTGGAACCAGGATTCCAGCCTGATGTGAATTTTTTTATAAAAGCTCCAACACCAGTGCCAGCTTCTATGTTCAAAAAGTTGATACCCTGCCCAACACTGATCTCAACTTCAGAACCATTACAATGCAATTAGCTGCTTAATTATCACCTCAATTTAGTTGATTTTTTTTTAAAAAATATTTTTGGGTTTTGAAAGTCCTTAGAATTATTATTTTTGGTGTAATCTATAATCAGATTTGGCGAAATCTTAGTGGGGATGATGGTCATTTTTGTACATCTTCCTATGGATGATTGCCACTTGGACTACCAAGATGAAGATGTATAAAAATGACCATCATCCTCCAGAAGATTTTGCCAAATCTGACTATTGAACACATATGAAGCACAAACCTTTAATCACTCTTTTATATTTTTGATTACACACTGAAAACCAAATAGGGTAGATTGGCTGGTGATTGAACACTAAGTGCTCAGGGCAGGCTGGATCCAAGGGGAGGGCTTTGTTGTTTCTAGTGTCCAAACAAAACTTGAATCCCTCCCTTGGTGCATGTGACACACTAACAATTGTGGAAAACGAATTTTAAATGAAAAAGTTATACTCCACCCCCCCATAAAAGAGGTGAAAAACTCAAAGAAACCGAACCACCAAACGTTTCAAAGGCCAATTTTTTGAACACTCAAACAATTCCTTGTATGTTATGTGTTGTTATTAAAGTTCAAAGATGATTTGTAAAACTTTAGATGGTGCTACTATAATAGTTTTAAATTATATAAAATGAATAAAAAATTTAAAAATATGTGGTTTGAAAATAAGAGGGATCCAAATAAATAAATAAATATGTTTTTGTAAGTTGAAAAGCATATTTTTCTTCTTGCTACTTTTTCATTACTCTTTTTCATTTGCACTTTAAAGATGATTTCTAAAGCTTGGGGCAGCACTCCCATAACATTTTAAATCATTCAAAATGAAGCACATATGATTAAAATATAAATAAATGTTTGATCATAGAAAGGCAACTGATAATGGGCCGATCTACCCAATAGACAGCTGACGAATTTACCATTTTTTTAAAAATGTGATTAAAAAAATTTCATTTTTAAATATTTAATTTCAGTTTTTTGACGAAATTTTGCCAGTGAAACAAAGGGTAAAAGTCATCCACCTTTGATTGAATTTTGAGGCTTTTAACAAGAGTGTTTGTACTCCACCCTAATTCATGTGTTCTTAAAAATTTGATTAAGAGCAATCGGCCTTTAAAATGCAGGTAGTAGTTGAGGTAATTATTATACAGTAAAAGAGCTGCCACTCAATCATAATGATTTTGGTACTGCGTAGGTCGGTTGCCTAAAGTAAAATATCTGTTTCATTTGGTTCATTGTGGGCTAATTGAGCAGTTTGCACTACAACCCTGTTTACACTATTGAATAGTACTAGCCCAACTTTGAGCTTTCGCACAATGGGAATTGCTTCTTTGTCAATTGCTTTGGTACTTGGTACGTTTGTTGCCTATTTAGCAAAGTGTGTTTCCTTTTTGAGCGGTTTGCACTAGGACCCCGTTTCTATACTATTGAAAGATATTAGCCCAACTTTGAGCTTTCACACAATGGGAATTGCTTCTTTGTCAATTGCTTTGGTACTTGGTACGCCTATTGCCTATTTAGCAAAGTAAAGTGTGTGTTTCCTTTTGAGCGGTTTGCACTAGGACCCCGTTTCTATACTATTGAAAGATATTAGCCCAACTTTGAGCTCTCACACAATGGGAATTGCTTCTTTGTCAATTGCTTTGGGACTTTGGTACGTCTATTACCTATTTAGCAAAGTAAAGTGTGTTTTTCCTTTTTAAGCGGTTTGCACTAGGACCCTGTTTATACTATTGAAAGATATTAGCCCAACTTTGAGCTCTCGCACAATGGGAATTGCTTCTTTGTCAATTGCTTTGGTACTTGGTACGCCAGTTGCCTATTTAGCAAAGTAAAGTGTATGTTTCTTTTTGAGCGGTTTGCACTAGGACCATGTTTATACTATCGAAAGATATTAGCCCAACTTTGAGCTCTCGCACAATGGGAATTGCTTCTTTGTCAATTGCTTTGGTACTTGGTACGCCTGTTGCTTATTTAGCAAAGTAAAGTGTGTGTTTCATTTTTGAGTGGTTTGCACTAGGACCCTGTTTACACTATCGAAAAATACTAGCCCAACTTTGAGCTCTTGGACAATGGAAATTGCTGCTTTGTCAACTGCTTTGGTACTCAGTACATTCGTT
>Ga0116227_10013815_pt1 | contig 12550 bp, 9 predicted proteins | sample S1TSphgellanicum_FD_89693 | JGI IMG/M metagenome (GOLD analysis project Ga0116227, IMG submission 89693) | Host-associated microbial communities from peat moss isolated from Minnesota, USA - S1T2_Fb - Sphagnum magellanicum MG | ecosystem: Host-associated > Plants > Peat moss > Unclassified... | reverse complement strand
TTTTTAAAAACAAATCCCTCAAAACAAAGTTAATAATTCAAAAACAACTCTAAACAATGAACACAAATAATACAAAAAAAAAAAAAAAAAAAAAAAGGAGGAATGATGAAGAGAAAGGTTTCTATTATAAATTATTTTACGGTTTACAAAATGACGCACCCCCAAGCTCCTTAATGGATTCAAATGTGAGTCCAAACTAAAAACAGCGGAAGAGCAAGAAGTCGGGGCATGCTCCTTGGCTCACAACACTTTGAGGGATAGAGGGGCGTGCTGGAGTTCCGGGATGGGACTAGGAAGAGTGACAAGTATCAACTACTCACACGGACATGCACAAAACCAACACAAGGTGGTTAGTGCATAGTTAGAGCACTTTTCGTGTTAGAACGAGCCATGGGCAAACTCGGACTCACAAGATTCACCACGGCCCGAACTTGGGGGAAGCCACCACCTTCCCCCTTATAGTATACTCTATGCCTCTCCACAAGGCCCACATCCAAATGGTTTTTTGTCTTGGGACTCCCAAGTGGGAGTCCCGAAATTGCCAAAGTTGGGACTCCCACAACTTTGGGGTGCCATAACTTTGTGTGCAAACCTCCAATTGAGATGAAGTTTGAAGCAAAGTTGTAGCCCTCGTTGAGAGCTTTCCAATGGTATGTGGCACTCTACCTACACACAAGGAAATCAGGGTGATTCCCGACTTTTAGTGGTCAAGAGTCAAATTGCCAATTTGACTCCTGGCCCCTCTTTTTCTTTTGGCCATAACTTTTGTTTCAAATGTCCAAATGGGTGATGCAAGCCAATTTTAGACATCTAAATTTCAATAGCTTTCCAATGATATAAATTTTTTTTCAAACCAATGGGTTTTGGCCCCTGCAATGGCTCCTTGAAGATTTGGGAGTCATTCGGGACTCCAACTACCCAAGTGGGAGTTGTTTCGGGAGTGTGAGGGTTCATTCTCTCACATTCTCCTGCACTCCCGGGAGTATAAGATGTGCCTCCCAGGTCTCCCTCTTGTCTCACCCTCTTGCAAGCCCTTGCCTTGGTCGCAAGCCCAAGGTTAAGGTTCCGACACAAAAAATACCCATTGGAATGCAATGCTTCCATACTCTAGCATTGTCCACATTAACCTTATTTTGGATGTTCCTTGAAATTTGAAGCCATGACCCAAGTAAGGGGTTAGACCTAACCCAAGTCTTTGTTTTGTTTTTTTTCAATGTGGTTTTCACACAAGTGAAATTCGATGGTGTGATTTTTAGTTCGGGTATCACTCAAAGTTATACCTTGAGGGGCTTAAATTGGGATGCCTAAGTGATGCCTAGAGATATTTTTGATACGTGCCCAACACTGATAATTATTCTCAAACCTTGTGCATTAAATGATGAATTTGAACATTTCGTATTTAGATTTAATAAAGTTTCCTTACTTTACAAATACCACTGACAAAAGGTTTGGGGGTGAAAGGAGGCCCAAAGACAATGCGACTTTATGAATAACTTCAGTATATATATTTACACTAACACACCCTAAAATAAATACATGGGCCATGCGGATATACTTAACAAATATTTAGACTAGCCTCATGCAAGTGTAATATATATATATATATACACACACATAACAACAATATGAGTGTAAATGTAAATGTTTGAATGTGTAAGTGTAAATGATTTACACTTACACAAGATTACATGCCATTTGACAATAAACACACACAACATTGGTATACACTTGAGAGTTACCTTTTACCCAAAAATGAATAATTATAACTTGAGGGAAGTAAAACAAGGTATTGTAGAAATCATCTTGTGTAACGGATTTTGAAATGTGCAATGTGCATACATGGTTGTGATTGATTGATTTAAATTATGGTGAGAAACTATAATGAATTATTTGCTTTTAAACATTTTGTTTTCATGGACATTACAATAATTATTTTGACCAAGATTCTTATAATGTTTTCTTAAAACCTCTAAATTATACTAACATTTTCCATCATAAGAATGCATTGAATATATAATAATTAAGTTCTTGAACTAAACTTGTTTGTTGGTGTTACATTCATTAGCAGAGCCAAGGATTACACAATTTTATAAAACAATTCTTCATTAGATTTATTCTTTGCTAGTGAATAAATCAACTAGCAACCTCATCCCTTTGTCACTTTCAATATGCGATATTCACATGTTACTCTTCTAGCAAGACCCTAAAATCAATACTCCTAATGGCACCTCAAAACATGCAAGCCCTTCTAGGGCTGCCATTTTCCTATACATTGAATTAAATACACAATTTTTTGTGTGTTCCAATTAGATATTTGACTAGGGGACCAAAACATCCCCAATTTTCAATTAAAAATAATTTATAATTAATTTGATGTGCATAGCTCTTTTTCATTTTATAAAACTCTAAGGTTTTTTTTCATTTTTATTTGAAAGCACCTCCTTACACAAAAATTGTTCTTGCCAATTAGAAGGACCTTCCACCACTTGCATGCAAACCTTCCAAAATTCAAACCTTTTGTACTTTATGCTAGAAAAGGCTTGTGCACATATGCCTGCCCTAATTTTTGAACCTACACCTTTGGGCTACCACCCTAAAAACTATGAGCCTCAAACTAAAAGAGGCCCTAGGGAATTCGCCTTCACCTATATTTTTTTCTCCACCTCATTGCATGTGTTAATTGTGTAATCTTGGTCCCAAACAATGGCACCTTTTACCACCTAATAAGTACCATGAAACAATGGTTCATATTGACTTTGGACCTACTTGTTTCCTTGCATATGGGTGTAAACACATTAAAAGGAGCCACAAAGTACGAGATTAAAGTCCTTTCCAAGGACTACATTTGACACATGGTATTTTTGTGTTGGTCAATTTTCCTAAGTTTTGCATTTTTCATATCTAGTTTATAGTTATGTTTTGAATATACTTATTTTTTATTATATCTTGTTCTATATCATTTATATATAATGCATCCACACTCTAAATAACACAAAAATGAATAACTTTTGTTAAAGACACATTTTTTTAATTCATGATTTTCAGGATCAAAAACACATTTGAAAGTTAATTGAAACAAATTTGTTTAATTGTGTAATTTACCAATTTCAAGGGCTTTTTCTTTTATAATCATCAATGTTAAGACCCTCTTCAACTTTGAGAAGGAATGGGGCAAATTTGATAAATAAAAAGGACGTTTGAAAAAAAAACCAAATTGTCACAATTGCTTTGAACATGCAAAAGGGCTCTTGAAACATTACCAATTTGCATCAAGTTTTGAATAATGGAACTTTATAAATAATGAAACTTAAAAGGGTGAAAATATTTTAAGGTGTACCACTCAGGAGAAAAAGGACCTAGTTTTTACTATAGTCCTTTTTTACCTTATATTTCGATCCTCATAAAAAATAATGAGTCAAAAGTTATTAAAAATTTCAAAAGGACTATATTTTAGACCATTACAATTTTAGATTCCATCATAATCATTCATAAATGTGTCTTTACGTGGAAAAAAAAGGACTAGATTAAAAAATTAAAAAAGAGTGACACTATGACAAGATTTTGGTACACCTTAAAAAAATTGAATCCAAAAAAAAAAAAAATTAAAAATCTAATTTATTATGCTCTTGTGATTTCGCAAAGATATAAAATTACAGTTTAAGTAGTTGTCACACAATCCTTGGCTCCTTTTAACGCATTTACACCCATATGAATTGTTTCTATATATACCATACTTATGATTGATAATCAACAATGCTTTGCCAAATATTATTTATTTTAGAAAACAAGGTTCAACAATTTCAAATTGAATTTTTCAAAATTTTAATAGTTGAGGAAAAGTAGCAAAAAAACAGAATGAGTTGTTTATTTGTGATAGTAACCCAATGGTTGGGACAATAAATGATTATTTCACAAGTTGGGAGATCAATTCTCAACAATTTTGGCAAATATCAATTTAAATTTTTTTTGTTTTCAACAAGGCCTTTTGAGAATTATATATATTATATATATTCTTAACTTACAAACTTGACACTAACTAACTCTGCATGTTGTTTGTATATGTAAAATCAAAAAATAATGTGTATACCAAAATCTTGTCCAATGTAAGACATTCAAGAACAAGATGAGCTTGCATATTATTAACCCCTAGGCCAAGAAGTGAAGAACTATACATATTTTCCTTCAACTTGGAGTTGGGGAAGTGAAGGACTTCTAGTTGTTGATTGCTAAGCCTTATGCTTGACAATAATAACAGATTGATATTGTTTTCTAAATTTCATAAATTTAATCAACTTCTCTGGTTCAAAAGAACCCAGTCATATAATTTTCTCAATCATGTTTATTCATGTGTTCCAGCTCAAATTACAGTTTTCCCACACTTATAAGTTTGAAGGTTGCAAAAAAGAGGGTATGACATTTTTCTGGGGACCTCTGAAAAGGGCAAAAATTAACATACTCCAAAAGAATGGCATACAAATATGTTTTGAGTATGCAACATATTCAAGAGAAAGTTGTCACGTATAGTGTATGGACGTATCCACAAACATCACTGGGCCCCAGATTCTGTTTCCACCCACCAGCTAGCAGTCTGCTTGATGGTCCACGCATGTAAATTTTCATACATTTTCATGGGGTTTAGGACTCCTCACCTTATGGATGAAGCATCAACATTTCGTTTAACGTTCTTGGTCCTGAGAACATATTAAAAACGCATTCTCAAGACCAGTACCAATGTCTTTTGTAACCAGGATAAGTTCCTGCACCCTTCAATGTACAAACAAAGTTCTGTGCAGTGTTCCCAAGGTAGTTGGGAATGTTCACTCTCATGGGTCATAGTCTGAGTCTTTTCTTTAGGAATTTTTGTTTGTAGCCAAAGTGGCTAGGAAGATGTAGAATAAGTGGCCATCATCAGCCCTAGGAAGACTTAGCCAAATCTGGCTGTAAACCAGATGTTCACAAAGTAAAAAATATTTAATCATTCTTTTATATTTTTGCTACACACTGAAAACCAAGTATAAAAGAATATCAAACAAAAAATCCCCTCACGTTTGGCCATTGAGTACCTCCAAAATTAATTAATTTTTGAATTTTGCATTTTTCATTATTCTTTTTTCTTTTTGGCGAAATTTCGCAAATAAAAAGAAAAGGTCGGACAGAGAATGCCAAGTTTGAGTATATGTGCGTTACAAAGACAAGGTTTCTTGAGAGAAACTTAGGTTATGCACTGGGCCCTGCTCTGCTTTCTGGTCTAAGAAGGGAGCTGGATCAAAACTGAGACTAAAAAATTAGATTTGAAGAAAGCAAATACAACTATTGAGCTATTTAATATGGAAGTACTTTAGCATTATTTGTGTTGTAAGAACTTGAGTTTTATGTTAACCTTAAGTGCAACTAAGCACGACATGAGGTTGTGCATTATATATGTTGATTGCTTGCAAAGTGTTGAGCAGTGCGTGTAGCCAGCTCTATATGATATCACATCCGCTGATTGTTATACAGCCATAAAAAACATACAGAACAGTACCATGCCCCAACAAAACACTCAGCATGAGACTTGAGCTTCATACAGTTGATCTAACAATTTTACTGCAAATAGAAAGATAATGTGTCTGCAGACACTAAGTGCACGTTTAAAATGCAGAAAGCAAGCTAATTCAGAAACCCACATATGAAAGGAATGCCCCTATAATAAGTATGAACTACTTACCACTACATGGAATTCTAGTATTCAAAAACTGTATATCCAACGCTTTAAGACAACATGACAAGGGAAGATCTTCTCTCATGAAGCATATATGATTATTAAATTCATACCTTGGCAGGCATCAGCAGAAAGAGATTTTTATTATGATTTTTATTACAATGACGGAACTAAAGCTCTAGACTTTCAGGAACATAACATTATTAGAGCCATGACCGTTTCTAGTCCAATTACCCTGTAGGCAATTAGGCACCCCAAATAGCCTGTAACACTGGAAAATGTAACACAATCACAGAGGATGTTGGGTCATAACTAAGATATTCGAATAATATTGTTGACGAATGATCTTCTACCTATCACATTGAATTTCCTGAACTTCCTTGATCACGTAAGTCATGGAGAGTTCCAACTAAGAACTAATTTGTATGAGAAGGGAGAGTGACAAGGGAAGAAATCTGTGACCGGTCATGCAGGCCAGCTTGTAATTAGCTCCAGCAGGCTCAGAAAGTCAGGATACGGCAGAGTTCTGTTTCCGTTATCATCACTTCACGAAAGGTGACGAAATCCTGAGTCTTCACAAACTCCATATAAGTCGATGTAATCTCTGATCCAGTAAGCTCATCATGTAATTTCAATATCTTTTCAATTGCTGCACATGCATACGACATCGAGAGCTTTGCATTATTCAAATGGACGAATCCGCGTTATTACTGGATTATATCTTTTCACCATTAACCTAATTTCATGTACCACAAATTTCAGGAAGTTCAAAGACTATGAGCACCATTAACTACATACATGTCGCAGCTTCACCCTTAATTTTGCTAGATCCAGTTCATCTTGCAAACCAGATTACATATATTTTTTATGTTCATTCGTTAACGCGTTACCATCTTTGTGATCTGGCATGGAAGCTCTTACCACTTGATTGTCATCAATGTAATCAACATGTTATAAGAGTGCGCAACCCCCGTCACATGCATCTAAAGGTGTTTGAAGCAGCTAAACAATTACAGACTAACTATAACAGCAGCTTCACGGTACCTTCGTAGTTGATCTTGCTGAAGATAAGCAACTGGTACATCTCACTAAACAGTCGGAACGTTGCCAGCCGAATCACTTCGAGCTCTTTTGACCTAACCCGGCCGTGGGGAAAAGCCGGTGGTTGAATCAGTTTCTGCCTACTCTCCGCATCTTGCCTCATAACCATGTATCGCTGCGACACCAAATCAAAGTATGATCGGCTATGAGAAAACTAACTGACATCTATGGCAACAGCTAGTGGCAAATGGATTAAGAAAGAGGTTGTGAACAGATGGTGGCAAGACTTACATTCGCTGCTCGCACTTGAAGACGATGGGTCGAAACCAGAAATGTGTTCATCTTCTCGACCTCCAGATTGAGCAAACTCGTGAACTGGGTCACTTGAAGGGAAATGTCTTGGGGTAAGCTGCTATCCTCTGGTTGTACATAGCTGCGTGCAGGAGGAGGGTACAACGAGGGGATGTCGCCAGCTTGAAGCGCCAAGAACGACCCTATTTGCTCGGTTAGACCCACACTGGGGTCCAGGAAACGATCGATTTGCTTCCGTAGAAGCTTAAAGGGTAAACACTTTTCTTTATAGTGTGAGGGCATGTTCTTGATCCCTTCATAAAACCACCTCATGTCTAACCACTCGCGGGTCCGCGCCATTGTATACTTGCTCAGTCTATAAAGAGCTCTAAAGAAACGCACTCGATAGCCTAACACAAGTTCATTCAATTCAGAAACTCATGAATGATCTACTAATTGCATCTGCGCTCTCTAACCCGCAACATTAATGTCTACGTGTAAACTAGGACCACATGGTTCAATACAGATGCTTCGGAAGGATCAATTACACTCTGGATTCATGTGCACTGAAGATTGTAAACACGGGTACTACTGGAGAGTATGCATAGCGCACTCTAAACTCGTAGTAGAAAAGAACAAGTCCGGAGATCTTTTGCACAGAGAAGAAGCTGTAAGACTCCCATTTATCGAGAAAGGCGTCACAAGCTGAAGAAGTTGTCCAAGTGTTCCGGGTCAGCATCAGAACCCGTCGTGTCAGGTCCAAAAGATGGGATTAAAGCAAATCTAGATGTGATAGAAAGAAAAAAGAAGAAAAGAAAACTCTGTTGTCTACGCTGGTTGTAAAATGACCCTTGGTCCATCGTGATCAATCGCTCTAAATTCCGTAGTGACATTTAATATCTATAAAGCCCTGTCTATGGTTAAAACAAAGTGTAAAAAGACAAGCGGTCCAAATTACACCAAAGATAATACCGAGTGCTGAATGAAGTACATAAAGAGGACCACGTGGCCATGTGTAGAGAGAGAGCCTGTGAAATCCTTGCAAACTTAGCGTGATCCAAACACTAATAGAGATCACAATAGTGAATGTAAGATTGTGAGAATCAACTAAGTTGCTTGTTAAATTAAAATTACTACTGAGCATAGCTTTCTATATAGAAAATTCAACCAAGAAATGCTGCACATGGTTCCTTCTGTGTTTTGTATACAGATTTGTGTCCATAGACAATGACAGTTCCCAGAGACAATGACAGTTTAATGCTGTGCCACCTTCCCTATTAGATCACAGTGGGTTGTTACAAATCTCCTTATGTGTTAGGATTCAACACTGCTGTTCCTATCTGATGGATATTGAAACGTGATGGTTTTTCACACTGCCTTCTATATGGTATAACTCAAAGTGATGGTTACTTTTAATTATTCAATTTGATTCAAAGTTATCGAGAAAGGGAAACATTGAAAGGCTCATAACAACATCAATAACGTTGTTCTTGAAACAAGTCCATCGCATCAAGGTTGAGTAATGTTCCAACACTCAACAAAGAAGAGTTGTCCATGATCCTCAAATTTTGCTAAATATTCAAGATGTGCCTTGAATTACTGATTTCGTATCATATGCCTGAACCATCCTGGTTATTAAAAACACTTCCTACTGGTCTTGAGAACGTGTTTTCCGTACGTTCTCCGGAGCACTGCTCATATGGGAACGTAAAAAATAATGTTGTGTTACATGCATAGGATGAGAAGTCATAAACTGGATGAGAATGGATGAAAATTTACATGCTTCCATCAACCAGACTGGTGGCTGATGGGTGGAAAAAGAATCCCAGTCACACTTGTGGATCCACATCAGACACATGGCAACTTTCTCATGAATGCATTGCTTACTCAAATGTATTCCTGTGCCATTCTTTTGGAGTACATTGGTTTTTCTGTTTTCAGAGGTACCCTGAAAAAAAATTCACAACCTTGCCTTCCATTCTGTAGTTGGGACTTCGGTTGTAAACTTACATCCATGGTAATTAATATTGCCAATCCTATGATGGGTCAACCCTTCCATTTTGTAGCTGGGATCATGGAAGGTTTGTAAATTTTAATCAATTCCCAATAATTTCAGTTGGCAAGCATATTTTGCTTAGCATTTTTTTTTTCAATGGTTCAGGGGTTCAAGGGCAGCAACTATAGTCATGTGACTTTCTGGACATTTAGCCACTTGTAGGTCTGGGCAAGAAAAATATTTTTCGGTCACTTATTCTTGCAGGCAACTCAAGGCACCAATTCATCAGAACCAAAATAAGTCAAAACAGGGGTTCAAGATCAATGTAGGGTAGCTCTCTAACTGTCTGGTGCATACTCTGGAAAAGTGCCTGTTCGTATCTCAAATGCAAGTAACATAACGTGGTGAATAAAACTACACTACTTCCGACTCCCTGGTCATACCCCATGGGTAATTGTCCCCTCTATAGACGTGTATGGAACTAATGACTTGGATTCTTAGAGCTCAGGTGGAAAGGTGTTCATATGGTCAGTCACCTTCCAGCTGGTCATAGTTCAACGACTTGGGTAGTTCATATTGTACATAATTTAAAACTACAGTTATTTCAACACACATCCATACATATCTCATGAGACATGGATTTAAGCATTCAAATCTTCATCACATGGATGTGTGTTGAATGGATCCATGCACATCATACACATGTGTTGAAGAAATGTATGGTTAAGCTTAAATCCATGTCTCATGGCTATGCACAAAAAAACCTGAGGATGCCAATCAACGTCATGAGAGTGCCACACAGCTCCTTGATCATAACAGAAGATAGATCTTGGATGGCCTGCTTACCATATTTTTTCTTTCCAGAACCTATTCTGGGCATGTGGACAAGTTATAATCCATCCCTATCAGAGGAGTGTAGGATGTATGTCCATACAAACCGTACTTGGAATTCCAAAGGGCCCAGCGCAATAACCTTACAGTGGTGCAGCAAGCCTGGCTGATATGGTCACCTCACAAACCCTGATCATCTTAAGCATAAAGCTCAGGGATAATCCAGGTGCACTGAATTCTTACAGCAATAATTCCTTCATTATGGTTAGTAACTCTGCCCAGTTCTTGAGAGCCAACTTGCTCAAGCTGGAGGAGGAAGCTAATTATTGTCCACAACTAGTTGCTTGACTAGTTGGGTTATTAGCGGTGTTTTGTTTTGGAGCAAATGAATTTGCATTTTTTGAAAATGAAAAATATGATTCCAACCCATAAAAGGGATTTTTTTGATAAAATGGACCCTCATTCTACAGATTCCAAAACGATGTTAATCGCCAGATTTCAATACTTGTTTACAGTAGGTAACCAATTTATATAAAAAGATTGTTTAAATTTTTTAATTTTCATATATGTTCTAGAGCCAAATTTGGCTAAATCTTCTTGTGGATGATTGCCAATGTGGCTGCATCCCAAATTTGAGGAAAAGAACTGTCGTTACTAGAGTGCACAGCTCACCGGCTATAGCCAATAGTTTTTTGGAGGAAAGCTTTTGCCAAATGGCAATTTCTCCCTTCAAAATGGAGAAATTTTAGTGGTTTTTACTCACAAAATTCCAGAAATAAATCTAAACAAGCCTTTTAAATCACCAAATTCTATCCTAAGCTACAGTACATAGCCAAAAATATAGAAAGGTGCTAATTTATGTTTTTTACTTTCATATTTTTTATCAGGTGCAAATCTGGCTAAATTGTTTTATGGATGATGGGCACTTCATGAGCTGCATCAGAAAATTGAAAGAGAAAACACTGGCAACAGCCCTTCTGGAATGACAAAACGAACAGCTTCTTTATTATGTCTATTCACATATTTAAGGAACCTTACAAGAGTCCCAACCATAATTGAAGATGTCCTTAATAATTGAGAATTCAAATTAAGGAGTGATTTCAGATGAAACAATAGTTGAACAATAATTGAACTAAACCAAAGTTGAAAGAATTACTAAGTAAGTTTTGAGGATGAATTTTTTAATATGTACCTTTTTAGACATAGTTGGGATTTGGGAAGCTGAATTGGGCTAAGTTTTGTTGCTTATGGTGCATTCACACTTGATGTTAAGTCAGTGTTACATGAGAATCTAGATGGCATCCTAGTTGGCACCCAATATTTAATGGATGATAACTTAATGTTAAGTGAGAATTAGCTTAACATAAAATTTCATGGTAAGGAGGTTTAAGTCCTAAATGACTAGCATGGTGTTAAGGGACTCAACACTAGAGTCTCTAACACCAAGTGTGAATGCACCTGTAGATATTTCATAAGCTGGGCAGATAAATCTTAAGGCAAAAACAACCAGCTATAGTGAACCAGCAGCCCCCACCAGCACATGATGCCGGATGGATGACTGTGGACAGGAAACCACTTTTTCATTATTTTCTTGTCCCATATAAGCTAACCATAGTGTTTCTATCTACCTGGTAGCCGTCAAGTGCCTTACCTACTTATCTACCTAGTTCCCAGTTACATACCCTACCTACTTAGATATGGTACTTATCAACTTAGATAGGTAGTTTTGTTGATAGTGTGAAGTTGAATTTTAGGGTTTACTGGATAGGTGACGAGATTCAGGTATGGTTCATCCACAGCTAAGTGATCAGGGGTTTCCAATTGAGGTGCACTGCAGGCAGGGTTTTCTTTTTCAATTTTGTGATGTAGCTGAAGTGGCAATCATCCATAAGATGATTTAGCCAGATTTGGACACATATTAGACATGAAAGTAAAAAAGAAAACGAAATCCATCTATATACTTTGCTACCTACTAGAACTTATGATAAAAATCTGGCGATTTGGAATTTTTTCCTTTGAGATTTGGCATGTTTGGGCCATTTTTTCCATGAAAATACCTGTGTATAGGTTGAAGTCATATTTTTCACCTTGAAATTTGGAAAAACTTTGCAAAAATAATGTTGCAGGCAAGTATTTTTGGCAAAAGGTCCTTTACATTGAATAGCTCCATGCTACATATGCAAAAAAATCTAAAACAAAATTGTACCTTGTACATAGTCCCTTAAATTCAACCTTGGAGTTATCAACCATTTGTTCACAAAGCATGTAGCTTTCAAAAACACTAGTGTGTACCCAGTGCATAATGCACCCGTGGCCCCCCCCTGCCGTTACTTACTTCTCCTGCAACGGTTGTTGTGAATGCTCCCTGGAGCTGCTGGCCAGACGTCATCCAAAAAAAAAAGATAAAAAAAGAAGCAAATACGTAGCCTTAGATTTTTCTGCTCATTTCTTTTTTTATATTTTTTATTTTGTTTCTTCATTTTTGTTAATTTAAGAGAAGGGGAAAAAAATCCAAAAAAAAAAATCCAAAAAAAAAGATAAAAAAAGAAGCAAATATGTAGCCTTAGATTTTTCTGCCCATTTCTTGTTTTTTATTTTTTAATCCAAAAAAAAGATTAAAAAAAGAAAATACGTAGCCTTAGATTTTTCCGAAAAAACAAATTAAAAAATAAAATAAAAAAAGAAGCAAA
>Ga0116227_10013814_pt1 | contig 12550 bp, 10 predicted proteins | sample S1TSphgellanicum_FD_89693 | JGI IMG/M metagenome (GOLD analysis project Ga0116227, IMG submission 89693) | Host-associated microbial communities from peat moss isolated from Minnesota, USA - S1T2_Fb - Sphagnum magellanicum MG | ecosystem: Host-associated > Plants > Peat moss > Unclassified... | reverse complement strand
TTGTACAACAAATCAATCCATAACAAAATTGTGACAGACCATTCAGCTCATCACATAACCCCTATCTTGTTAACAAGTATAGATCCATGTGAATGGATAAAGCAGATTTTTCACATTGTTCTCTCCTCAGCAATCTTTGAAACTTTCAAGATTTTCACAAGTGTGCTTCTCTGAACAAGCCCCAAGGGACTTAATCAAAGATCTTCAAAGAGAAAGGAAAACGTGATGGTTCGCATGCTTTATGGAACACACACAAAGAGACTCTCAGGAAATGTAATTTCATGACTGCACATGAAATTGTAAATGAGTGTCCTGGCCAGATTGTTGCTCTTAATCTTGGACCCCTGGTCAAGATTCTATCGACCATATCCCCCTTCACCAGTGTCATCTTCATGCTCTGTGAGAACCTGGCTAGGACATTTTGTTAATCCACTTGAGAGTGAACAATCAAATCATAGCCATCTTTGGCCTTAGCGTCTGCTACCAGGAACTACCTGTTCCAATCTTTTTCTTGTCTTTCTCCAGCCCATTTGACATGGGGATTCTGTATCCCCTCATAGCCATCTTTGGCCTTAGCGTCTGCTACCAGGAACTGCCTGTTCTTATCTTTTTCTTGTCTTTCTCCAGCCCATTTTGACATGGGGATTCTGTATCCCCTCATCATGAACTTCCCATTTTGTTGATGTATGTGCAGTCCCTGGCCACAGGTGCTGCTTCAGTTGTGTCCATCTCAGTAAGCCCTGCATCTTCATCCTTGCTTTGACTCTGCAACCAAGGCACAAGAGTTCATTATCATGCCTAATTGTAAGTGACTCTTCCCCTTATTCTTCCGAACCAGGTCCTTTCCACCAACATATTTCTGATAGAGCAGGACCACACCGTTTATAAGGTGGAGTTGAACAGATTGTCACAAACACAGAGTGAGATTTGGAAGGAGCTCAGAGGAGTGGAGGGAGGGTGGAAAAACAACCAAGGCTTAGATCAAACAGTACCTTGGGAATGTCAATCTCCATGGTAAGTGATGCAGTAGAAGACAATCACTGTGCAATGTGTCAATGAAAGATGATACAGCTGCAATTTTAATGTTAAACTCCTTCCTGAACAAATCCTCCACATCAAACTCCTTGGTCCCAGGTTGTTACCATATTCACATTCAGACAAAATTCTTCTTCATCGCTGGATTGAGAAACCTTGTAGATCGAAATAAGTCATGTTTCTCCATTCCAAAGTCACAATATTTCTTTCCCTGAAGGAGACACATCACCTTGTTGTCAAGAAAGCTTTTGATGAAACTGCTCTTCCTCATGATGAAGATTACACTCACACAAATTGCAATTCCAACGTCCAGTTGTGGAGCTGCCAAGGAGCTTGTGAGCTCAAAGCATTTCCGCAGTCAGCGGAAGAGGACAGTGTGAGGACATCCAAAGCCTGAGTCAACAGTGTGACAGAAACAGATGTTCAACAGACAAGGTACCAAGGTTTTTAAGCAGCTGTAAAAGATTGTCAGCTCCAAGTTCATCACTACGTTGCAAAACCTCTGCAATCGTAGTCACATTTCTAGATTACTTGCAGCCAAGGTTCGTTCCTTGCTGCTTTCTGTTGCAGTTGAGGGCTACTGTCGGCAGCTCTTCTCTACACTACTTCAGCCATTGCTACACCACCTGCCTTCATATTAAATCTGCAACAGTTAACATATCATAAAATTCTCAATCCATTTTGGACAGCTTAGAATTACCAGAGTGTCAATGGCCTCGTAACTGAACATAATTTGCATTGACAAACAGTGTTGCTGTGTTGCTCATGCACAGGTTGGACTAAGGAGATGGATGTTTTGGCAACACTGAGGTTTAAGACTATGCAAAATGAAGGGTTTAAGTACCAATAAAGAGCATACTTCAGGAGTGAAAATGTTGGACCTGCCTTATGCACCATACATTCTACATCAACACCTCTACACCCAGGGAATCCATTGCATCCAACAAAGTTCAGCATCTGAAATTTCTAACACCACCATTAATTCCTTTGAATCAGCTGCAAGACCCATGTGTGATTTCACAACCAGTTATCAGACCCCAAAACCAACTTCTCAGACCCTGGTAGGAAATTCCCATGGTGTGAAGTCAATTGCAAAGTGGTCAAATATCGCTTTACAAGTGATCTTAGGTTCACATCTCCAATCCCATTAGACATGTTGCAGGATCTAAATAAATGACTCAATGGCAAAACCAGCTACCTAAGATATGGCTACGTAGGAATTAAGATTACATTCTACTTCCATTGACCTATGACATAAACTTATCTTCAGTCTGCTACTATGAAAGCAGCAGGAGAGAATCAGGGGAAGACATTTGGGATAATCCCTTGTAGTACAGTTTCAGAAATCTTAGACATCTTTTGTTTATCACATATCTTCATAAGTACTGAGAATCTCTCCATACTTGCAAACAAAGTCAACCTGAATAGAATTTAGAGATAACTTGATACTAAAGTTACAGATACTTCAGACCTGACAGCAACAAATTAGCAAGCATGAAAGAAAAGTAAGCCCATCCTGAACCATTAAAGAGAAAACAAACTTGTCATATAGAGCCTTACCTAAGGAGTCCAAGGTGGAAATCTCAAGCTGGATGTCAAGACCCTTTAGCACATTTCAAGCCTTGATGGACTTTTGCCTACCACCAAGATCTGAAATCAATGAACATTCTTGTCAAGTGTGATGAACATGAAAGGAACATATATGTCAAAGTGCCATAAATGTCAGGAAATGAAGGCTGTGCAGGGTTGGGATGATAATAGGTCAAAACCAAGGTGAACAGTTGTTCAAGACATTGTTCAGGTATATCTAGCCTCAAACCATCCTTTATTCTCTTCTGAAGCTTCTTTAGTTTGGAATTGTAAAAAGGGACACATCTTGTCAAAATCTCATAACATGCCACTCCCAAGCTATAGATGTCAACTTTGAAGGGATTTTTCAATGATAAACTCAATTCATTTGACCACTTGGACCAACATGATCTTGTGATTCATCAAACAGTTCTGGTGTCATCCATCAATTTGTCCCCCAATCCATCATTAGCTTGGTGTAGGTACAACTTGATTCTTTTCTTTTGGAGAGCCCAAAATCAGCCACTTTTGCATACACATGCCTTTCATGTTCATCACATTTGACAAGAATGTTCATTGATTTCAAATCTCAATGAACCACACAATTTGATGTAGGCAATTTTGCAACATGATGTCAACTCCTTCAAGAAGCTCAAATGGGGCATCTAGGGTCTCATTGTCCTCCATTCTTTTGAACAATCAATGGATGAAGATCCCCAAATCCATTGGTTCCATAAAAAGGAACTTTGTGCACAATTGTAGATGTTCCTTTTCCTACTTGACCAATTGGCACTCACCTAAATAATAATCAATGTTTTCTTAAAAAATAATTTTGTTTCATCTAAGGTGTGTTAGGGTTTAATTTGGTGATTTTTGGGTGTTTATAGGGTTTAAGGCATAACAAAGGAAAAGTTTGTTGCAAATGTAATTCAGGTTGAGATGCAACGTTATCATCTATTCATTGCTCGTCATGTAGTAGATGCTTATTGAATTAAACACAGGATTGTAGATAATGATATGGTTTAAGGTTTCCGTTTTATATAGTTAGTTAAGTTTTTTTCAGCCTTGTCATTTTTTGGACTACCCAATTCGTGAATTTTGGTCCTTTGATATATTATAAAGAACCTTTTTTTTTCATTGGGGTTTTTAGCATTTTTCGATCGACCCATATTTGTACATTTTTTATTAATGTAATATTTTCTTTTAGTCACACTTGTTTGATGGGTATATGGTTAACTATATATGTTTTCTTTTTCATAAGTTTCTTAGTACTTTAGATGTAAGAATCAAAATTTAAATAGGCCCATATGAATAGGTAACATTAATTTGTCTAGGGTTTATAAAGATCAAAATGAACATTGTGCAATACTTATATCCTTTCTATTATAAATTCCATAAAGCCATTTCAAATATGCAATTCCCATATATAGGTTTCGTAAATAGTTGTTGGTTTTTTTACATCCATTGTAATATTCGCATATAGGTTTCGTGAATAGTTGTTCATTTTTTTTACATCCATTGTAATATTCACATATAGGTCTTGTGGATAGTTGTTGGTTTTTTTACATCCATTGCAATATTTACATATGGGTTTCCATTGTAATATTTATGGGATTCATATGACATAATAATCTAGTCTAAGTATCAACAAATAATGTCATAATTAAGGAATTACTAAAAAATATTTTAGATAATGTAAATGATTGATTATCATATTTAAATAATCATTTGTTTCTTAATATTAATTAATTGATTATTTGGTTGAACCTTAATATTCAGATAATTAAAATTTAGATTTAAAAATCAAATCAATAATTTGATATTTAATATATTATCTTAAGTAATTTTTTTATGTTGATAAGTTATTCAAATCGTTATTTTAAATAATTATTCATGATAATTAATTGTCATAAAATTTATTTAGGTATATAAAGAGACATATTTTGGGTACCCAAACCATTTATTTTGAAATGACCTTACATGTGGCTATTGCATTTAAGGTTGATTTTTCATCTACGGTTGTTTAAATCACCTACGGATTATTTCAAAATGAATTTACATGTAAATATTGCATATAGGCTTTAGTTTTCAATGAAAGGCCACCCAAATGACAAATTAGTTATTTTGAAATGACCTTACACGTGGGTATTGCATTTAGGGTTGGGTCTGCATCTTGGGTTACCTAAATCAGTTATGGGTTATATTGAAACAAATTTGAATATGGGTATTACATTTAGGGCTAGGTATTCATATAATTTTGCAATACCTGCACACGTACTTATTTTCACTAACTAGAAATTTGGCCTTAATTTTTTGAATAATTAAATAAAATTTGTAAGAAAACACAAAAAATGTATTTCTCTTACCATTTGATAATATTTCCAAGTTAATTTCTTTCACTTTTTAAAAAATAAATATAATGACATTACATTGTTTTACATATGCTTAAACCTTAAAAGTTTCATTCAAAATGTAGTTTAAATTTATTTTAATTATTATACTTGTAAAAAAAATGTTAATTAATTTATATGTCCCAAATTCTAAACCTAAACCATAATTCTAACATTAAGTAGTAAAATTTTACATTAAACCCCAACCCCCTGTATCATCAATGTGACTAATTTTGCATTATGTTCATTTTTATATATGTTAAATCATAATATAAAATGAATAAATAATTTTGAAAACATGAATTTCATGATGTATTGTTGAGGAATCAAATATTTTTAAAATAATTTTATGTTTCATGATTAATGAATTATCACAATATGATCTGGGTATTGCATTTAAACAAAAGTGGGTTAGGAAATATTGAACTTTAACAACTATGGAACATATGGAAATAAAGGAAATTCATAATTATGTTATAGATCTAAACAAGTGATAAAATCAAAAACCAATATAATGAGTAAAGTCTAAAGTATAAACCTTAAGCCTTGATATATATGAACCAAATTCCTAAACATTAAATCATAAGGCATAACCTTTAAAATCCAAATGATATTTTGCCACAATCCTTATTACAACCTAACTATACAAACCCTAACAAAAAAAAAGTCCTAATGATATATGCCCTAAACCCAAAAAATTATACAAAGTATACAAATTATATAATGCAAAACAAAAAATTAAGAAAAACATAGGAAAAAATTTAGAAACCAAATCTTAAAGTTTTTAAACTATAAAGATTTACTGATCGAAAAAAAAAATCTTAAAAAATAATCAAATAAATTTTGTAAAAAACCAAAAGAAAAGATATGTCTTTTACATTTGTGTGATCTCTCCAAATTAGTTTTTTCCACTTTCTTTGAAGATATAAAATAAAATTTTATTACTTCACATATGTCTAAACCCTAAAATTTCCCCCCAAATTTAGCCTAGTTTAGGTTAATTACTATAGATTTATGAAAAACTTAGTAACTAATTTATGTGTCCCAACTTTAAACCTAAACCATAATCCAATAATACATACTTATAATAATTCCATGAAAAGATGTATTGTAATGTCCATTCATAAATAAATTAGATACACAAAATTTAGTAAAATATGCATTAAACCAAAATGGTTACAATTATGACATTGTTTCCACTATAAATTGTTTATAATACCGACATATGGGGACCTATGTTCATCATCCATGTACTAGGGGGAACTTTAATAAATTGACAGATAGGATTGGGGGGCTAGGGGTCGGAAAAATGAATAGGTAATTAATCAGGTATTTGGTTATGTAAAAAACATAGGTAAGTAGGTGAACATAATGGTAGATAGGAAGGTGGGTGCACAGGTAGGTAAGTAGGTATATAGGTAGGTAGTTGGGTTAGTAGGCAAGTTAGTAAGTAGAAAGGAAGTTTAAGGAACAAGGTAGATAGTGTCACAACCCTAGTCTTGGGCTTGCAACCAAGGCAAGGGCTTGCAAAGGTGAAGGCCAAGAAGGAAGCCCGGGAGTCACATTTCATGCTCCTGGGAGTATAGGAGAGTGTGAGGGAATGAACCCTTACACTCTCAAGTGAGCTCCCACTTTGGGAGTTAGAGTCCCAATGGATTCCCAAATTTTCAGAAAGAGATTGCAAGGGTCAAAACCCATTGGATTGAGGATTTCATTATATAATTAAAAAGCTCTTAGAACGTAGATGTCTAAAATGGGCTTGCATGACCCATTTAAACACTTCAAACACAAGTTATGGCCAAAAGAAGGGCCGGGAGTCAAATTGGCGATTTGACTCCCGGTCATTAAAAGTCGATAATCGCACGGATTTCCTTGTGTGCAGGTGGCATGTCACATTTCGTTAGAAAGCTCTTGATGAGGGCTATGACTTTGCTTTAGACCTCATTTCGATCGGAGGTCTTCATGCAAAGTTATGGGCCTCCAAAGTTGCAGGAGTCCCAATTTTAGGAATTTCGAGAATTTCGAGACTCCCAAGTGGGAGTCCTGGGACAAAATGCCATTTGGGTGTTGGCCTCGTGGCGAGGCATAGAGTATACTATAAGGGGAAAGGTGGTGGCTTCCCCCAAGTCGAGTCATGGCGAGTCTTGTGAGTCTGTGTTTATTCATGGTTCGTCTGTGCACCAAAAGTGCTCCAACTATGCATTAACCAACTTACTGTTTGGTTTGTGTAGATTTGTGTGAGTAATTGAGTTGCTTGTCAATCTTCTTAATCCCCATCCTGGAGCTCCAGCATGTTACCCCCAACGTGTTGCGAGTCAAGGAATGCGCCCTAACTCTTTTTCCTTCCGTTGTTTTCACCTTTAGACTTGAAGTAAATCCATTAAGAAGCTTGGGGGTGCGTTAAATAGGTTATTAGAATAGGTAATCATGTAGGTAGACAAGTTAGTAGGTAGGAAGAAAGTTACATTAACAAGGTAGTTAGGTAGATAGGCAAATTAGTACATAGGAAACAAATTACCTTATCAAGGTGACTAGGTTTGTAGAGTATTTATGTCAATAGGGTGATTATGTATATTATATATAGGGTTGCTAAATAGCAATGTAACTAGGTTAGTAGGATAGGTACTTAGTACAATGGTTAGGTCAATAAGGAAGTTAAGTCGGTAGGGTATGTAGTTAACATGGTAGTTAGATTAGTAGGGTAGGTAGTTAGTATAGTAGTTAGGTCAGTAGGATAATTAGTATTAAAGTAGCTATGTTAGTAGGGGATAATTAGTAAGGTACTAAGGTTGGTATAATACTTGTGTAGGAAGGTGAGTAGGGTAGCTATGTGTGAGGTCAGGTCCATGAAAAAATAATTCAAGAACAAACCAAAAAAAAAAAGTACAGTGGTTAACAACAAAAAGAAATGGATTGTGATGAACCCCATTTACCATCAAATGAAAAAACGTAGCCTATCCAGTGGACAAAATGGCCAACTGGTGCATTGGTGGCTATTGGTTCACTTTAGCCTTATGTTGTGACAAGAGTACATGTTAGTGGCTAGAATGAACTAACTTCCATGACTGCACCAATTGGCTGTTCTGTCCACAGGATGGGTTGTGCTTTTCATCCTCCTCTTCACCCTACGTTAACCAACATTCTACCATAGTCAATTTTTTTGCCTGTTGACCTTTGATGTTTTTTTTTTGGGGCCAATTTTTCCTCAACCCTTACCTTCCATATTACCCTCCCACCTAGTTACCCTACTAACCTACCTACTCTATTGACCTACCTCTTGGCCTAAACCTTAAACCAAACCAATTAACAACCAATCCCTTACCTACCTTTTTTATCTTTTTTTGGCGAAACCTATATCTTTTCCCTACTAAACCTATATCTATTATTGGGTAGACTTCTATCTCTTCGCAAATTTATATCTCTTCTTGACTAAACTTTTCTTTCTTGGCAAAAATTATATTTCTTCTTGACTACACTTTAATCTCTTAGTAAAACCTATATATTTCCTTGGTTAAACTTCTTTCTCCTGGCAAAACCTATAATTCTTTTTTGGTTAAACTTTTTTTTATTGGCAAAACCTATATCCTTTCTTGGCTAAACTTTTCTTTATTCATAAAACCTATATCTTTTCTTGGCTAAACTTCTTTTTTTAAACTAAACCTATATCTATTATTGGTTAAACTTGTTTCTTTCAACAAAACCTATATATTTTTTAATTAAATTTTTCTCTTTTGGCAAAACTTATATATCTTTTTGGCTAAGATTTTTTCTTTTAGTAAAATCTATATCCTTTCTTGGCTAAACTTTTATCTCTTGGTAAAAACTATATATTTTCTTGGCTAAACTTTTATCTCTTAGTAAAACTTACATATTTTTTTGGCTAAATTTTTTTCTCTTAGCAAAACTTATATCTTTTATTGGTTAAACTTTTCTTTTTTGGCAAAACCTATATCCCTTCTTGGTTAAAGTTATTTCTTTTGGCAAAACCTATATCTATTCTTGGTTAAACTTCTAACTCTTGGCAACACTTATATTTTTTCTTGGCTAATTTTTTTTCTCTTGGCAAAACTTATATTTCTTATAGGCAAAACTTTTAACTCTTGGCAAAACCTATATATATATTTTGGCTAAACTTTGACCTTTCAACAAAACATAAACATTTCTATTTGTTGGCTAAACTTTTACTTCCCAACAATTTTTTTATATCTTTTTGGCTAATCCTATACCTTTCAACAAAACCTTTATCTCTTTTTGGCTAAACCTTTACCTTTCATCACAATCTTTTCACATATTAAGCAAACCTTTACCTTTCAACAAAACCTTTTTATATTTTGGGTAAACCTTTTTATTTCATAATTAAACCTCTACTTTTCTAGAGGGAAAAAACAATAATGGAATCCACAAAGTGTAAAATGAACTTCAATATGTTTTTTAATAGAAATCAATCAAGGACATAAAAAATAATGTTGATTTTAGTGAGAACAAATAAATAAGGAAGTAAGAAAAAACAAATCATGTTTTCAATGATTATTTAATTCAATCATTTAAATCATAAGAAAATTAATATAAAACATACAATTTCAAAAAGAGGGTTAAATTTACATATAAAGGTTGAGGGTTTAGATTCTGGGCATTCCACTACTCGTGTCAATTTTAAGTTGTGGGCACAATTGGTGACTTGCCCGTCACCATTTGAAATGGGGTGGCCCTCGTTGCCGAATACTCCGAATTGTTATAACAAAATTCGGCAAACTCCAAATGGACCACCCAATCTTGTTGATCCGCCACCACATAATTCCTTAGGAATTGTTGGATCACCAAGTTCACCCTCTCGGTTTATCCATCCATTTGGGGTCGGAAAGAGGTGTTCATCTTGAGCTCCGTCCCCATGCGCTTCCACAAGGCTCTCCAAAACTTGCTTGTGAACTTGGGGTCCCTATCCGACACAATGTCGTTTGGGAGGCCATGATGCTTGAACACGTGGGTGAAGAACAACCTTCCCGTCTCTTGGGCCGTGGCACTTTTTTTGGTGGGAATGAAGTGTGCCATCTTGCTAAATCGATCAACCACCACCATTATGGCATCAAACCCCCTTGATGGTGGCAAACTCACCATGAAATCCATGGACACACTTTCCCACGGCCTTTCTAGAATGGGTAATGGTCGTAACAACCCGGCTTGTTTTTTATTGACTACCCGGTTTTGTTGGCAAGTGAAACAAGTCTTCACGTATTCTTTCGCATCCTCTTTCAAGTTGGGCCAATAGTAGGACTTCTTCAAGAATGTGGTGGTGCGTTTTGCACCACCATGGCCCCAAGGGGCCCATCGTGACATTCCTTCAAAAGCACATCCCTTAACCTCCCTTCCGGCACATAGAGCCGTCTTTGCTTGTACCACAATAATCCATTTTGCAAATGGAAGTGGGACTTGGTTCCATTTTGGATGCTTTGCCTTGCCTTCTTGGCAAAAGCATCCCAACGGCTCGCTAGCCTAACTTCCTTTTGAAGTTCCGACTCTCCCACATACACCACTCTAAGTTGGTGTTTCCGGCTCAAGGCATCGGGGACTATGTTCTCCTTTCCCGGCTTGTGTCAGATGTCCACATTGAACAAGGCCAATGTGTCTTGCCACCTTACTTGTTTTGATGACAACTTGGGTTGAGTGGCGAAATATTTCAAGGTCACATTGTCGGTCCACACCACCACATCTTTGGAGCCTATGTAGTGGCCCCAAGTCTCGAGGCAATGTATGACTGCCCACATTTCCTTCTCGTGTGTTGGCCACCTTCGCTCCGTCTCACTCAACTTCTTGCTTTCGAAGGCCACCGGCCTTCCATCTTGCATTAGGACTCCTCCTATGGCAAAGTCGGAAGCATCGGAATGGATCTCAAAGTCCTTGTCAAAATCGGGCAATTTTAACACGGGCGCCTTCACCAAAATACCTTTCAAGGTCTCGAAGGCCTCATTGCATGCCTCTTCCCATTCATAAGTCCCAGATGACTTTTTCAAAAGGTTTGTCAAAGGTGTGGCTATCTTTGCAAAGTTCTTGATGAACTTGCGATAATAGGAGGCCAATCCTAAAAAGGATGTCAAGGCGGGAATAGACCTAGGCGGTTCCCAATCCAAAATTGCCTTCACCTTGCGGTCATCCATTTTCAAACCTTCTTGGGTGATCTTATGCCCAAGGAAGTCCACCTCCGAGACTCCAAATTCACATTTCTCGAACTTGGCATACAACTTGTTTTCTCTCAACCTTTGGAACACCTTTCGAAGGTGTTCAGCATGCATTTCCATGGAGTTGCTATAAACCAAAATGTCGTTTATGTAGACGACCACAAAGTCATCAAGCCATTCTCAGAAAATGTCATTCATGAGGGTGCAAAATGTGGCGGGTGCATTGGTGAACCCAAATGGCATCACCAAGAATTCATATGAACCATACCTTGTGCGACAAGCGGTCTTTTCCTCATCCCCTTGTGTAATTCGAATTTGGTAATACCCGGAACGTAGGTCAATCCTACTAAACACTTTGGCTCCCGAAAGTTGATCAAACAAGTCATCAATCCGAGGCAATGGATACTGATTCTTCACGGTCACCTTGTTGAGGGCTCTATAATCCACACACATCCTCAAAATCCCATCCTTCTTGTGAACAAAAAGGACAGGGGCCCCATATGGTGACTTGCTAGGCTTGATGTATCCTTTTGCGAGGAGTTCTTTGAGTTGAACCTTAAGCTCTCTTAACTCCTCATGGTTCATTCGATATGGGGCCTTGGCGGGAGGTGCCACTCCCAGCATCACTTCGATTGCATGGTCAACTTGTCTTCTCGGGGGCAACTCATCGGGCAACTCTTCGAGCATCACATTCGAAAATTCTTTTAACATTTGCTTGATGCACTTGTGGAAGCTCACCACTTTTGTGGCCTCCCTAGGTTCAAACTCATCTAGCACCCGCATGACACACAAGATGCCATACCTTCCTACGCATTCTTTTCCAAGTTTTTCCCTAACATCAAGTGGATGGTGGTCCCACCCACACTAGGCACTTCATGGGCCTTCACTTGCACGATCCCATTCTTGGATGGGATCCTAACTAGCCTATTGTGCCCTTCTATGAGCACATTGTTTTGTGTGATGAATTCCATTTCCAAAATGCAATCCATTCCCCCTAAGGTGGAAATCAACAAGTCCACCTTGCCTCTTCAATTCCTCAATTGGAGGGGCACATCTTTTGCTTGTAATTTGGTGGGATGGGGAATCCCATCCGCAAAGTGCACCTCGATGGGTGCCTTGAGCTCCTCCAACGAGAACTCCATTCTTTGGGCACTTTCTTGGGTTATGAAGTTGTGAGAAGCCCCTGTGTCCAAAAGACATAACACTTCTCGCTTAGAAAGCTTCCCCTTTAAGAAAATAAGGCGGTTACATTCACCTTGTGCTAGGTTGGAGGTGAGGGCAATTACCTTAGAAGCCCCATTCCCCAATTTGGGTTTGGGGCAATCCTTGGAGTAATGGCCCACTTCATTACAATTGAAACATGTTCCCTTAGGTTTCCCACTA
>Ga0116227_10013812_pt1 | contig 12551 bp, 10 predicted proteins | sample S1TSphgellanicum_FD_89693 | JGI IMG/M metagenome (GOLD analysis project Ga0116227, IMG submission 89693) | Host-associated microbial communities from peat moss isolated from Minnesota, USA - S1T2_Fb - Sphagnum magellanicum MG | ecosystem: Host-associated > Plants > Peat moss > Unclassified... | reverse complement strand
ATGCAGAACCCTCCTCCATAAACAATTTTTTTGCAGGTCATAAAATTAGGTTGAAGACCACCCCCCCCCCCCCCCCCCCCCCACCCATTTTTTTTTTACATATACGTAAAACGCGCCCCCCCTCCCCCCTCCGGTGTTCCCAAAAGGTGAAAAAAAAATAAAAAAACAGATTGGGGGGGGGGGGGGGGGGGGGGGGGGTGGTCTTCAACCTAATTTTATGACCTGCAAAAAAATTGTTTATGGAGGAGGGTTCTGCATTTTTGGAGGGATCCTCCATTTTGGGGAGTCATTCTACCTTTTTTGTAGCCATCTTCCATTTTAGGTGGATTATCTACTCCATCTAAAATTTATGCCAGGGCCTAAATTACATTGGGCAACGAAGGTGCCCTCTTGTAACACAACCCCATCCCTCTGGAGAATCTTGGCACTCTGATTGGTTGTTGAGTTCCGAATTACTCAACCCACAACCTTCAACATCTGTTTCATTACCAACCTACTAGGTAGCACAAAGTACAACCCTGGGCTCTCATTGGTCCATTGATTTGGTAACGGGCTTAGCTGCTTAGATGAAAATGTCATAATCACTCTTTGCATGGATGAGTAACCATGAGGGCATCTTGATTCTCATGAGGAGGGATGTTTATGTCCGGTAACCAGCATAAACACCCATGTCTGCATGGATGGAAAGAGGGTATCTTGATTCTCCTGAGGAGGGATGGTTATGTCCGGTAACTGGCTCAAGCACTCTCACCTGTTATGGGCTCCATAAGCATCTGCCCGGCTAGCTAGTCCATAAGTATCTGCCCTGGCCCCTTTGCCTTTTGCTGCTGACTGTAGTTTGTTTGTTGGTGCTGATCATTCTGATCATCGGCTGCAGAGCTGGTCCTCAAGGTAAGTTCTTGTTGTGCAGGAGATCACATCATTGTTGGTATTGGATCCTGGGGATCTGTGTTTTGGATTTAGGTGAATCCTATATTTTCCGATTCGAAGTCAAGTGGGTTGATCCCCCGTGTTGTGTTTGAAATTGGGAGTCGTCGTAGAAGCTGATTCACTGGAATGAGTTGAAGCTTCAGAGGTTGTTTTTTGTTTTTCCAGCTATGGGTAGAGAGCTCTGATCAGAACTTGCGCTCAGGAATGATTACCGGAGGCTTGATTGATAGAAAAATTCATGTACATACATGTAGTAGTAGCTCATGTGTATGTAGTAGATGTGTGGAATAATTTCTCATTGTTTGAAAACCAGTTCTCAAAGGAATCATGAAGAGTACGTGAGTTAAGATTTTTTTGGTGCTACTATCATTTTGGCTGACGTCTCATGTGACAGTTTTTTTTTTGCAGGTGTCGGAAGGCAGGCGCCGGAGCTAGAAATCTCTGCTGCTGCTGGTGATCAGCTGATCATCATCGTGTTGATCGAACTACTTCTATAGCATATTCCTGCAGTAGTCGCAGCAGCAGCAGCAGCGATCATGGCGGATGCAACGCCAGCAGGATCAGTGCCATCGGCGTACAATAACACGGGTGGCACGTTGCCGGACTGGCTGAACAAGGGAGACAATGCATGGCAGATGACAGCGGCGACGCTGGTGGGAATGCAATCGGTACCAGGATTGGTCATTCTCTACGGCAGCGTGGTGAAGAAGAAATGGGCAATCAATTCAGCGTTCATGGCATTCTACGCGTTCGCGGCGGTGTTGATCTGCTGGGTAATCTGGGCCTACAAGATGTCGTTCGGGGAGAAGCTGATCCCCATCTGGGGCAAAGCGGGAACCGTCTGGGGTTACAAGACCATGCAAGCGCAGGCTATGCTTCCGTCCACTCAGACGTCAGACGTTCCTATGGCCACTCCCTTCTATCCGTTAGCGACAATGATCTACTTCCAGTTTGTCTTTGCGGCCATCTGTCTGATCCTCCTGGCGGGTGCCTTGCTCGGGCGCATGAACTTCATTGCTTGGATGGTGTTCGTCCCGTTGTGGCTCACTTTCTCCTACAGTATCGGTGCATTCGCCCTGTGGGGTGGCGGTTGTCTGTTCCAATGGGGTGTCATCGATTACTCTGGTGGCTATGTCATCCATCTCTCTGCCGGCGTTGGTGGCTTCACCGCCGCCTTCTGGGTAAGAAATCTCATCAACTACCAGAAATCCAATCCCAACTTTGCAAACTTTGGAGTGCATTTGAAGCAATTTGAGTGACTTTCTTCTCTCAAACTGCTTCCAAATTTTGAGTCTAGACTAATAGTTTCCTTCTCTCAAATTGCTTGAAACTCACAAGTACAAATGCCGCCTACGCATGAGATAGATTGTATGATTACAAATTCCTTCTTTTGAACGACATCTTCACACTTTTGAGATCCCCTGGTTTCACTGCCCAGGATTTGGACTAGTTCACGTCTCACGAGAGATGCTAAATACCCCCAACTAGCTCTGTCCGGCGCATTTCTGGGCTTGTTCTGAATTTTATTTTATATAGATTCTTGTTCTACATGGGTTGCTGTCCGATGTCAATTTCGAACCCTGCAACCTCTCAGGACTGAGTGAGGATTTCTATCTCCACGGGGATAATTGTCTGCGCTCAAACCAGTCAAACACTGGGGTAGAAGGGTTTAGCGTCTTGTGCATCTCAGTACGCTAATCGAGATGAGCGAGAAAGTTCATAGCATGGGCGCTGATACCGAATTTGGGGTCATAAATCTGCATGTCATTGTTTGCCTCTAGAGACTTATGAACGCATCCTTAAACCCTGAACCCTTGATGCTTTATTGTAGTCGTTGATTCCATTCTGACTGCGTGCTGCAAGAAATCCAAGTCGGACCCAATTAGACTAGACTAATAGATTTGGTTCTGACAAAGCATGCTATCTATGGCTGGCAGGTTGGACCAAGACTGACCAAGGATAGGGAGCGCTTCCCGCCCAACAACATTTTGCTCATGTTGGCAGGTGCAGGGCTACTCTGGTTAGGGTGGGCCGGATTCAATGGAGGAGATCCTTACGCAGCCAACATCGATTCCTCCATTGCTGTCATCAACACCAACATCTGTGCAGCCATGAGCCTCCTGGTCTGGACCGTATTGGACGTCGTCTTCTTCGGCAAGCCATCCGTGATCGGTGCCGTGCAAGGCATGATCACCGGCCTCGTCGTCATCACCCCTGCTGCTGGTATAATCAAGAAGGACGTCACTATAAATTCTCCCCAACATTTTCCTATTCTTGATGCCAGATTCTCATGCAGACCATTGCATGGCTTGTTGATCGTGTGTTGGTTCAAAGTCTTAAATCTTCTGCTTCTTGCTGTCATTTGGGAAGAGTCTCTGAGTGACATTTGTTTGCAATATGGTGGTGTGACAAGAGTTGGGCGGTTCTTGACTTTTAGAACAGTTCCGGTTCCCAAAAATATGGAACTCTGGGTCTGGTTCTGTTCCTGTTCTCGAAATGTAACTGGCTAAACTGGGTTAGCGCCCAACACTGGTTTTGACCTGACGCTCTGAGATCTGACCCTAAACTTCTTTCAAATGTTTTGACACTGCCAGAACTCATGTGGAAAAAAACCACTGCTGCAGGTGTTGTGCAGGGATGGGCATCGATGATCATGGGTATAGTAGCTGGAAGTATCCCATGGTACACGATGATGGTCTTCCACAAGCGCTCTTGGGTCTTGAAGCAGGTGGATGACACACTGGGTGTCTTCCATACGCATGCTGTGGCCGGTTTCTTGGGTGGCATCCTCACTGGTTTGTTTGCTGAGCCTACTCTTGCCAACTACTTCGTTGCAAGACTTGATGAGCAAGGTTCCTTCTATGGTGGCCATGTGGGTGGCAGGCAGTTTGCCAAACAACTGGTTGGGGCCCTCTTCATCATCGGCTGGAATATTGCTGTCACCAGCATCATCCTGAACATCATCAGAATAGTCATCCCCTTGCGCATGTCCGAGGAGGATCTTATCACTGGTGACGATGCTGTGCATGGGGAGGAGGCTTATGCACTCTGGGGCGATGGCGAGATCTTTGACATTACCAAGCATGGCAGCTCTGAGTATGATGATACACAGCATGGCCTTGGCAACAATGGCTTAAATGTTGGACAAGCTGCACCTGCACCAGCCGTGGATCTATAAGGTGGTGATCACTGTTACGTCATTTCGGAAAAAGCTTACGTCCATTCGAGCTCCATCAAATTAGGTCATGTGCTATCATCCCTGCACATGCTCAAGGATACAAGCTTCATCACTCTGATCACCATCAGGCTGTATCATGTTAAAGGCAATCCTGGTTGCTTGTTACAAATGAGATTTGCACTCATTTCGTATTAGAGAATTTGGTATTTTTACATATTATCAGCCTTTGTCTAAATTCCCAGGTAGCCTTTTAGTCTACAAGTTCAATTCTGTGACTGCACAAGTTTTCCATTCCAGATGCTTCTTCAGGAAAATGATCTACCCCAAGATGACCCAAGATGAATTCATAGAAGGTGAAGCGATTTTCACCTAATATTTGGATCTTGTGGCAAAATTTAGTGTGACTTGCCATTGCGGTTTGGGGGACTGAAAACGCCACTCACAGCTCAGTAGCTAGCAACAAGAACCTGTAATTAAAAAGAATACAGGTTGTGGGCAAATAAAGTTCTTCTCCATGGGGAGAAGAACTGCCAGCCCTGTGAAAAAAATGGAGGAAGCCAACCAAAAAAACTTTCACTTGATTTTTATTCATCTACAACAGTGGCCTGAGTTCAGGTTATGGCAACACTATGTAATTGCTCTAAATTTGTATCATTTGCTGATGCAGCTGTGTAACAATAAAAAAACAGATTACATCCATATCATTCGAGGTTGGTCAACAATTGTATGTTGCAAAGTTCAGTTCATGTTTCTTGAGTCCGAGTAGGTAGTTTTGAACAGGATTTTGGGATTTGGAAGGGATTCTAGTTATCCAACAATTGGTGTGAGTGTGAGAAAGAATAATATGACATCTCCTGCTTGACCATAGAGATTGCATACTTTTGTGTACAGTACAGTCACATGACTGATTTTTGGCACAATATACTTCACAAAAGGTCTAATTGTCCAGAAAAAACAAAATAATTTATTCCAATGATGAGAATTTCAAGGAACTCGTATATGGGTGATTTTTTATAATCTTTCATAGGCTCCTTACTGATTTTGCATAATCCTTTGTACAATTGTCCCTGGACAATTCCAGAGACATTTTCAAATATATAGCTCATTTTCAATTTTAACTACCTCACTTCCTTCCTCATAACTATCTTTTATTTTAATAATTATCTCACTCATTTCCTGATAATTATCTCTTACTTTATAACTATTTCACCCTCTTTCCTTTCCCATCAACCTGGATATGAGAAGACAAATTAACATCTGCCTTTTCATGTTTATGATATTTATATTAATTGAAATTAAATTTGACATTGACATAAATAATGATGAATTAATAATAATCATATGGGAACATAATAAGAAAGAAAAATGTCACTGGTAATGCATAGCATCACTGAGCCCAACCAAGTAAATATTCAACAAAGAAGTGTGGATTGTTAGTAGTATGTGTGTACTGTACTGGAAGGATTATGAAATGATTATGAGAATATTGTGTTTGAGTAAAGAGAAAGGACTAGTGGTGCCTAACCCATTTGCTCAAGACAATGTACCAAACAACCCAAAGATTGAGGTTGTTCAAATTGGTGACTTAAAGGGAGGAAGTTTTTGCACATTTTATGGGTAAAAGAGTATGTCCACCCACACATTAAAAGGGCCTGTTCACCATGTTTTGGATGAAGTATAGTAAACAATAGTGTGCAACTCAGTTTCATCCTGTATATATAGCCATAATACAGTGCTCTCCGAAAGTGTGGCCTGCAAATGGTAATAACTGTTTTTGATTGGCCCACCATATCTAAATATCATTGATATTTAAATAGTATCTCACATTAGGCTATCCAGGTTTTCATGGACTTATGAGTGAATTTATGGGCAGGGATGGGAGAATAATTAACTCTGTATGATGGATCTGGTGAACACTGATACAAGCCCAATAAGGGGTGTGTGTGGGTGGACGTCCTCACATCTGCAAGATTTCACAACACCATTCCCCTTTTGTTTATAAACCTCAACATGTCACTACTTGGTGTTCAAATTTTGTTCTCTTTTCTTAATTATTCTCTTTGGGTGACCAGGGTTAAACAAATAGTAGCTTCAGTAAAAATTCATGAGGAATCCAATTTATATAATCAATTTAAATTCATGTAGCAAGGAGATAAAAGTCATAGGTAATTCTAGGTCTAATTTGTACCCTATGGACATACTGACACAATCCAGTCTTTGATCTCTGGCAACTGGATTCTCTAAGTCATTTCTGCTTGCTTTTGCCATAACCAGTAACCAATCAAACTTTTTTTAAGAACTAGGAAAAGGATCACCATTTGTTGTTTAGAAATTAGTCGTTGGCATACCAATCTCAGTAGCAATTTTATTCATCTTAAATTATCACAAGTAGATGGCTTGCAGCTTGATTCCTAGCAAGCATTCATTTCTTGCAGTTTTACTCTTGGAAGCTTAGGTCTGTCATTGTCAAATTTGGAAAGACCATTGTGTAATCCTGCACATTTCATGCTTTTTACACATGAATGATGGTCATATGGATCCTTTCTAAGTAGTGATGCCCACAAGCTGATGGTGCTTGTGTTATGTGGATGAACACAAGGTATAACCACCATGTTGAAATGTGATATATTGTTTTAGAGGATGTCAAATGGAGTGTTTCAAACCACCCTTCAAAGGACCAACAAGGAAGTGGGCACATGTTCATGATGGATTATTTAGATAAAATTTATGTGTTTTGATTTGAATCTTGGTGATAGATCATAAACAAAGAAATGTGGATTATTAATGATTTTGGGAAGGTTAAATTTTGGTAATTAACAATGGGATTTGTTTCACCAAAGCAACCTTTCATATAGGTTATTTGTTAACAGGTAATAGGTCTCATTAAATACCTAAGATCCAAGAGACCTTTTTTTTCTCTGCCAATCTTTTTTTCTTTTTTTTTGGCACAAATGAAAGAATTCATTGGGAAGAGGAGAACGAACAAATCAACCCAAAAGGGGACCACAAAACACTCCCAAACCAACACCTCAGCTAACAAAACGTCTTTTTATCAGTTTTATTAGTAGTTCCCATCCTTTTTGAAGATAAATTGCTTAAGGCACCAAAGAAAAGGTTATCAGGCATGACAACGCTTGATAAGCCTTAGTTATTAATTATAATTCCTTTCCATTTAACATACAATTTTAAGTTATTTATATAGGGGAGATGAATTGTATGGGATATATTTAAGATGAACTATCAAAATTTCTAAAAATAATAGAAAAATTTAAAGAATGGGGATTTTATAGAAAATCTTTCAAATTTCCACAATTTACATAGTTATGAAAACTTTATCAATTGGTTGTCTTGAATAGAAGGATTGAAATGGATTTTTTGTGTTCAATTGGTCACTCATCTCAAAATTGTGTCATGCAAACAAACATAATCTATGACCTTTTTTCCTACAAATATCACTGGATCCATTCACCCCCTTTGATTGGGGGGGGGATAATAGTAATTTAGACTTGAGGCACTTTGCCAAAAAATATTTTGGCTTGGGCCGATGTAAGTGGCTTACAAGTTTGTGGGGGCAACATATGTAATCACTATTCCTAGATATAATTAAAAATATTGTTTTTTTTTTTTTTGCTGTACATCTACCTGTCCCAAAATCATGGCTTGAATTGAGAAGCAAAGTGAATTGGCATACTACATATACACAATAATGCAGGACATCTTGACCAAAATTCCAATAGACTTATGACCAAGCAATTGATAACCAATTATTTTGCCATTCAAACTTTTGTTCCAACTGATGTGCCCCCTAAAACTGGGTTCATCAGCATGCTTTCAAATCTCTCTAGGGGTGTGCTCCAGTGTGTGGCGGGTATTTGGTTTTGCATAGGGTATTAATCAGTATCAGACTGGGTATATGCATATCTATATCTCTATATATATATATATGCTTGTCAGATCTTATAACTTTTTCAAAAACCTGGACCCCCCTCTTAACCCGGCATTTTCTGAAAGTTAACACTCCGTCCTCACCTCATAACCAATGATTTTAAAATTTCAAGAATCTATAACCAAACCCTACCCGAGGAAAATAACAGGGTAGGATGTCTCCAAAGAAATCTGAATCAATAACTGTTTCATATTCAGATTGTGCTGCCTTCAAATTGAAAGACAAATAAATTCTTCTGATTCTCTTAGTTCTTACAAATAATTAATATACATTCTCAGTTGTGATTGGTGCTTGTACATTCAAGTAACACATATGCTCAAGCTTGCAAAACATTAGTGTAGTTTTAGACTGTCAGGAGCTTGCCTTTTAAAGTTAAAAGATTTAAAATTGTTTGTCAAAGCCTAAAAAACTTAGCAAAGATTCAGCTTTGAAAAACATTGTTGGAGGCCCGATATGTTTTTAAAGAGGTCTTTCGAAAACCCTGATAAAAAAACCTTCTTGTATGGTCCTTGTTTTTGTTAAAGAATCAAGCCTTATACTCAGTTAATCACGCACCCTAACCCTCATCCTTATCTCATAACTGCTCCTCTTTGGTTTTCTAAGACCTGGACCCCAATTAATTTTTTAATCTCCTAAAAATATAAAAACTAGGCCCCTGGCAGTTCTTTGAATTTTTTATTTTCAAATACTCGGACCAGACTATTATATAAAAAAACAAATACCCGCCCCACACTGGTGTGCTCATGGTTTGAGACATTGTTTCCACTTTGTTCCTCAAATATTCTTTTTGAACCAATTAGGAACTCATATTAGCGGAGGTGGGGTGATTTGATGCCCATAACTCAAAGAAGGCAAGCATGAAAGTGGAGCATGATACATTTGCAGTGTTGTGTGAGTATATGGTTTTAGACATATTATAAGTGTAAATGTCAAACCTTGAACGTGGAAGTGTAAAATTGTGCAAAACCATGTAAGTGAAAGTGATTTTGGGGAATACATTTGGAGACTTCAGGAACATGTTAAGAACCTCATGAGAACTTGATGAGATCATAGTGAGAACAGATTAAGATTTTTAAAAACCGAAAAAAACCAGCACAACCCCCTGCCCCCAATTAGACACATATTAAATACCTATCAATGTCATAAAAGGGCCCCAAAAAACAATTTAGTTCTCAGTTCCTATTTGCTGAATTTTGAACTACATTTGTTGAAACCCTAGTTTTCACTTACTGTGTATGTGTAAATGAATTTCTTTTACCCGTCCCTTATGTAAGTGTTAACAAAATAATTTACATAATGAGCAGGGAAGTGTAAATGCCAAAAATTCAGCAGTGTACACTTACCTGATTTTACACAACAAATATATGTGTATTTAGATTTATCTGCACCAATACCTATCTCCAAGAACCTTGAATTGCATTAAAAACTGCATAATATATGTAGGTGGGCATTTTGAAAAAAGTAATGCCCATGTTTTTTTAACAAAAAAAATTCGCGACCATTTTTTAGCCAAGAGCAAGTACCCTTATTCCCATAAACTCTGCCCCTCAGAATTTAGCCTTCACCAATACTAGGGACCCTTTGGTCTGCAATTAGCAAGAGGCCAATATTACACATGGACCTAATGGGAACTAAAATGTGGAGAACTTTTCAAATTTGGTCTTTACATTTTGAATCAATTCCACTAGCAAAATTTAACTTCAAATTAATTTTTAGGGGCCTTACAAAAGTCAAAGATCCCCCAAAAATTAAGTATCCATCTTTGACTTTTGCAAGGTGCTTGAAATTTGAAAAGCTCTTTAAGTAGGGTAGGGTTTAGCTTTGAGGCTCTTCTGGGATTTTGAGGGCCCAGCTGAGGTCGATTCCATGGCTGGGCCCCATAATCCAAAAACACCCTCAAAGCTTTTTCTTACCCTATACATTCCAAATGCCTTTTGGTGATGGATTGGGTCTCCTCTCGGATGAAGAGTAGCTCTTTCCGGATGTTGCATGCATGAGGACAAGGATTAGCTGAAACGAGACCAGTGTTGGGCGGGTATCAGATTTTTCTGATACCTTCTGGATCCAGTTTTACAAAACAGCTTACAAAAGGTTCTGGTTCTCACTTTAAAAAATTATACACTGGGTAAGGGTGTCAATTTTTTAAAAAGAAATTTGATAACTATTTATTATCATTTTTTTCAAATAAAAAAATCATTACCAAAATTACCAAAACATTATTTATTTTATTTTTATTCTTAAAAATTAAAAAATCCTAAAAGAAATAAAATTAAACAACCAAAAAATTATTTATTTGATTTTCATATTTCAACAACTTCATCCTTTTCAAATTTCACTTTCAAATTTTTCTAGCTCCTCTTCTAAGTCTATATTCCTTTCAAGGAATTCTACTAAGTTATATGGATATTTACATTCCATTCTAGGGTCATTAGGCTAGTTTTTGTTGATGACTCTTAACTTATCTAAATTTTCAGTTTACAAATGACATTTCCTAAAGTTAATAAGTATTCTAGCCAATGAAAAAATCCTTTCTATTTCAATCTATGATCCAACAATGCCAAAAATTTGGCAAACTAGAAAATCAACAATAGGAAACATTGCTTTATGTTTTTCCCACCATTGAAAAGGGACATTTGATGTCTTAACATCCAATTGGTACAGTCTAAAATTCAACAACCCTCTCTTGACAAGCTTTTCTACTAATTTACTCAAAAATATCCAAACTACAATCTCGATAAAAAAAAATCCTAGCTAGAATAATTTCTATCTAACCTTACCAATAGATGCAAAATGTTCATGACATTTGACCAACATAGGATAAAAGGACATCTTATCATATTTTTCAACAAGAACACCTTGTTCCTTTCCAACAAATAACAATATTTTATGAAGGTTTTTAAACCTAGGGTTTAAAATCAAAAAATCCATATTATGGGCTTTGTTGTTTTCATATTTCGTTAAGAATGAAAGGAAAAAATCCAACACACCATAAACCTACCTTTTAAAGTTAGAAGCCAACAAAGCCAACTCATTAGCAATAATTGAATCATCATACATTAGGTTTTCAAATGAAGACACAACTTGATTTTCTTCCTTAAATTTTTAATTCATCAAAATTCCAAAGTGTAAATAGCCAATGTCCATGGGATTGATTTAAGACACTAGCAAAGACAATTTTTAAAAAAAATCCATAATAATATGAGAGATGTACCAAGTTAGAGGTGGAAGCATTCAACTAGTAATTGTCATAATAATCTAGTATTTGCTATAACAGATGATGATTACAAAATAAAACTATAAACATAATACTTTAACTAGCAAACTTGCAAAACAATAATAAATTATTAATATTACTATTCAATTCAAAAGTAAATAATAATAGTAATAATATTGAAAATAAAAAAACTACTCAGTTTACAATAAACTATCCAATTTTCTTGGTCAATTCTAGTTTCAACACATGTCGCAACCCCACTTTGAGGGAAGTGTGAGGTCGCCACTCACACTCCCGAAAATGGGACTTGGGAGTCCTCCGGGACTCCCAAAAACTCAGAACATGATTGCAGGGGTCAAAACACCTCACATTGAGGTGTTTTTCATACTGTTCGAAAGGTCTTGAAGTATAGATGTCCAAAATGGCTTCGCATGAGCCATTTGGACATCTGCAGCACAAGTTATGGTCGAAACAAAGGCCAGGGGTCAAATTGCCAATTTCACTCCCGACCACTAAAAGTCAAGAATCAACCCGATCCCGGTGTGTGCAGGTGGAGTGCAACACACCATTGGAAAGCTCTCAAGGAAAGCTACAAGTTTGTTTTAAACCTCTTCCCAATCAGAAGTTGGAGCGAGAAGTTATGAACATCCAAAGTCCCGGGAGTCTAAACTGGGACAGTTTCAAGACTCCAGTTTGAGAGTCCCGGGAAAATGTGTTATTCGGATGTAAGTGCAATGGAGAGGCACAGAGAATACTATACGGGGGAAGGTGGTGGCTTCCCCCGAGTCCGGGCCGTGGTGAGTCAAGTGAGTCCAGGGTTGCCCGTGGCTTGTCCTAGCACCAAAAGTGCTCCAAAATGTGAACTAACCAACTTGTTGGTTGGTTTGATGCAGGTTCGAGTAACTAAATAGTTTTTCCCTCTTCCTAGTCTAATCCTGGAGCTTTCAGCACGCCCCTCTTACCCCCTTTAGTGCTGGGAGCTGGGAGCGTGCCCCGAATCTCCCGCATTTTCGTAACTTGAGTGACTTAGCTCCAACTTGGGGCTAACTTGGGACTTGGGAGCACGTCACGTGGTATTAGAGCTCTGGTTGAGCTCGGTTCACTTCTTGGGAGTTTCGGATGGCGCCCAAGAAAAATCATAAGCAAACTCAAAAGACCATGTTGGAAAAACCCAACGAAGATCGAATGGTCCCACCAGAATCAATTAGGGAAGAGGAACTAAGAACCCAAAAGGACCAAAATGAGCCCGAAAGTGAGGAGGAGCAACGGAACTCGGTCCTATT
>Ga0116227_10013807_pt1 | contig 12554 bp, 4 predicted proteins | sample S1TSphgellanicum_FD_89693 | JGI IMG/M metagenome (GOLD analysis project Ga0116227, IMG submission 89693) | Host-associated microbial communities from peat moss isolated from Minnesota, USA - S1T2_Fb - Sphagnum magellanicum MG | ecosystem: Host-associated > Plants > Peat moss > Unclassified... | reverse complement strand
CGGTACGCGCGGCCAATTCCGCCGCCCAGCCGCCTTTGGGATTATCCAGACTGTCCGGCACGACCCGCAACGTCGGATAAAGCAAGCCGTCGATACCAGCCGAAGTCATGGCCGCCTGCAACGCAAGCCTTAGCGCGGTATGCCTGGCCAGAACGTCCCCCGCCAGACCCGGATCGATCGCCATCCGGTCGCGCAAAACGGGTTCGTATTCCGCCAGAAACGCCCGCGATGCGACAAGGTCGGCCAAGGAGCGCGGTGCCGTTCCGTCGGCGAAATGCTGCGCCAGATAGGCGTCGAATGCGGCAGCAAATTCGACATCGACGATATGCAGTCCGCCCAGGTGGTGGTCGATGTCGTCAATCGTGAACGGGTCAACCAGCGTGACACCAGCGCGCACAAGCCGCGCACAGCCGGTCTCCATCGCGGCCAGAATGCGCGGGTCGCTGCCAAAGGCCTGGCACAACACACCGATCCGCGCTGGCGCCTCTTCGCCGCTAACGACCCCGCCCATGATCCGGTACATGTGCAAGGCGTCCGCCACGCAGCGCGCGATCGGGCCAACCGTATCGGTGCTGGGCGCCAGTGGCGCGATGCCCGCCATCGGCAGGCTGCCATGCGCGGGGCGAAACCCGACGAGGCCGTTGATCGATGCCGGGATGCGGATCGATCCGCCAGTGTCGGTGCCCAGCGCCGCCGCGGCATACCCGCGCGCCACGGCGACCGCCGATCCGCCGCTGGAACCGCCGGCAGTGCTGGCCGGATCGAACGGGCACAAGACATCGCCACCCAGCGAGCTGCGCGACCGGATTTCGAACGACAGTTCGGACATATTGGTCTTGCCGATGAGAATGGCGCCCGCCGCTCGCAACCGGGCAACGACGGTGGCATCACCCGGCGGCATCGCCCGCACCAGCGCCCGGCAACCCGAAGTCGTGGCCATGCCCGCCACATCGATATTGTCCTTGATCGCGATCGGCACGCCGTGCAGCGGACCCGGCAGCAATTTGGCAATATCGACGGCGTGATCAACTGCCAGCATTGCGTGCCAATGCGCGTCGTCCTGGGCGATCCGCGCCTGGCTCGTTTCGAACAGGGCCTGCGCGCTGCCACGTGCCGCAAGCATCTGTGCGAGCGCGGCAATGGGCGCCGTCACTGGCACGCGGCAATCAGGCGGGCTGCACCGTCGAGCAAAAACGTGTGATCGGACCCAAGCAGGAACAGGCTGGCACCCCGGTCGCGCCAGAACGGCACATCGCCGGGGCGCACCACAAACATCCCGACGCGGCGGCCATGGCGGAGCCCTGCGGCGCAGATCCGCTCCACCGCGGCAATCACGCGCGGATCGTCTTGCGATGCGGCGCCATAGGCCACGGTCAGGTCGGCGCGCCCGACGAACAGCGTGTCGATGCCTTCGACCGCGGCAATCGCATCGATGTCATCGACTGCCTCGGGGTCTTCGATCTGGGCGATGGTGACGGTCCGGGCGGCACTGCGTTCCAGATGATCGGCCATCGCACGCGTGGTATAACCCGCCGCGCGCGAAGACCCGGCATACCCGCGACCGCCTGCGCCGTAATGCGCGGCGCGGGCAAATGCAGCGGCTTCGACAGCGTTGCAGATATGCGGCGCGACCACGCCCGTGGCGCCGCAATCGAGCGCATTGAGAATATGGTGGGAGCTGGCCACCGGCACGCGTACCAGCACCGGCTTGGGCCGCGCCATGGCGATTGCTGTGTCGATGGCCAGACGGTCAAACGGGGCGTGTTCGGCGTCGAGGCACAGGCAATCGAGCGCGCTCAGCGCCAGCACTTCGGCCACGATCGGGGAGGGTGTCTTGACGAACGTGCCAATCAGGCATTCACCCGCAAGCAGGCGGTCGCGAAACACAGTCATTCGGCGGTCCACCCGCCATCGACAACCAGGCTCGTCCCGGTGATCAGCGCGGCCGCGTCCGATGCCAGAAATACGATCGCGCCCATCAGATCTTCGACCGAGCCCAGCCGACCCAATTTGATTTTGGCCAGCACGGAATCCCGGAATGCCGCATCTTCAAAAAATGGCCGCGTCATCGGCGTATCGATGAACGTCGGCGCGATCGTGTTGGACCGGATGCCGTGCGGCGCGAGATCGAGCGCAAACGCCTTGTTCATGCCCTCGATCGCCCATTTCGACGCACAATACAATGTGCGCCGGGGACCACCCACATGACCCATCTGCGAACCCATATGGATCAGGCTGCCCTTGATACCATCGCGCAACATCGCCTTTGCAACCCCTTGCGCGACAAAGAACGCCGCCTTCAGGTTAAGATCGAGCACCGCGTCGTAATCCGCCTCGGTCACATCCCACAGCGGCATCGGCCGGTTGGTCCCGGCGTTGTTGACCAGCACCGAAAAGGCCGGTGTCGCGGCAAAGAACGCCGTAACCGCAGCGGTGTCCGACACATCGAGCACCACCGCCGTTGCCTGGTTTCCGATTGCGGCGGCGGCGTCGCCAATTTCGGATGCGGTGCGCGCCACCAGCGTGACGTGTGCGCCCGCCTGCGCCAGCGCGGCGGCGGCGGCCAGGCCGATCCCGCGTCCCGCCCCGGTAACCAGCGCGCGCTGACCATCCAGCCGGAACGACGGGGTGCGCGGCAGAGCGATCACGCGCGGGTCAATTCACTGGGCTCGGCTTGTCCGGCATAAGCGACATCGCGCCCGCCAAACCGGCGCACGCGCAGATTGGCCTGTTCGCCATGCCCGGCAAACCCTTCCAACGCGCACAAGCGGCTGCAATATTCGCCGATCAGTGCGCTGGCCTCATCGGTCAACACCCTCTGATACGTGCATGTTTTGAGGAACTTGCCGACCCACAACCCGCCGGTATAACGCGCAGCCTGGCGCGTCGGCAGCGTGTGATTGGTGCCGATCACTTTGTCGCCGAAACTGACATTGGTGCGCTGCCCCAGAAACAGCGCGCCATAATTGGTCATGTTGCGCAGGAAGTAATCGGGATCGGCGGTCATCACCTGCACATGCTCGCTGGCGAGCCCATCGGCAATGCGCACCATTTCGTCATAGCTGTCGGCGACAATGACTTCGCCATAGGTATCCCAGGCCTTGCGCGCATAATCGGCGGTTGGCAGGATTTGCAGCAAGCGGTCGATCTGCGCCATCGTCGCGCGGGCAAAGCTTTCCGAATTGGTCAGCAACACACCGGGGCTGTCGGGGCCATGTTCGACCTGGCCCAGAATATCGGTTGCGGCCATTTCGGGATCGCACCCGATTTCGTCGGCGATGATCAGCGTTTCGGTTGGCCCGGCAAACAGATCAATGCCGACGCGGCCAAACAATTGCCGTTTTGCCTCGGCCACAAATGCATTGCCCGGGCCGACCAGGATATCGACCGCCTCAATGCTTTGCGTGCCCAGCGCCATCGCGCCGATCGCCTGGATGCCGCCCAGCGCATAGATCGCATCGGCGCCGGCCATCGCCTGCGCCGCGACGATTGCGCGCGCCGGCTTGCCCTGAAACGGTGGCGCGCAGGTGATCACGCGCGACACGCCCGCGACTTTGGCCGTGATGACCGACATATGCGCGCTGGCGAGCAGCGGATATTTGCCGCCTGGGACATAACAACCCGCTGCATTGATCGGCACATTCTTGTGGCCCAGAATGACCCCGGGCAGCGTTTCGACTTCGACATCGGTCATGCTGGCGCGCTGGATCGTGGCGAAATTGCGCACCTGGGTCTGGGCGAATTCGATGTCCTTGCGCTCTTGCGGGCTCAGGCTGTCCACCGCTGCGTCGATTTCGGCCTGCGACAGGCGATAGTCATCGCGATCCCACCCATCGAATTTGATGCTCATCTCGCGCACCGCCGCATCGCCGCGCGCCGCAATGTCGGCCAGTGCCGCCTCGACACTATCGCGCACTTTGCGATCGCCTTGCGCTCTGACATCGGCAGCAGCGCCGCGCTTGAGGTATAGCACAGCCCATCTCCTGTTGTTTGCATTCGAATGCAAAAATAGCCGGATCGGAAAGCCTGTCAATCGATTCCGCGCTAGAGGTCAACGATCCCAAGGGAAACGGCCACGCCGACCAATTCTGCGCGCGATTTCACTTTCAGGCGGCGCTTGGCTTTTTCAACGAATTCGTGGGCTGTGGTGCGACTGATCCCGAGCGTCAGACCAATTTCGGAATCGGACTGGCCTTTCGCGACAAGCCGCAGGCAGGCGATCTCGCGGTCGGTCAAGCCGATTGGCGGTACGGCAAAGCCCTGCGTGGCGACCAGCACGCGGACATGGGTTTGCAGGCAGATCGCGATCATGCACAAATAGGCGCGCGCCTCTGCGGTCAGGTTGCAGTCATGCCCGGCCATGCTGACCAGTCCGACGCGGTTGCCGACCTGGCCAAACGGCACGACCAGGCCTTCGTTCCAGCCCTCTGCTGCACACAGGTCGAGCGCCTTGAGGCCGACTTTGGGCAAAGTGCGATCGGCGCGCAAATCACTCCAGGTAAATGGTTCCAGTCGCGTGGCGAGCGAATCGACCACGGGGTCGCGATCGACCATACCGGAACTCGCGTAAAAACGGGCCCACTTGTCAGACCAGTCGATAACAAAAAATACCGCCCGCCCACGATCTCGGACATCGAGTTCGCCACAGGCGAAAGTATCAAATCCGTAAGGTGCAATTTCGTTTCTGAACAAAATTTTGCATCGGTCCAGGGATTTTTGGCGGCGAAGTTCCAAATTGAACTGAAATGCCTTGAGAATATCACTCATATTGAGAGCCATGCTGAATATTGCGGGACGCCACTTTTTGATCCTTTTGAAGAATCTGCTGCAGGGACGTGGGATGTGTCGGACTCTTTTGCCGACTGCCAAATCCCGCACGGCAACGTTAATTTCGAATTAACCTATTGATATTCCAAACAAGTATCGGTTTATCAAGTCGTGTTCCTGAATAAGATATATGTCTGACAATCCCATTTTCAACGGGATGTTGCGCGAATCGTCGCAATCAAACCCGGGGCAATTCTTGATTGGGCCGAATGATCGCGTGATCTGTCTTTGCCGCTTTCTTGGCACTCGTCATACTTTGCAGCGGTGCAGATTCCCTGATTGACACATTAATACGGAACTTTAACCTGCGCTTACCCTCCAGATGGGGGGTTTTGATGGGCGCGATTCAATGCCAATCTCAGCGCTCTGATCGGGGCGCGGGAGAGCCAGGCGTATTCTTGCAAGCGGGGAGTGACCCCATTCGGTGAAGGCCGGATTTTTTGACCGTGACACACATTTGAGCGGGCGATCGTAATCGCTTCGCCAGCGCGGCAAAACGCATTGTGAATACATTTGCGCAATCGAACAAAACCCCAATTCATTACGGTATTGGCAATTCGTTATTGATTGATTGCCTGGAGAACGACCGATGGCTTCTGCATATCCGTTCAGCACCACTTGGACTGGCGCAGGCGATGGCACATCCTGGTCGGACGCCGCCAACTGGACCAATGGCGTACCGTTGACCGGGCAGGGTGTGACCGATTCCAGCCAGGATGTGGCAACGATCGACAACAGTGTCGAAACAGCCCCCTATACCGTGGTCATCTCCGGCCAGCAGAGTGCGGGCGAAGTCGACATCGATGCGACCGATCCGGCAACCGGCGTCGCGGTCAGCCTGACCGGCTCACTCGACCTGTCGATTGGCGGGGGCGGCTTTGGGGCGATGAACCTGGTTGCCGGCACGTTCGAAATCGATGGCGGGACACTGGGTGGTGGCGATGTTTTCCTGAAAGGCGGTACGCTGGCCTTCGGGAAATCGAGCGTCGATACGCTGGCGGGGGCAATCATTGACGGCAACGCGGCGTTCAACAACGCGAGCACCGTCGTCATTCAACAGAGCAACTTTGCGATATTCGACGGCCTGGGTGGTTATGGCACGGTTGCCGCCGATACCATTTCCGATGGCGCGACATTGTCGGTGCAGGGATCGCTGTATCTCGACGGCACGATCACGGTGCAGAACGGCACGTTGTCGCTGGATGGCGGAAACGTGCTGAACTGGGGTGGACCGGGCACGCTTTACGCCGATGGCGGCGCGTTGCAGGTGACGCAAACCTTCTCCGTCGATGGTGATTTCACGTTTGAAGGCGGGGTGACGTTCACCGGCCCCGAAACGATGTACGTGTCGGCAGGCGACGAACTCACGCTCGGCGCCGCGGCCGACGCGGTGACCGTCGTAAACCTCGACGGCGGTACGGTCGACGTGTCGGGCGCGCTCAACCTTTTGGACACAAAGCTGGAAAACGGCACTCTGATACTCGAAGCCGGATCGACCTACACCACCGATGGCACGTCATCGCTGTCCGGTGTAACCTTGACCGATAACCGTCCCGCCGGACAAACCAACTGGACCGGTGGTGCCGGTGACGGCGACTGGTCCAATGCCGCCAATTGGACCAATGGCGTGCCCCAGTCGGGCGTGGGGTTCACCAGCGACGGGCAGTCGGTCGCGGTCGTCAACGACATCATCTCCACTGTGCCGCAGACCATCGTCATCAGCGGCACTGTCAATGCGCAGGACATTGACCTGGCGACGACCGATCCGACCAACGCGCCCTCGATCAGCCTGACAGGCACACTCGACAGTTCCTATTCGGGTGAAGGTGTCGCCGATGGCACTCTGAACCTTGAATCGGGGACGTTCGAAATCGACGGCGGAACGCTGTCCTACACCAACGTGGGCATCAACGGCGGAGCGCTGGCGTTCGGCAATTTTTCGGTCGGCCAGGATACGCTCAACAACGATATTCTGAATGGCCAATGGGGCGCTTACGACAGCGAGGTCGTGCTGACCGGGTCCAATCTGGTTCAGGGCCAGGGCGGCGGGCTGACGACGGTAACGCTCAATGGCGGGGCGGACCTGCTGGTCACCACAGGAACGCTGGCGCTCGACGGCGAAATCGATATTCAGGATGGCGGTGACAATACGCTGTTCGCGCTCGATGGCGGCAACCTGTCGGGGTATAACGGCGACGCGGCGACCATTTTCATGGATGGCGGCACGTTTGCAATCGACGCAAGCACCACTTTTTACAACGCCGTTACTGCGTACGGCGGCATTATGGTGTTCGGCGCGGCCGCCGACACTGTAACGATCGATGCCAGCAGCGTTACATCCATCGGTCAGACCGGCGCCAATCAGACGGTCGTCAATCTGGACGGCGGCACGATCGACGTGTTCGGCACGCTCAATCTGACCAATACGTTGATTGAAGACGGCACGATCATTGTCGAAACCGGCGCGACCTTCAATCAGGACGCCACCGCCACGCTGATGAATGTCTCGGTGACGGGCGCCCAGAATGTGACCAACTGGACCAGTGGCGTCATCAACAACACAAACAATACCATCGATGCCGGCACCACCCCGTTCTCGCTCATGCCGGGTGAGACGATCGAAGGCGGAACGATCATAGATCCCAACGGGGATGTGACGTTTCTGGGCGGCACCCTGCAAGACCTGACCTACCAGGGTGCGCTTGATCTCACCCAGGACAATGCCTCGGTGATCGTTGATGGCGGCCTTACCGTCCAGGACTCCAGCGGCAATAGCCCCGGAACGATCAATCTGAATGGGTATGATGACACTCTGACCTTTGACGACACGCAGACGTTCGACAATGCAACGATCAATCTGACCGATTACGATGACGACATTCTGACGACGATCGGCAATGCGCAGTTTACGGCCGGGGGCCAGGTCGCGATACCCCTTACGCTCACACTGGGCACTGGCGCGGTCATAAATTCGTCGGGCTACGGTGACATTCTGGGCAATCCCCAAGGTTACGATACGGCGTACGGTGCGACCACCCTGATCAACAACGGGACGATCAACGTTACCTCGGGCTCGCTTGAAATTGATCCCACGACGTTCGTCAACAATGGTACGATCACTGTCGGATCGGGTGCCACGCTCGACCTCGAAGGAAACTGGAGCAATCCGGGTACGATTACGGTCGCGTCGGGCGCGACGATCGAGCTTGGCGGCAGTTACACCGACGCAATCCTGGCGACGTTCAACCAGGCCGGCAACACGATAGACATCAACGGCACGCTGGATAACAGTGCCGGCACTTTGGACGTCGGCACCGGTGCGACTTACGCACAACTCGATCTGTTTGCCGGCGGCACAATCGAGGGTGGCACGATCAACGACGCCGGCGGGGGCATCGTGTTCGACGGCGGAACGCTCTCCGGCGTGACGTATCAGGGCACGATCGATTTTATCCAGAGCTATGTAACCGCACATTTCAGCAACGGGTTTAAAATAACCGGGGCAAACGGAACGAGCGCCGGGATCATCGATCTGGCGGGGTATCAGGATTATCTGCTGTTCAACGACACGCAGACGTTTGACAATGCCACGGTCAATCTCAGCGGAGGCAGCGACACGCTGTCCGATGTGGCGTCGTATCAGGCGTACCAGCTTGCCGGCGATACCGACACCAGCCCGACTTTGACGCTCGGCGCCAATCTGGTGGTCAACCAGGTCGGGGGGTATAACTATCTCGGCGGTCTCGACCCCAATAACACAGGCGTGGACAGTACCGATTACGGCACGCAAACGCTCGTCAACAACGGCATCATCAACGTCAACGGCGGCACGCTGGCGATCGATCCGACGACCTTTGTCAACAACGGCACGATCAATGTGATGAACGGCGCCACGCTGTTTCTGGACGGCAACTGGACCAACCTGGGCACGATCGCACTCACATCCGGCGCGACCATCGATGTCGGCGGCAATTTTACGATCGCAGACCTTGCGCAGTTCGACGTGCCGGGTGTCACGATCGAAATCGGCGGCGTGCTCGACAATACCGGCTCGACACTGGACCTCGGCACGGGCCAGACCTTTGCGGCCCTTACCCTGGAAACCGGCGGCAGCATCAAGGGCGGCACGATCAACGATTCGGGCGGCCTCATCTTTAACGGCGGCACGCTCGATGGCGTTACTTACAATGGCACGATCGACCTCACGGCGCAGTACGTATCGCTGGGTATTTCCGATGGCTCGGTGATCAACGACGCCGCTGGGACGGGAGAAGGTACCATAACGCTTGGTGCCTATGATCAGACGCTCAACTACATCAATTCGCAAACCGCCGACAATTACACGATTAATCTGTCCGGTCTCGACGACCAGATTCAGGTTTACAGCGACGCAGTGGTGGCAAATGGGGCGACGCCCCCGGTGAACATCACTTTTGGCGCAAACCTCGTTATCAACAGCGATGGTACGGAGTTCATTTACGGAAATACCGGCACGGGGGCCGTCACAAATGACGGCACTATCGATGTCCTGGGCGGTACGCTCAACCTGGAGCCGACGACCTTCGTCAACGACGGAACAATCGACGTCACCAATGGCGCCAGTCTGTACATCAACGGCGCCTGGTCGAATGCCGGAACGATTTCGGTCGCGTCGGGGAATATTTTCCTGGGTGGTACATTCAACGATGCCGCGCTTGACAGTATCAGCAATACCGGCGGCGCGATGTACATCGATGGGACGCTGGAAAATACCGGCAGCGTCCTCACCATCGGCCAGGGCACCGCAGTGCCCCATATCGGACTCGGTGGAGAAATCGACGGGGGCACAATCGACGATGCCGGATCGGGTCTCTCGATTTACGGTGTCGGCACTCTGAACAACGTGACCTATCAAGGCGCGTTCAATCTTACGGGCAGTGGGTTTTACACGTATTATTTTTACGGATCTCAATACACTGCGCCGGCTCTCGACATAACCGGCGGCCTGACATTGACGGGCGCGAATGGCACCGGTCCTGGTACGCTCGACGTCACGGGCGCGAACATTCCGCTGAATTTCACCGGCACGCAGACGCTCGATAACGCGACGGTCACCCTGGGCAGTGAAGATTCGATCAATGCCTTTACCAGCTACCAATACACGGCTCCGGCGATTCTTACGCTGGGTGCCAACCTGACGATCGATGGGGTCGGCGGGACCAGCACGTATTATGCGGCATCGTTTGGCGGCACCGGCACGATCATCAACGATGGCACGATCGACGTCACATCGGGCGTGTTCGTTATCGATCCCGGAACTTTTGCCAACGCCGGCGCGATCGATATCGCGGCGGGCGCCACGCTTTATCTCGAAGGCGCCTGGAGCAATTCCGGGACGATAACCCTCGCGGCGGGGTCTTCGCTTTACCTCGAGGGAACGTTCAACGCGGCATCGGTTGCGAATATCGTCAACAATGGCGGCACGATCTACGCAACAACGATCGTTGCGCCGGGCGCCATCGAGGTGACCCAGAATTTTTCGGCAGCGATTTCGGGCATAACGCTGACCGATCCGGGCGTAACCAGCAGCGAAACCGAAACCGTCACGATCAGCGATACGAACGGTCTGCTGAGTGCAACCGGTTCGGGCATCACAGGTTCGGGGACGACGCAACTTGTCCTGACCGGCAGCCTGAACGCGGTCAACGCGGCGCTTGCAACATTGACGATCGTCGATCCGGTCGTCGGTACCGATGCCATAACGGTGGCGGCAGTCGACAGCAATGGCAACAATGCCGCGACCCAGACCATCGAGGCTTATGTCGAAGCACCGATCGTCATCTCGGTGCCGTCTGCGCAGTCAATCGGTCAGGGTATCGCAACGCCGATCAGTTACGCCTCGGTGTACGAAGAGGGCGCGTTGAGCGGCGCAAACCTTACCGTAACCGTTTCTGACGCGAGCGGAATTCTGACCGCGGCCGGGACCGGCGTGTCCGGCTCGGGCACGACTTCGCTGACACTCAGCGGCTCGCAGTCGGCCATAAACGCCGACCTTGCCACTTTGGCCATCACGGAAGCCGGCCCCGGGCCCGACACGGTGACGCTGAACGCGCAGGATGCCGCCGGCGACAAGGCGCCGACTGCGACGATCGCGATCACGACGCTTTCTGCGCCCTCCATCGCCGCGCCCTCGACCGAAAGCATCACGCAAAATTCGATTACGCCGCTCAGCGGTTTCAGCGTCGGTGAAGCCGGCGCGGAAGCGTATGAAACCTTCACGGTGACACTGACCGACACCAGCGGCCTGTTGTCGGCAACGGGAAGTGGGGCGACCGGTCTTGGCGCAACCTCGATCACGCTGACCGGCACGCTTGCGCAAGTCAATGCCGACCTCGCCACATTGACCGTCGATGATCCGACCAACGGAACCGACACGATCCATGTGAATGTGACGGATGTCTATGGCGGCACGGCATCGCAAAGCGTGGCGGTCAGTTCGGTGCATCAGGACGCGCCCGACCTTACCGTCAGCGCGATCGCGGCGCCGTCGTCCGGGCTCGAGGGGCAGGGGGTCCAGGTCACCTGGACCGTCACCAACAGCGGCGATGCGACCGCGACGGGGCCATGGACCGACAACGTCTATGTCGCCTCCGATGCGACGGGCACGACCAAAACGCTCGTCGGCAGCTTCACGTACAACGGCACGTTGAACCCCGGCCAAAGCGAAACGCAAACCCAGACCGTCGATCTGCCAAACACGTTTCCGCTTGGCGCTACGACTGGCACAGCTTCGACCTATTTCGTGGTGCAGACAGATGCCGGCAGTCAGACCGGCGCACTTTCCGGCATTCAAAACCATATCACGGTTGCCAGCGCACCCACGGTAACGACAGCGACGATCGACTGGAATGAAATTTTTGCTGCCGGAGAACCGAGCGGAATCGACCCGGCCGATTATGCGCTTGTCGTACAGAACTTCATCGCCGAAGTCGGGACGACCGACGCCAGCTTCCAGACGGCAATCAACAATGCGATTGCGGCGCTCGACAATTCGGGCAGCACCGGCGCAACCACCAGTGATGCGATCAACCTGCTCGTTCAACAGGCTTTCGGCGGATTGGTCTATTCGACATTGGCGCAAGTTTCGGTGCCGTCGACGACCGAGACCGGACTGAACACCCTGCTGACGCCAAGCTACGGCTCCAGCCTTGAGACCCGCAACAATGCCGGCGTATTCGGCGAAGGCTGGGCTTCCGAATTCAACGATGTCGGTGCTCTGGGGCCGATGAATGGCCTTGGGCCGAACAAGGAAGGCTATCCTGGCGGAAGCTATGTTGCCGAATATATCACGACGTATGTCGATCAATACGGCGATTACCTGGGGCAATCGATCAGCTATCAGGTTGTCGCTCCGGCAATTTATGGCATCAATTTCCTCGACCCGACAAACCCTTATTCGAATTACACCCAGACCAACGCGAACGGCACGATCGAAACGTTCAGCGGCGTGTCGGGGCTGCTGGTCGGGATCAGCGACGCTCAGGGCAACGCGATCGCGATCAATCGCAATTCCGCAGGTGTCATCACAAGCATCACGACCGCGTCGGGTCATCCGCCCGTCTTCACGGTAAACGCGCAAGGCAATATCACCAGCGCGACCGATACCGCCGGAAACACGATCACCTATACTTACGATTCGAGTGGCACGCATTTGTTGAGCACGACGAATTCCGCAGGGATCACGACCT
>Ga0116227_10013806_pt1 | contig 12556 bp, 10 predicted proteins | sample S1TSphgellanicum_FD_89693 | JGI IMG/M metagenome (GOLD analysis project Ga0116227, IMG submission 89693) | Host-associated microbial communities from peat moss isolated from Minnesota, USA - S1T2_Fb - Sphagnum magellanicum MG | ecosystem: Host-associated > Plants > Peat moss > Unclassified... | reverse complement strand
TTTTGTAAAAAATTAAAAAAAAACTTTGACCCCAATTTTTTTAAAAAAAAAAGGGTAGGGGAGGACCATGGTTAACTTCCTTCTTCCTCCTTTCCACCCAAGGGAAAAAAACCCAAAAAAAAAAAAAAAGAAAACCAAAAAACCAAAAGAAAAAGAAGAAATGTAAAGTAAGAAGTCTTTCACTAAAATTGTCATTTGAACTAAAAGTTAGTTAGAAGCAAAAACCTAAATTAGTTTGTTAGTAGCAAAACCTAAGTTAGTTAGTTAGTTAAGGTTCACACCTAATGTTAAGTGAAAATCTAGGTGGCAACTTAGGTGGTACCTGATGTTAAATGGGTGATTGTTTAATGTAAAGTGAATGTTAACTTAACATAAAATCTTCCAGGTAAATAGGTTTAGATTCTAAATGACTACTTAGCTTGGTGTTAGGGGACTTAAAATACTAGACTCCTTAACACCAAAGTGTGAATGCACCTTAGTAGCAAACCATTTTGAGATTGATATGTGAATATACTTGAAACACAATGGGTAGTAGGTATATGAATCATGAGTTAAGAGTGTAGTAGGTATTTGCTAAGGTGCACATATTTGCCTACCTTAGTACTTTGTCATGAGTTAAGGTCTAGTAGGTATTTGTCAGGGTGACATATTTGCCATCCCAGGAACCACCCAATGATTTTTTTTTCCAAAATAATTTTCTTTTAAAAAAAATTGGGAAAATTCTGGCGAATTGTGTTTTTCATGTTAAATTTGACTAATTTTGCTACTTTTTTGGAAAATTCGCCATGTTTTCCAGATCACAAAATTGAATAAAAAGAAAAAGAAGCCTCGAACCAAGAATGATAATCTCAAATAAAAATCTGAAAATAATAGTAATAATAATAATACAAAGACAGTAGTAGACTATTGATTGCTTCTTTTGTCTCAAGTATTGATTACTTGGTGATTAGGTGAAAAGAAGAGGGCAGGGTAAAAGTAATAATAATAAGAAGCAATAATTGGTTTTATTTAATTGGTGAATCATGAAGGAGTAGAAAAAAGAATGGAGAAGAGTTGTGTAAAAGATAGTGTTGGTTGTGCAAAAGATACTAGCCTCGGACAGCAAAACACCAAAAAAGAAAGAAAATTACAAGGGGAATTAACGTAGTAATTACAAAACCCTAAAAACAAGGCGAGACCCCTCCCCCCTTTCCAAAGAGCTCTTCAAAGGGCTCGTTCGCCATAGCCACAAGAGCTTGCACTCTCCCCCGGCCGTGCTCGGCACCCCTGCACGCCAATGACCTAGTCAATCGTGTCTAAACACTTTCAATTTTTTTCCATCTGCTACAGATTTGGGGGCCTTTATGTAGTTGCAATTTGGTGATTTTCCGGTGCTATTCTGATTTTTGGCGATTTTTTTCTGGGGGGGAGGTACCAGTAGTTGCAAGCGCCAGTTGGACTCTGGAGGAGGAGCATCTGTGGTTTCTTTTTTTGGCTGGCGCTCCGTCTTTCGAAAAATTTGGAACTATTGTAAGTGCCTTCCTCTCAAGCTCTTGGCATTTCTTCACACATTTCTTGGAACTTTCTTTTCTCTGCTCCTTTTTCGAGTTTGTTTGACTTCATTCCTTTTTTTTTCTGTTTTTCTTTCGCTGCTTGAGGTCTTCAGGTTTGTTTGTTAGCGACTGTTGTTGTGGTTTGGTTACCTTCTTTCTTTTGTACGTGTGTGTTTTCTCTCCTCCTCAGCCTCACCTCTCTTTGTGTGTTTCCTTCCTCTTCTTGAAAGCCCCGGGTTTCCCTGTTGGCTTGCTATTTCTGTTGTCGGGATGTTTGACTTCCGTTGACATACGTACCTCTTGCTCTTTCGGTCTCTGACTTCTTTCCTTGTCATAGTGAAGAAGAAGAAGAAGAATTTGCCAGTGCAAATGTGGTTGAGGTAACTCACATTTGAACCTATGGCAGTGTTCAGCAATTTGTGCATTTTCATGTGGTGCCATCCCATTTGACTTCCCTTTTGTATGCCAAGTTCATGAACTTCCCTATCTGTCTCTTGTGCAATGTTCAGCAATTTTGCATGTGGATCATGTGTGTGACATGTGCATGTTTCTCCATTTAATGTCCTACATTGTTGTGATTTTGTGGATTGTGTTCTTGGTGGGGAATTGAGTCCTGTCGTGGTTTCTTTTTTTTCTTGTTTTTTTTGGCATTGGGATGTCATGTTACTGGCTTGGTGGATCCTGCTTTGTGTAATGAGTAATGACTCCCTTGCTGGCCCCAAAAAACCCCATTTACAATTGCACATTTGTGGTGCAATCTTCTTGGGTCTTGTATTATGCACATCTCAGCTTCAACCTGAGCTTCGGTATCTTTTCCTCACTATGGTAGTCTCACTTTGTCTGTTTTAGTTTTCAGGCCATTTCAGCTTCAGCTGCCAAACAGAAGAAACAGGGGGTTAGCAGAGAACCAGGGGAGCTGCATGGTGCCTGCAACTGTAAGGCACGTCCCCAGGCCCCTTCACCCAGGCTTTCTACCAGCTGTCCCCCAAGGCGCATGGGGAAGCAGGGCCCTTGCTGCCATTGTAACATCTCCAGTATGTCTCTGGCTTCCTCTCCCTTATCTGCTGTTGTTTGCTACCCAGACTGTTCTCATAAGGAAGTGATCGTTGTCAAGCCTTGTAATTTCTAGATCCTGAGCCGAAAGAATTTTTGAACTTGTTTTTGCTTTGAAGAGGGAGTGAAGAAGACAGTGGGTTGTTTCTTTCTTAGGGTAATCTTGGTTGTTCTGACTAGTATCAGGTGGATGTTGCAGCAACTCCATTGTGGCGAAATGGACCTCCAGAGAAACCTGTCTTGTGCAATGCTTGTGGTTCACGGTGGCGTACCAAGGGGACTCTTGAGAACTACATGCCAATGCATTCAGGTGGTTTTGGAGGTGCTGGATGTCGTGAGGTATCTGGAGACACAAAGCGTGCATGTGGTCGAAAAGGTGCTCACAAACCCTCCTCTGAGCACAGACACAAGGAGCCCTCCAAACCTTGTGAGAGCTTGACACCATTGAAGAGGAAAGATTCTGTCACAATTTCAGATTCAGGTTGGGAAGTTCAAAGTTCATCTCAGCCAGCACCTTTGGCAACAGAATCTACAGGTTAGATGTGCTTCTCATACTGGGAAATAGCTCTTGCTGGACATGGCATGCTGACAGAGAAATCCACTCAAGTGCTTTATACATGGTCAAGTGGTGTCCCATCCTGGGGTATGCTTGCACGTATTGGACTAACGTGTGTTGGGATGTTCCCTGACAGTGCATGGGTCTTTGTGGGAGGGTTCTGTGCCAACCAAGAAGCGCACCATGCTGTTTCGCACCCATGCACCTTCAGATAAGGTGGCAAGACACCTTTTCAAACTACTTCATGAACCCGCACCAAGTGACCTGTTCACAACTAGTTGTACATCAAGCAAAGCTCTCTTGGTTGAGTATAATCCTCCATTTGCAGCTTTTGAGGTAGGACTTGGTAGTAATTTTCTAAATCGACCACTACCTACGTCTGCACATCAAGAGCCTGAAGGGGAGACAAATTCAGTGGGTTATGAGAGATTAGAAGGCTCAGAGTCTCTTGATGATCTGAATCAAGTGATAGAGACAAGAAGTAGTGGCCCATTAACACAGCTGCCGAATGGCACAGCAAATAATCTTCTAGTCCAAGGAAAGGAAAGGGTGAAGTGGATCACTAGGAAGATGGACGCACGGAGCTGCTTGCTTGTGGACCGAAACATACCTGCTAATAAGCCCATCTTGTAAGCACTAAGGTCTTTGTTTCTTGATTGCTGTTTCATTCGCAAAGTTCTTCCAACAATCAGATATGGTCCCTTTTGTCCAATCTTTCTATTTTCCATTCTCCGGATTCTTGAAGGATTGCATTATGCTTTCACTATTCCTCACTGATCTATAGCTTTTGGGACAAAAAATTGTGCACAGAGAAAAATTTCCCTACAACAAGCGGGATGTTCTTCAGAGTTGCCAATCTCCACTAGTTCTTCTGGAAATGAAGGTAGGAAGATCATTCCAAGTTTGCAATATGGTTATGTTATATTGTTTAGCATGAATTGGTGGCACAACATTTTTGAGAGCTGTACCATTCTTGAGAGCTGTATCTGTTTGTTGATGATTGTGCATGACTGGTGACAGGACATAGTCAATTTTGACACTTTCATGGGACTTCTCACAGAGGAAGAGCAAAGTCAGTTGATGAAGTTTGTGTCCTCTGTTGACCTTGCCAGCATTCCAGACAGGTGGGTCCTCCTGATCCTTTGGTCAGTTACAGTTTTTTGCCACTCAACACCCTAGGGGGAATCCTGGTGTGCGGTGGAAAGACTTTTGCACTGATGTGACTGAGGGGAGGAGAAATGAACTTACAAACAGGAAGGTTGTACATTGCAGCTTGAAGGACATGTTCAACAGCACTCAGTTTGAAGGGGCTTTTGCCAACTTTCAGCAGCTGGTATCTGAGGGGATGTTTGACTCGGCTGAGGTGGGACTAAATCATCGGGTCCTTCAGCACTTCCAGCAATTACTCAACATCACTGATCTCTCTGGTTCAGGTTGGATAGAGAGATGTTTCCAACTTCAACACCGAAGCAAACGAGGGGCTAAACCGGCTGACTTTTCAAAGGTACTTGCCTGGTACCACCTTCATGACATGTCCCAAGTTCCTTGGGTAGACAAATTTCCTAGTCATTTTTTGTAGAGTCTTTCTGCAAAATTCAATGGACACTCATAACATGTTTGGCTCTGCAGATCAAAGAAAGCAGCAAGGAAAATATGAAGGTGTTTGGGAATCCAGTTGCTTCAATCAGCTTGGCAGGTTACAAGCACTCTCCAGCAAGGGTGCCCAGTCAGACATGGGGAGGCACATTGGATGATCTAATGTCACATGCTGGAAGTCAGAAGCATACTGAATTTGCTGGCAATCTATCACCTGTTCCTTCTCATGAAACATCAGCATATGGAGGATTAGAAATTGGAAAGCATTCACAGTCTATGAATATGTCCACATGTGATATAGGGAGCTCCTCCACTGAGGGAGGTTATGGGCTTGATACAGGGGAAACATGCTTTCTTGGTGCTGGTATGCTACTTGCTGACCAGGGATGTGGTGAAGGTCCAATTTCAGTTGATGATTTACCAGATATCCAAGTTCCAGGGTTGGATGGCACAGAGCCTGACCTCCTGTTTCACATTCCCTCGAATATGATGTCATTTCAGCAGGCAGAGCTTCTACAACGGCCTACTTGCAAAGAGGAAATGGAATCCAATCAGGTTGTAGATCTGAAAATCAGTAGGCCTCATTCTTGTTTTGTGAATACTGTAACCTCCTCTTTTGAAGGTCTTCAGAGTGATGAATAACTACTCCTGAATCTCTTTGGGATGTTGGTACACTGGAACTGGAATGATTCTGATGGACTGATTCACTCAATTCCCAACAGGAAGAAAAAGAAATTGGAGTTCTCATTGAAGATATGTATCAAAAGAACTATGTTTCATTTAGCACTTATGCTTGCAAGTCATATGTTGACAGGTGTTGGGGTAATTGGACAGGTTGAGAATGGAAGCCTCATATTGGGCAACACATGGCACATGGACAGCAGCCCAGCAGATTGGGGAAGTCTCTTCTACAACCCTTCATGTGCTGGTCCTGGTTGTGCCCTTCCCAATGGCACTGTGCTGAATCCAGGACAAGTTCTGTTGTAAAGAGACAAGGGCAGTATGAGATTATGCAGATACAAACAATATCGACCCCAAACAGGCCCACCCAGAACTTTTCATTATTTGCTTTTCTTACTGCTTGTGCCTACTGTAATCTTCAGAGTTCACCTCCATAGATTTTCACCCCTCAGGTCACTTAGGGAGGGGCAAGTATAGTTGATACATTTTTCATCGAGAGTGTATGATAGCCACACCCACCAGATCTGGATTCTGTCCCTTTGCAAATTATTGGTTCATCAAACAAAGGACTAGTTTTGCTTCAAATCAGGGACTAAGGAGCATCACCTCCTTGACAGCACTTCTTTTTCCTTTCGTGTGAAATTAGTTGTAGAACAAAGGTAGAGAGGCTGCAACTAGCTAGCCAGTGCAGCAAAGCTTTCATTGTGAGAGAAAATAGAAAAACACAAAATGGATTCTTGTATTGGGTTTCACTTCTTGACACCACTCCTTGTATGGCAATCCATTTAAGAAAGAGTTTTTTGAGGCATGGTTTTACATGTCATTGTACTCTTGCTGGTGGACCTGCTGTTTCGCAGGCTTAGGAGTCTCATTTGGGTCCTGTTGCATCTAACTGCAACTGGGGATCTGTGGGTTGAGTATGATTGCAAGCTCTTGACTACAAATTAGAGGTCATTCAGCTGGAAATTTTGGCTTTGGCTGCAATTTGTGTAGTGTTACATTATTCATTCATCATTTCGAATTGGCACAAGGTGTAAAACAGTGTTGTACTGGTATGTCATTTTTCACATACCAGACTAATATATCTATATATATATATATGTCCAAGGGTCTTATGTGGATAAAGGGGTAGGGTCCTAGGTAGGAGAAATTGTTCGAAGCTAGGGTATTCTTGAATCTTTAGGTATAATTTTTGTATTTTTTCCCACTTGCAATATCATGGAAAGATATAAAAATAAAATAAAATCTAATGCCAGATTTCAATATGGGTGAATATTTGTCAACATTAATATTCATCAGACATCTTAGCATTCCAGATAATAAAAATATAACAAGTTTTTTCTCCAAAAATGCATCAAGATAAAATTACAAGTCCAAAAGCTGATCTTAACCAAATTCATTTTTATATTGCTCTAATTCTTCCTCCAAGGTAGGAAAAGGTTCAATACCTCTATAAAATTAGAAGGTGAACTACAACCCCACCCTAAAATCATTGGGGCAATTTTTAATAACAAAAATTAGCTCATTTAACTTATCTAATGCAAGTGGCATCTCCTCAAATTTGTTAGTATTTTAGCCAATGAAAAAAATTTGGAGTTTCTATTTGAAAATCAACAATGCCAAAAATTTGACTAGCAAAAAATTTTCCAATTGGAAACAAAGATTCATGTTTCCCCCACCATTCCAAAGGACATTTGATGTCCTTCACATGCACTTGAAACTTCTTAAACATCTATAATTCCTTGTTCACCAGTTCTTTTGTTGGTTCAGTGGTTTTAGTAGACATCTCAAAAATGTTGAGTATACTTTCTTCATCAATTTGCATATTTGCGATAGGTTCAAATTTTGCAATAGGGTGGAGGATATGGTAGCATTTCAAAAACATAGGAAACAAGGATTATTTATCATACACTTCAACAATGGATGTTTTTGACCAATAACATATGAAACTAAGCTTAGACTTTTAAATCTAGGGTCTAACATAAGAGATAGGTTATGTGTTTTATTTTTTTCATATTTTTTTAAGAATGAAAGAAAGCCATCTAAAACCCCACATACTTTTCTTCTAATGTTAAATGTAAGCAATGACAATTCAAAAGTCCCAATAGAATCATCATCAATCAAATCCTCCAAACTAGATGAAACTCCAAGTTTTAAGCTCATAGTAATTGCTACATTCAAGGCATCAAAGAATAACCAATGCCCACATATTGGTTCAACCCAGAGGCACTTACAACTAGAAACAAAACATCAACAATGATTTGAAATATGTGTCAAGTTAAGGTGGAAGGACACAACCAATAATCCTCACTGTAATTTGTTAACTATAACAAAGAACAATTGTTGCCTTGAATTGCAATGCCTTTTGAAATAATGTGAATTTATTTGCAAACTTGTAGAAATAAATCTAGGATTAACAAAACAACTAGAAACAAAAGACTTGCAAAAATGGAACAAAACCAAAATGACCAAAAACATAATTACACTAGTTTCCTTAAAGTGTTCAATTTTTTGGGCCTCAAACTAGCTTCAATGCAAGCCTTGTTCCATTCTTAACAACCTTTAATAAATTTATTTGGACAAGTAATGCATTTTTGCATTTTTGCGCAAATTTAATATAAATGTATTTCAAGCTCCTAGAAACTTTCTCATCGGTTGTAGCATATTGGCAAGCTTTGAAAAAAAAACATGACGAAGACAAATCCCTTGAAAGTTTTCCTCTAAACATGAAGCCTCACATTTCACAACATATTTCAATACATTGGTTAATGTATTCAAATTTGAACACTCATCCTTAACATACGTTATTATCTTATTTCTCAAGCTATATGCATCCAAAAGATCAATGAGGTTTTTAATCAATGCCTTTCTTGTAATCTCAACAACTTCAAATAAGCCAAGAATTATTTGTTTAGGTTTCCAGTTAAATCCCAAGAAATTTAATACCAAGGCAAACACATCATGTGCACTTTTGGACATCTAAAGATCAACACTAGCAGTAACACAATAACATTCATCTAGCAAAGGAAAAACATATGTTTGTTTAATTTTTTCCACCAAGTTTGGCAAAACATTGTGTGAAATAATATTTTGGGAAGGGAATTGAACTCAAGGACATAATTGCAACATTAAATGCTTTAACCACACACTTTTTACAAATTACAAAATCAATTGATTTTTCATTATTAAAAGTGTAAGATTTTCCACAAACATTTTTGGTTGCACATCATCCTTTTTGAAGGGTTCTTTTGAAGCAAAAAAATTAGATATGGAAGAATTAAAAATATTAGTTCTTTTCTTTGTAGGTTGATTTTCAAAATTTTCCTTCCTTTGAATATTAAATTTTTTTATTTAAAAAAAAAATCACCAAATGGTCTGCATCAAGATGTTTTTGCAAACATGTTATGCCACTTGTTTTGTAATATGATAATTTTCCTTAATTTTTTTTTAGGATTAAAAAAGAAGACACATTAAGAATGACATAATAAACAACACATGATTTGAGGAGCATTAAGGGTTATCTTTGAGTTGCCATTAACACAATAAAAAGACCAACATAGAGCATTTCTTTTATGAGGATGCCATTTTTTTCATTGCATTTATAATTGTTCCAAAATGCATTTAGTTTTATTTTCATTAGTTTCTTGTTTTACTCCTAAAAATTTACTAATTTCAATTTGCAAGCTTGGGTTTTTTCTTTCTTCCATTATTTGATCAACTTCAGTTTCATTTATGAATATTACTAGTTTTTCATTTTGCATTGTTTGATTATCATATTCATTTCACCTTTCCATTTTTCACACAACTATTATACAAGGCCAAAAGTGGAGAAATTTAAGCAAACAAATGTGATGTGTTATTATGTGATGTTCTTGTGCACAACTAAATATGATGAAAAACATTTACAAGCAAAGATACAAAATGTCACAACCTTAACATTGGGCTCACGGCAAAGTGTGAAGTGCAAGGGACCATGAAGGCAAGAGTGTGTTTAGGTGTGAAACACACTTTCACAAATGGGGGAGAATGTAAGGGATGAAACCCAATGACTCCCAAGTGCACTCCCACTTTGGGAATTGTATTCGTGCAGGAGTTACAAATGTTTAGAGCCTTGGTTGGAAAGGCAAACAAGCACCAACTTGGCCCCGTAGGATACCATTAGAAAGGTCTTGAAGTGTAGATGCTTAAAGGGCCATTTCATTGTTCATTTAGATTTAATTTGCATGAGTTATGATTAAAAGAAAGGGTAGGAATCAAATTGTGAATTTGATTCCCAACCACAAATCCCTTTAAAGTAGGGGTCAAATGAGGTTTGATTGGAGCATGCCATACACCATTGGAAACATATTTTCAAGGGTTATAAAAAATTTTCCTTGCACTCTCAAAATACACTTGATTTGAAAAAGATATGAGTGTCCAAAGTTTTGGGACAACAAAAGTCCGAGTTTTGGGATTCCCACTTGGGAGTCTCGTGAAAAAATGACATTTGGATGTAGTCCTTGTGGAGAGGCACAAAGTATATTATAAGGAGAAGAGTGGTGCCTTTTTCCAAAGGTTGCGGGCCATGTGAAGCTTGTGCTTAAAGTTGTCTTTATTAAATTCGTTGCATCATTTCCATTCGATTTGCATTAACCGCCCTCTTTTCTTGGTTGTGCATGTTGATATCATTTTGAACTCACTTGTGAATTCCTCCTAGTCCCATTTCAGAACTCCACCACACCCTTTACCCCCAAAGTGTTGCAAATTAATGTGCCCCAACTTTATTTTCCTTCCGTTGTTTCATTCTGGGATCCACCTTTGGGTCCCTTGAAGAGTTTGGGGGTGTGTCACAAAATGTAGCCAATTTTTTTGTTCAAAGTATATGTTTTCTTAAAAATAATTTATAACAAGCCCTACACAACAAACCATAAACAAAAATAAATTAAAAAAAGCAATAAAAAAAATGAAGGAAAAAAAATGAAAAAAAATAGAAAAAAAGACAGAAAAACCAAATGAATGGAAGGCTTGTTGGAAATGAGAGGGTGATGAGACACTTCAAATTTTAAACATCTGAAAATTAGATGAGATTATTTTTAATACACATGAATTAGCATGGAGGTATAACACAACTCCTTGTAAAAGAGGATTGGGAAAGTCTGGCACAGGAAGAGGATATCTGTAGAACTAAAAGAGGGGAGTTTAAAAGTGGAAGAAATGATGTGTCAATTTTCAAAGAGAGAGTGATTGGATAGGAAAAAAAACAAGTTGTCCACCTGTGGACGGCTGGAGTGGGCAAAAAAGATCTTCACTCATTCTAAAAGAGAGGAAGGTTGCAAAAATAAAAAACAGAAAAAGTTTGCAAAAATTTCAAGAGGAAGGGGGAGGTTGGGGGACATAAAATGAAATCATCCACCCCTTCAAAGGAGAGGAAGGCTTGGGATATTGGTGTTACCAATGTGTTTCATATGGTTCACACTTCACACCAAGTTGCTAATGATTCCCTTTAATTTTCTTATTGTATTAGTCAAGTCCCATGCGGTTCTCAAGTTTTTCCCAATAACACCACATTTTATCCCATATCCTGTGGGCTCAAGGTTCACTGCTGTAAGCTATCTAAATAGGCCAAGTCAGGGAAGTAAGAAAGTTACTTTGCCTTGGGAGTCCTTCAAAGGTTTGAATTGATTTGGGGTGATGGGCCAATCAAAGTCTCACATCCTGAATTTAATTAGTCCACTTTGGGTATCCCCCAATTAATTAATACGAGTGAAAATTGGTACCTGAGATGATATCAATCCATTTTCTACTCCATTTCTCATGAGTTATGATGTGCATGAATGGTTTGGCTATGGGTACTGGCACGTGCCCTACCACCAAGATGATCTGTGATGGATGATTCCCTAACACACCAACAAGGTGCTAGGTACATGAATCAGGAAGCCCTTTTAAATTGCTAGAACTCAAATGTATTATAATTTATACTGCAGGCAGGATAATAGTAGGAGTACAGTAGGAAACTTACTGTTGTTTTTCGGTCACTCTTCCTCTTGGAAAAATTATGTGGAGATTTTTTATGAACAACAATTAGATGTCTACAAAATATAACTAGGGAAAGCTCATCAAAGGCCATAGTGGGGAATAACATCATTTCCATGTTTTACTCATATCATGAAACATAGCTCCATCATTGTATTTTCCCATCGTCAAACAAAGGATTTCATGTTTGCACATGTAGGGGAATGATTTCCAGATCTTCTAGATGGTCCCTAAGGAAATCAATCACAAACAAACAAAAAGAATGTATATTAGTTCATGTAACTATTTAAAACCCTTGCGTCATTTGGACATGACATATATAATTTGTAGGGTGCGTGGCCAAATCGGTTAAGAAGTGAGGAAAGTAGCCACAGAGTGCTCCAGTGCAAAGTTGGAGCTCTTGGAATGGTCTACGTCGAAGATCATCACTCCCGCAATCGACAACTGCTGGGCCGCAGCAATAAAGTTGCTGCCTTGCAATCCTAGACCATTAACGTCCACGCTCGCAAGCAGCTTAGCGGGATCAAAGCTTGCGGAAACTGTGTTGAAGTCGTTCACATAGTCGCTCTGGGTGTTGAGACCGTCGGCATAAAACTGGTAGTTGACGTAGTCTATGGAAGAACTGTAGGTGGAGAACAGGGCCGCGTATATCGACGAAGTGCTGCCAAACGGAGCGATAGACGCCACGCTGATGTTGCCGGCTGTTTTAAGGTTAGAAATCAACTGGCCGATGCAAGTGGTGAAAGTAGCACTGCCCGAAGAGAAGTTCTCGTAATCGACGTCGACTCCATCCAGATTGTAAGTCGACACCAGGTTGCTGATCGATGACACCGCATTGTTGACCCAGTCAGTAGGGCTTGCAGGATCGTACCAGTTGACGTTTTGGTTGATACCGTTTACATACTGGCTGGCGCCCGCGAGGCTGACCATGAGCTTGACGTTGGGATTCTGTTGTTTGAAGGCTTGGGCGGACGCACCATCCAGGCTTTTGGACCAATACGGGGCGAAGACTCCGTTCTGCGGGTTGCCTGATGCATTGGCGTCGATAGCGAAGGAGAGGGGGAAAATGAATTCCAGGGTAGGAAATGCGGATACGGTAGCCTGCAAGTCGGAGAATTGCAAGCTG
>Ga0116227_10013805_pt1 | contig 12557 bp, 13 predicted proteins | sample S1TSphgellanicum_FD_89693 | JGI IMG/M metagenome (GOLD analysis project Ga0116227, IMG submission 89693) | Host-associated microbial communities from peat moss isolated from Minnesota, USA - S1T2_Fb - Sphagnum magellanicum MG | ecosystem: Host-associated > Plants > Peat moss > Unclassified... | reverse complement strand
GGACTTGTAGACGAATTTTTTATTCATATTGCCCCCGTGTTTTTAGGTAGTGGCATTAGACTTTTTGATGGGATTGACAAGGACAAATATGAAGTTAAAATTATTGAAGTTTTACCTTCTGACTTAACAACTCATTTGAGGTATAAGCTGACAAAAAAATAAAAATACCTTTAACCCACTTATAATCATAAAGTTAATTTGTTTTTTTTTAAGATAGTGCTTTATTCTGTCTCACCCTGCATTTTTCTCAATTCATAATATACCCGCATATATTCCTTGGCTTATTCAGGTCCTATTCCGAGTTCATCAAAAATTGATTTTGCCGAAACCATTCCTTGGCTTTTTTGATTCACTTTATGACAAATGAAAATAATCACCTTTTTCATTTTATTTTGTAGCCATCAGGTCCTATTAAAAGGCTAGAATTTAATCAGATACCCATTAACAGCCCTGCCCTGAAGTATATTGCCATTTTTCATTTTACAGACAAATAAAAAACTACAAAATCTATAGATTTAATATAAATTATTATATTTGCCACTATAGTCATGTGGCCGAGTGGTTAGGTGAAGGTCTGCAAAACCTGTTACGGCGGTTCGAATCCGCCCATGACGTCAATAAATAAATTAAATAATTTCTTTTATCTGATATTGCTTGGTGTTGAATATAAAGCTTTCACCTTCAGTTTTTCCAATTAAGAGCTTTCCAATTGGCGATGCCTGCGAAACAGCATATATTTTATGTCCATCTGCATTTAATTCACCTGCACTAATGCAAATATAAAAACCACCCTCTGATGTTAAAACGAGGTGCCCGTTCTTTACTATTTTAGCTTTCTCTACATTTTGAACCTGTTGGAGTACAATTTTTTGTTGACCGGCCTCATATAAGAGTTTACTGTTCCGGTCCATTTCCTGCTGCATCATTTCACGGGTTGTTTCATATTTATCGCCAGCACTGCTTTTTGTATCATCGTTTGATGCTTCACGCGCCTGTTGCAAAGAATACTCAATATTTTCGATGCGCTTTTCAATAAAATTCAAACAAAGCTGATATAAAGCTGATTTAAGTCCTGTACTGTTTAGCATATAGGTTTTATTTTGCTGTTAAATGAATCAAAGTATAAAGTCTATTCTTCTATCCAACGCACTTTGTCCTCTATCGGATTGCGGTTAGGTGCCCATGGTTTCTCATTATGGTAGCCCATATAAAATAAGCCAATACACTTTTCATTCGCATTTAAACTTAAAAATTCGCCCAGATCGTCAATTAAAGGAGGTGAGCTCCAATACCCCCCTACTTTTAAACTTTCGGCTGTTAAAGCAATATTTTGAACTGCACAGGCCACTGCAGCCAGCTCTTCCCATTCGGGTATCTTACCGCTCAACTGCATATTAATAGCGATAATGCAATCTGCCTGATCTGTTTTTTCTGCAAAACTATCGTATTTCTTCTGTAAAAACTGTGCTTCGCTAACCCGTGCTTTATACAGCCGCCCAAGCGTTTCCCCCAGCTTGGCTTTACCAGCTTTTCTAATTACAACAAAACGCCATGGCTGTGTTAATTTATGAGTGGGCGCATAATTAGCGCTCTCTAAAATTTGATTTATAATTTCAACTGGAATTTCTTTCTTTATGTAACTGGCAGGAAAAATGCTACGCCTTTCTTTTATTACTTTTGATACTGTATCATATATTGTACTCATAAACGTAAAATTAAACAAAAGCTAACTCAATATGGCTGAATTGTACATTAAATACATAATATGAAGTCTGTCTGACTTAATATTTAAATAGCTTACCCACGATTCATTTCCATCAAAACAGCCTTGTTTATCGTTAAAAAAATTATTTTATTTTTTTTAAAACATTTTTTATGGTTATTGGTTATGTATATAATTCACATTATACTAATCTTTTACAGATTAATTTGTTTGGTTTAAAAAAGGGATTTATGGATATAAATCCCTTTTTGCATTTAAGCTTTTAAATTGATTAGTGCAAAGCTTATATTCGTTTGTTAAATATCTCCAAACAAAATGAATAGAAAATACTTTCTTTCTTCTATGCTGGCCACAGGTACTTTATTGCCTGCTTTTAAAAGTTTTGCAAGCATAGTTCCTACCCAAAATGAGCATCGTTTTAAAATTCCCAGCTATTTAAAATCAGGAGATACCATTGGCATTACAAGTCCGGCAGGTTATATTACCTCCGAACAGGTGCAGGCATCTGCATTGATTATGCAGGGCTGGGGATTTAATGTTAAAATTGGAGATGCCATTGGCAAGCGCGACTTTACATTTGGGGGGACTGATGAAGAGAGAACGATGGATATGCAGCGCATGCTGGACGATCCCAGCATAAACGCAATTATGTGCGCAAGAGGGGGCTATGGTTTTGTCAGGATTATTGACAAGCTTGACTTTTCTGCATTTAAAAGACATCCAAAATGGATTATAGGCTTTAGCGACATAACCGTTCTGCACTGCCATTTGGCTAAACAGTATGGAATTGCTTCTATTCACTCTAAAATGTGCAATAGTTTTCCTGATGACTGGGCCACGGCAGACCCCATACAGGTTGAAACCATTTTATCCATAAAAAATGCTTTAACAGGTGAACAAATGAGTTATGTTTCACCTGTAACAGCAAACAACAGGCTTGGCAAAGCCGAAGGAATTTTGGTAGGTGGAAATTTAAGTATTATTGAAACATTGGCCGGCAGTCAATCTGATTTGGATACAAAAGGCAAAATTTTATTTATTGAAGATACAGGCGAATATTTATACAGTATAGACAGGATGTTCTGGAATTTAAAACGGAATGGTAAATTAAGCCATTTAAAAGGTTTGATTATTGGTGGTTTTAAGGTTAAAACGGCAGAAATAGGCGATGAATTTGGAAAAACGATCTATGATATTGTGATGGAAAAAACAGCAGAATACCAATATCCTATTGCCTTTGATTTTCCTGTAGGCCATCAAAAAAACAATTTTGCTTTAAAATGTGGCGTGAAGCACGTATTTGAAGTGAATGATATGGGCGCTACACTTAGAGCCATGCAGTAAAAGAAGAAAGTTTATACTGCTTATCATTAGGCATCTTCTCCATCCCAAATGTCATCATCGGCATGCTCATTTTCAACATGGCGTGATGTGCCGCCTGTCATCTGTTCATGATGATAATTACGGTCCGGGTTTTCTGGCTGTACATTTTCTTCTGCAGAAATGTTTTTCCTTAAATGTTCCGGTTTTTTAACTTCTGGCACATTATCATGTATAACAGATGGAGTTAATATTTTTTTACCGTTTTCCATAAGCTTGAGTGCTCAAATTCCAGGCCAAAGTAAAAGTCAATCTGGCCTACTGGTCTATTCTTTTATAAGGTTGTCTCAAAATAAACGAGGCAGCTTTTTTTGTGTTTAATAAACCTGCGTCATGACGCCTCTGTTTTCGTTTTTCATCTATCTTGGTGCCATCGGCACAAACTTCTTCAGTGCTCAGCAGGCCTTCTGCAGCAGGCAGTTTTACCACTTCCTCAAATACACTGCGGAGTACCTCCTTAAGCCGGACGCCACGAACGGTTAATTGTACTCTCATCAGGACAGCTCATCCCGCTCAGCCACATAAAGCCGGTGCCTGCAGGCCGGCTCCAGCTTCCTGCTGCTGTAGACATTACTTACACAGCCATATACCAAAACCTTTAAGAGCATTTGTGGACGGTAACCTGAGGTGCCCTTGATCTTATAAGCATTCAAAAGCCCCTGAATATTGATTCGGCTGGTGATATCGCTCCCGGTGCGAACAGGATGGCCTTTTTCCACAAGTTCATCCAGTGGGCGGAATTGCCATGGCCTGGTTCTGACAGTAGGGTTTGAAAACTGGTTTTTGGACCGACATAAACCTCAGTTACATATACTCAAATATCTGAAATTCAGATAAATAAACTAAATTTAAACAGGTGAAAAATTGATTTTTTTTGGCCTTAAATCTATTTCCGTAACAATTCTTTTACTTGCTTCTTTTTATTTGAATGTTTAACATTGATTACACACACAAATGAAATCTTATGAACAAATCAAAAACAAAGTCAGGGAACTTTCTGCTTTCCTGTACAAGAAGAATTGGGTTATTACTTCTTGTCGTTTATGTGCAAACGGCCAATGGGCAAAACGCTGATCATTATTTGCAACTTGAATATTACAACAGCGTATTCCCTTCAGAAAATGGGAAACTCAAATCAGTTAACGGAGTAAAAATCGAATATTATAATTCTGTTTTTCCTTCTGAGAATGGAAAAGTAAAATCAATTGGTGATACTAAAGTGGATTATTACAATAGCGCTTTTCCTTCTGAAAACGGCAAAATAAAATCAATTGGTGATCTGCAGGTAGAGTACTACAATTCTGTTTTTCCTTCAGAAAGTGGAAAAGTTAAATCTATCGGTGACATCAAATTCGAATACAGCAACAGCGTTTTTCCAGAAACTAATGGAAAAGTAAAATCCATCAGTGGCCTTTCTGCTGATCGCGATTCTGTATTGGATACTTATTTTCTCGTACTCAGATTAAACTCCTTTAAATCAAATTTTTAAATTCTTTAAAATTTATATATTAAAATTTGAAGATTATACAACTAACCAAAAAAAATTATTACTTACTGCTATGGCAGCGCTATGTTTATTCTATTCTGGCTTTGCCCAAACTAAAGGTACCAATGCATTAAGCTTTGGGGTGAATGCAGCTACAGATAAAACCAAAAATGATTTATCAAATGAAAACACAATCAAAAACAGTTCCTTCTCTTTAAGGTATTATAAAAGCTATGGTGGTAATTAAGTTACCAAAAATATTTCCCAATTGTTAAAACATTATATGCCTATGCAGGTGGAAAGCAGGATATACATATGGCAAACAAAGTCAATCTTATGCCCAGGTTTCAACCTCTGCAGCATATCAATCAAATCAATATGCCATAGGAGCTTATGGAGGAATAACCTGGTTCTTATCTAATAGATTTGCATTAGAAACAAATTTACTGGCTGCAGACATGACCTACAATTCAACCGAGAAAATTAATACTGGACAGGGAATAAACAACAATTTCAGTAATAAGAAAACGTCATTTAACCTGAACAGCCAGGGCTTTATCAATAATCTTGGTTTTAAAATCTATCTCTTATTTTAATCAAAATTAGGTTAGCCATCTTTAGATCCCATTGCCATACGGCAATGGGATTTTTTATTTCTTTTTGGTTTCAATATTAGGCAAAAATCCAGTTATTAATCCTAATAGAGGTAAAAATGCACAAACATGAAACACATAATCTATGCCTTTTGAGTCGGCTAGTTTTCCAATTAAAGCAGACCCAATCCCACCCATACCAAAGGCAAAGCCAAAAAACAAGCCGGCAACTAAACCTACTTTTCCTGGGATAAGCTCTTGCGCATAAACTAATATTGCTGAAAATGCTGAGGCTAAAATCATCCCAATAGGCACAATTAAAACACCGGCCCAAAATAAATTTGCATAAGGCAACATCATAGCAAAAGGCGCAGCCCCCAATATCGATGCCCAGATTACGTACTTCCTCCCTATTTTATCACCAATTGGTCCTCCTACCAATGTACCCGCCGCAACTGAAAACAAAAACACAAATAAATAAAGCTGCGAAGTTTGCACAGAAACATGAAACTTATTAATTAGGTAAAAAGTAAAATAATTGGTTAAACTGGCCATATAAAAATACTTCGAAAAAATAAGCAATAACAAAATAGAAATTGCAAAGGCAACCTTCCCTTTTGAAAACCTGTTCTCTGTAATTTTTGCAGTGTTTTGATTCTTGTTTCTTGAAATCACAAAACCCTTATACCAATTGCCTACATAAGTTAATATAATTATGGCTAAAAGTGCGATCAATGAAAACCACACCACACTAAATTGTCCATAAGGCACAATAATCCATGCAGCCAGCAAGGGGCCCAAAGAGCTGCCTGCGTTTCCCCCTAACTGAAAAACAGACTGGGCCAAGCCCCTCTTTCCTCCTGATGCCGCATGAGCCATTCTGGATGCTTCTGGATGAAATATTGATGAACCAATACCAATCAGACAAACGGATAACAGCATGGTATAAAAGTTTTCAGACATTGACAGCGTAACCAATCCAGTTAATGTAAAACCCATGCCAATGGCAAGTGAATAGGGCTGAGGTTTTTTATCCGTATATAAACCAACAAAAGGCTGCAATAATGAAGCGGCCAATTGAAAAGTCAAAGTAATTAATCCAATCTGTGAAAAACTTAAATGATAATTGGTTTTAATAATGGGATAAATAGCCGGTATTAACGACTGAATCGTATCATTGAGCAGGTGCGAAAAACTTAAAGCAAAAAGGATCGGAAAAATGGTTCTTTCAGCAAGATTTTTAGGGGCGGAAGTATCGTTCATAATAAAAAAGGGATTAATTTCCAGTCAAATAATAGGTAAATCCGTGATCCTTAATATTTGTAGGTAATTTAGTTCCGAAAGATATTAATTTCGAATTACAACCTCAAGTTTTAGTCAGAACAAATTTGATTAAACAAAAAATTTAACCCTCCAAAATTGCCTGATAATAATTTGTAAATCCAACTATTTCTTTTCTCTAACGGCTTTAAATTCTGAACCTGCTTTCCATTTGGGAAAGTAACTTTCAGTACTTAAACGATAACCTAAATCAAAGAGCAAGCGTACATCTTCTACTATTCCTGATAAATCCCAAGTGTTGGCATCAAAATTATCCTGTGGCGAGTGGTAACGGTTTTTAGTATAATCGGCTACCTGTTTCAATCCCCACTCCCGCCCATGCACCACATTGTCAACTCCAGAACCCGTAAATAAAGCCGGAACACCAACTTTGGCCAGGTTAAAATGATCTGAACGATAATATAAGCCAGATGACGGCACAGGGTCTGGAACAACCACACGGTTTTGTTTTTGAGCCGAAATTACCGCATAATCTTCCAGTTCAGATTGACCATAGCCATATACCACGATATCTTTGGTTTTACCTGCAATGCCCATCATATCCATATTAATATTCGCAACTGTTTTAGCTAATGGGTAAGTTGGGTGTTTGGCATAGTATTCTGAGCCGAGCAAACCCTGTTCTTCTGCTGTATAAGAAATAAATAATATGGTTCTTTCAGGAATAGTAGGCAATTTTTTAAACGCTGATGCGATTTCAAATAAAGAAGCTACACCAGTTGCATTATCTACTGCTCCATTGTAAATAGAATCACCCAATACTTTTTCACCAATGCCCAAATGATCCCAATGGGCCGAATAAATGATAGTTTCTTCTTTTCTTTTACTACCGGGTATGGCCGCTAAAACATTATAGCTAACTGATGTTTTAATTTTATTTTTAATGTTTAAAGATGTGGTTAATCCTAAATCTACGGCTTTAAACCCCTTCTTACTGGCATTGGCGAAGAGCATTTCACTTTGTCCGGCCATTTTTAAAAGCTGCCTAGCTACATCCATAGTCATCCAGCCTTCTACTACTGCCCTGTTCATTCCCTTATCTTCAGCCTGCAATTGAAGTTTTGATTTAGACCAGCCACTCCTTACTACTGACCAAGGGTAGGCTGCTGGTTCGGTATCGTGCACAATTAAAATTCCGGTTGCACCCTGTCTTGCAGCTTCCTCAAATTTATATGTCCAGCGGCCGTAGTAAGTCATATTTTTCCCCTTAAATAATTTGGGATCTGTAAAGCCGGGGTCATTAATCAGCACTACAACCGTTTTACCTTTTACATTTAAGCCTGCGTAATCATTCCAGCCATATTCTGGAGCTACAATGCCATAACCGGCAAACACTATTGGCGAATTTTTAATATTTACCTCTTCCTTTACATGTCTTGTTCCAGCAACAAAATCAGTAAGGTAGTGTATAGTAAGGCTTGAGGTTTTACCTTTAATCTCCATTTGAGTATCGGGAGTTGATTTTATTTCGACCATGGGTACGGCCTGCACATAACTGTTGCCATTACCCGGCTTTAGTCCAAGCTTTTCAAACTGATCTTTTAAGTAACTGATGGTTTTGGTTTCCCCATTGGTAAATGGTTTCCTACCTTCAAAATCATCAGATGCAATTTTAGATAAATAGATACTTAAACTCGATGTATTTATAGCTTTTATGGCCAATGAATCAGGCCCCTTTTTTTTAATCTGTGCGAATAAAGTATGAGTAGAAAAGCTAAAAACGACGGCCGTGAGGTAGAATAAGTTTTTTTTCATGCGCATGAATTTGTTGGTAATTTAGGTAATTTAAGAGAAAGATGTTGCGTTCAAAGAAATTTAGCAGGCCATTATTTGATGTCACTCACTTATCTACCTCCAGCTTAACATTCATTTTTTAAACAGCTTAACCTGAAAACAATCATCTGGGCATTTTATGTCAAAAATTGACAAAACACCATGACAGAAATACAAAATTCTTACAAATTGCCAAAATGACACAAAACAAAAATTAATCACTTTAATCATTTTTTGTCATGTTAAAATAATATTGATTTAATGTTAATTTTTATCTATTTATCAATTAAGCAGTTATACAAAAAGTGTATTTAATATGACTTTAGGCATTTAGTTTGGCACAAACATTGACTTTTAGCCAAATATAGTCAGAAATTAAAAAAGTAAAATATGGCTATATATTAACAAAATAAATACATAAAAAAATGAAAAAATTATTATTATCATTAGTTGCTGTTGCAGGTTTGGTTTATGGTGCAAATGCACAAACAGAAAAAGGTAAATTTATCGTTGGCGGTAGCGTAGGCTTCAATTCTTCAAAAGTAGAAGGTGCAGCTAAAGCAAATACAAGTTTTAATGTTGTTCCTAGCTTTGGATATTTTGTAAGCAACAATGTTGCTGTTGGTACAGGTGTTGGTTATACCTACAACAAAAACATTTCTAGCTTTAGATTAAGCCAAGCATTTGTTGTTGCGCCAACTGCACGTTACTATGTAGGTTTAAGCGATCAATTTAAATTCTTTGGTCAATTAGCAGTGCCGATGGCTTTCGGCAACAGTAAATTTATTGATGCTAACGGTGTTGAAGGCAACAAATTGGAAACCACTACTTCTATTGGTGTTAATGTGGCTCCAGGATTTGCTTTCTTCCCAACTAAAAAAGTAAGCATTGAAGTTTCAGTTAACGGATTAGGTTACAACAATCTAACTGCAAAAAACGAGTTAACAGGAAACAAGCAAAAAACAAATTCTTTTGGTTTAGAAGCAAGCACTTTTGCTCCAAAATTAGGTGTTAACTTTCACTTTTAGTCAACTCTACTAATTAAAAAAGGGATGGACATTTCCATCCCTTTTTTTTGCTTTCAATCTTGTCTGAATTATGCATCTATAGAAAACTATGGTTTTCCATTCTGCTCTATTTCCCGATCTATTTCTAAGATATCTACCTGTTCTGTACTGCTAAAATCGCCAATTAAATACTTATTAAAGTGATCGGCCAGCTTCCAGAATGCATATTCAGTCATGTCGCCAAAGGCATGGCGCTGACCTGGAATTAATAAAAATTCAAAACGCTTGCCCGCTTTCATTAAAGCATTGGCTACCCGAATTGAATTGGCAGGATGCACATTATTATCCACGTCACCGTGCATTAGCAATAAATGCCCTTTAAGGTTTTTAGCAACATCAGGATTTTTTTCAATGCTGTACTTAAAAGAAGTATCTCCTTTTAAAGAGATTACTTCTTTAACCCCATGGTGCTTTTCACTCCACCAACGGTTATAAATGCTATTATCATGATTACCGGCATTAGAAACTGCGGCTTTAAAAAAATCAGGATAAACCAGCATAGCTGCAGTTGACATAAAACCACCGCCAGAGTGGCCTGTAATACCTACTTTTTTATCATCAATAAATGAATATTTAGCGGCCAACTGTTCTACTGTTGCCTTTTTATCTGCCAAACCATAATCTCTTAAATTACCATAACCATACGTATGGTACCATTTTGAACGCGATGGATTCCCACCTCTATTGCCTACAGTAACCACAATATAACCAAACTGTGCAAGCCGGTCTGTACGGTCCATGCTTTTATTAAAGGTCTTATTTACAGCTTCTGTTTGCGGACCAGGATAAACATATTCTATGATTGGATACTTTTTATTGGGGTCAAAATCAAAAGGCTTGTACATCACGCCAAATAAATCAGTAATACCATCATCTGCTTTAACTTTAAACGGTTCAGGAAACTTATATCCTGCTGCCATCAAAGAGCTCAGATCAGCGCTTTCTAAATCCATTATTTTTTTCCCAGACTGATCAAAAAGTGACGACTTTGGAACGGTGTTCACTCTGGAGAAATTATCAACAAAAAAAGTATTGTTATCATTCATGCTCACGGCATGGTCAAAATCTCCCGGATTAAGAAGCTTCATACCCGAACCATCAAAATTAATGCGGTATAAATGCAAGTAATACGGATCTTCCTGCCCTTCTCTACCATTTGCAGTAAAATACAGCACTCTGTTCTTTTCATCAATATTTACTATACTTTCACAGTGAAAAGAACCTTTGGTTATTTGGTTTTTCAGTTTGCCGTTCCCATCAAACAAATAGAAATGTGCCCATCCGTCTCTTTCGCTCCAGTGAATGAGTTCCTGCCCATTATTAACCAGGCCTGGCCTGTTAATTTCTATATAGGTATTAAAACGTTCATCAATTAAAGCAGTTACTTTTCCTGTGGCAATATCTGCCCGACACACATCTATACGCTTTAGATCTCTGCTGGTGCGCGAAAAATAAAAATGATGATCTGTACCCAACCACACTGATGGCCGGAATTCATTTTCGCGATCTTTGTTTAAATCAGGTTTTTTCCAAACGGAAAGACTTTGATCTTTAAAAGCTGGTGCCTCCAGTTTTTTATAGGTTTTAGCCTGAAAATCAAATAAAAGTATTTCATCCTGTGGCCCATCTGCCTCTCCTGCCATTTGATATTTGTATGTTTCTAAAGTCGGCCTTCCAGGTGTGACACTATTAATAACCCACAGATCTTTTACTTTACGGGAATCTGTACGGTCTAAAATAAAATATTTTGAATTGGGTGACCATAGAACATAAGCACTGCGGCGTTTTTTATTGTTCTTTTCATTTTCTACATTATTTTCTCCGTCTCCATCATTTCCATATGAATAAAACTTAACACCATCCTTAGTGAGCTGGTGCTCTACAATAGTACTGTCTTCTTCATTTTTAACTGCCTTTAAGTAATTGGATTTATCCATCCAATACAGATTATAATTTCGCGAAAAAACTACTGCAGATGAATCTGGGGCAACAGAACCCCAGCTTGGTTTTGGTTTAGGCTTGGTGAAGTTTGGAATCTCAACCAGCTTCTCGCTTATGAGTTCATATTTAAAAGAAAAGATTTTTTTTTGAAGAGAATCTGCATCTTTCTTATCTTTTCTATCTTTCTTTACTTCATCAATACTACTTTTAATTTCAAATGTGATGCTTTTTTCATCATTGGAAAATTTAATGTTTTCAATAGGTAAATGTTCTGCATCAAAAGGATCTTTAACAATTAAAGTAATTGCTGAAGCCATTTTTGCATTATCAAACAATAATTCCTTGCTTTTTCTGCTTGCATCTACTACATACCAAAACTTTCCTTTTGGAGTTTCAAATTCGTACCAAAACCGGTTGCTTGATTTCAGCCAATGTGGGTCTACCGTTAGGGAGTAAACCATTTTTTTTATTTTTTTAGGTGAGAAACGGGATGCAAGCTGGTAGTTTGCTTTTGGTTGTGCTTGTACATTTTCTGTAAGGGTAAATGTTTTGTTCTGTGCAAAAACTGCACTAGAAAAAAACATCAAAAAGCACATAAGTGTATAAAATTTATGCATTTTAAAATAATTTAAGTGGCTAAATTATTTATTTAAGCTTATATATTTTAATTATTTCATTAGGAAGCCTATATTCCACCTAAATATTACAAAAACACATTTTTTATTTATTTAAAAATCATGAACAGATTTTATAGTTTTGCAATAAACTACTCGATATGAAATTCAATTTTTTAACCATAATTTCAGCAGGATTTATATTATTTGCCGGCTGTCAATCTAAATCTCAAACTGAAACCGCTGCGGTTCATAAGGAATCTACAGAAGCAACTATAAAAACGGAAGAACAAACTGCCCCTGTTGATGCATCAAAAATAAAACAGGCTGATGCCGCAACAATTTTGGCCCGTAAACAGGTGCCTATTTTATGCTATCATCAGGTTAGAAACTGGAAACCAACTGATGGAAAAGTTGGAAAAGATTATATAGTTGAAGAGCAAAATTTTAGAGATCAGATCAAAATGCTGGCAGACAGTGGCTATCATACTATTTTACCCGATCAGCTTTATGCATATCTAAACACCGGGGCCAAGTTACCGAGCAAACCCATAATGCTTACGTTTGATGATACTGACCTGGATCAGTTTACATTTGTACGTCATACATTAAAAAAATATGGTTATAAGGCGGTGTATT